>Ga0182027_10007919_pt1 | contig 15574 bp, 4 predicted proteins | sample 712E1DmetaG_FD_121300 | JGI IMG/M metagenome (GOLD analysis project Ga0182027, IMG submission 121300) | Permafrost microbial communities from Stordalen Mire, Sweden - 712E1D metaG (Illumina Assembly) | ecosystem: Environmental > Terrestrial > Soil > Wetlands > Permafrost | place: Sweden...
AATTAACTGTTGTGTTGGTGGCAATGGTATTGGGAAAATTCATGCGGTCACGCACGCCGTTGATGACAATCGAATAATTGGAGCCATAAACGAGCGGCGCGGTTGTCAGGATCACCGTCACATGGTCCGGGTTCAGCGAAGCCCCGGAGACCGCCAAGCCGTTGGTGAAAATATAATTGGCAATGTTTGTGGCACTGGCGGCTTCGACCGGTTTGGAATAGACGATTTGCACGTTCGTTGTGCCGCTGTTGAGGGCCTGCACAACAATGAATGGATCGGGGGTTGTTGGAACCAGCATCAGGAAGTTCACATTGACTTCCGGCTGGCCGCCCACCGGCGAGCCGCCCAATTGCAGCGTGTTTTGCGAACCATCGAATCGGACCTTGAGCAAATTGCCATTGTCATCCTCTAACGGCGCCCACTCCCAAGTGGACCCGTCGCCGCTGGGCGGGATAAAGAAAGTGCCAATGAGATTTACCGTCTGGCTGGCGGTGCCATAACCACTGGTTAATTGGGACAAGGTGGCTTCCGTGGCTGATGCAGCGCCTTCGGCAAATCGTCCCCACACATAATAAGTTCCAGCCGGGTAATGTCGTGTATAATTAACCCACGAACCGCCTCCGAAAGACCCAATATAGTAATCGGTTTTCCCCGCCACAAATTGAGGCCTTTGCCCATCACCGGCGGGCGTGGTTGACGGGCACGGGCCAAGGGAATTAGCGCGATAGTCAAAAGTGTTGGCATTTAGATCAAACTGATAATTGTCCACTCCCGGCATGGAAGGCAGGCCAAAATAAGCATTGGTCTGGGGATTGTCAAAAAACAGCCCGCCAACTCCATTGCTGGCATAGTCGTAATCTTCGGCTTCCCATTGATAATCAGAAAATTGGAAGTTGTTAAAACTGACGTTTGTGGAGGCAGTGTTGCCATTGAAGGCGGTCACAGTAATGACCGCGGTGTGATTGGTGTTCGCTTGTATCGGACAACTGACATTCCAACTGAGGGGCGAACCGCTGAAGGTCAATCCAGACACGCTCACTCCATCCAATATTACAACAATGCTATTGGTCGAAATGCCGGAGGGAGAACTTGCGGTGAAACTCAACGTGTTTGTATACTGGAAGAAAATCAAGTCGTTTGGATAGATATTGCTAATGGTCGGCACACTTGTGTCTGCCGTCATCAATAAATAAAAGTTGGCGTTGTAACTGCCGTTGTCAGTCGCCACCCTCAAGGTTTCCACCGAACCGCCGGTGAACTTGGCGAGATTGCCATTGGCGTCCAACAAAGGCACCCAGATATAGGTTTGCCAGCTGCTGGTATTGGGAACTGAAAATGTACCCAGACTTGTGAGTGATTGACTGCTGGTCCCCCGTCCGCTCGTCACCAAAGACATGCTGGCGGCGTCTGTTGTAAAACTATTGGGATTGGCGGCGCGCATGTAAATATTGTAAGTGCCGGCGGGAAACGTTCTGGTGTAATTTCCCCAGCCGCCGCTGCTGTTGAATCCCACGTCGTAGTCTGTTTTCCCGGTGCTGTAGGCCAAACGCGGCTTATCCCCATTTGGTTCCGTCGCTAATCCGCTGGGATTGGGGCGGTAGGCTGCGCTTCCCCCGCCAGTGTTGTGAGCGTCCATTTCATCAACCGCATTAAGGCCGGCATAAGCATTGGTCTGCGGGTTATCAATGAAATGCCCGCTATTATAGTCAAAGTCTTCCGCTTCAAAAAAATAGGCGGGATTAATGGTGTCAAATGACACGACGGAACTAATTGTGGTTTCATTTGCATCGGTTACTTGAATGACAGCCGTGTAGACCATATTGCTTGCCAACGGAGCGCTCACGCTCCGGCTTGTGGACGTGCCCGCGACCGTCAACCCGTTTGCAGTCGTCAAAGTTGTGGTGAAAGTCTGTCCTGACAAAGTGGTGCCGTTTAATTGCACCGTAATGGCACTGGGCGCAATACCCGCCGAACAATTGGCATTGAAAGACAATGCGGCGGATGGCTGGAATTGATATGCGCCATCGGGGTAAATGTTAGCAATGGCCAGCACGCTTGTGTCCGCCGGCATTAATAAGTAACAGTTTGCGTTGTAACCACCGTTAACGGTTGTCACCCTCAAAGTCGCTACTGAACCCCCATTAAATTGGACGAGATTGCCGCTGTTGTCTTTCAAAGGCACCCAGGTATATTTTTGCCAGTCACCGGTATTGGGAACCGAAAACGTGCCTAACAGCGCGGTTGTCTGGCTGCTGGTGCCCCGCCCGCTGATCACCAAAGACAGGCTGGCACTGTCAGTGGTGGGGCCGCCGGGACTGGCGGCCCGCATATAGATGTTGTAGGTGCCGGCGGGAAATGTCCGGGTATAATTCCCCCATTTTCCGCTGCCACCATCATTCCACCCAACATCAAAGTCCTGCAATCCGGTACCATATGCCAGACGCGGCTTGTCACCGTTTGCTTCGGTATTTAATCCACTGGGGCGATACGAACTGCTTCCGCTGCCAAAACTCCCATTGTGCGCATCAACCTCATAGGTCGCATTAAGCCCGGAATACTTGTTGGTTTGCGGATTGTCGATGAACTTGCCGCTGTCATGGTCATAATCCTCCGCCTCGAATGTGTAAGCGGGAACGATGGTATCAAACGACACGCTGGAGCTGGCCGGCTCGCCGCTGACGTTGGTGACGTTGATGACCGCCGTGTAAACCATGTTGCTGCTCAACGGAACGCTAAACGTCCGGCTGGTGGGAGCGCCTCCAAAAACCAGACCGTTGGCAATCGTCAGCGTTGTCACAAAGGTCTGTCCCGGCAGTGATGTGCCGGTCAATTGAACGGAAACCGCAGTGGACGCAATGGCCGCCGACGAACTGGCGCTGAAGGTCAACGCGGCTGATGGCTGGAATTGGACGGTTCCGTCCGGATAGACATTGCTGATGATCGGCGCGGCTTGCGTCGACCGCTCGAAGAATAAAATACCCACAACCGATAGAAGCACCACGATGGAGATCCGGGATTGGCCAGGGGAACTTTTTGTTTTCATTTTGGATTGGCTTTACCTTACGCAATCAACACATCCGCACAAAACTTCCACACTTCTGCAAAAATTCTTAACGTGCCTAGTGTAGAATGAATTGGCGGGATGATGGATAAGATGTTCGATGATATATGGTTAGAGGATATTACTTCAACAGTTTGAACTTTTAGTAAAGCTAGCATGGATTGCACATTTTTGCCATCCCCGAAATCGGGGACTTACTCTAAAGCGAATTGGCACCGAACATGGGAAGTTTACGCGTGATCAATCATCCGAGAAACTTTATGCCGGCCTTGGGGAGGCATTCCGGCCGAAAACCACTTCCGGTGTTTTTGACTGTAATCTTGTTTGCCTTGGCCTGGCCCGGAAACCCTCCGACCTTGAAAGCCGAGGACACCCCGCTGCCCTATAAAAACCCAAATCTGACCGTGGAAGCACGCGTCACAGATTTGCTCGGGCGCATGACGCTGGAGGAAAAAGCGCGACAGCTCGACATGTACTTCGGGTGCGAGGATTTATTGGACAAGAATAAAAACCAGACCGTGGATCATCACACCCACGCAAAACCAGATGCCATTTTCGATCCCGAGTTTGCAGAAAAATCACTGGGCAATCTCGGTGCCGGCTCGATCCATGATCTCTATCCGCGCGCCAAACTTTCCAACCGCATCCAGGAGTGGGTCATCAAATCCAACCGTCTTGGCATTCCGGCATTGTTTATTGAGGAAGGTCTGCACGGTTACATGGATTACGATGAAACGGTTTTCCCCCAAAGCATTAATCTGGCCACGACCTGGAATCCTGAACTTGCGCAACGGACCGGCGCAGCTATCGCCGCCCAGGCCCGGGCCAATGGCGTGGACATGATTTTGGGGCCGGTTTTGGATGTCGCCCGGGATCCGCGCTGGGGTCGGGTGGAGGAAGATTTTGGCGAAGACCCTTATCTCACCGGCCAGCTTGGTCTGGCCTATGTCCAGGGCATGCAAGGCGATTCGCTGAATACCGATCACACGGTCGTAGCTGAACCGAAACATTTTGCGGGGCACGGCAGCCCCGAAGGCGGACTGAACATGTCGCCCGTCCATGCCGGCGAGCGGGAGGTCCGTTCCATCATGCTCAAATCGTTTGAACCCGCCGTCCGCGAAGGCAAAGCCATGGGCATCATGGCCGCCTACCACGACATTGACGGTGTTCCCTGCACGGGAAACCCGTGGCTGCTGAACAAAGTCCTGCGCGACGAATGGAGCTTTCAAGGTTTTGTTCTGTCTGACTTGGGCGCAATCCGCCGGCTTTATGATACGCATCATGTCGTGGACTCACCCACCAACGCCGTCTGGCTGGCACTCAATTCCGGCGTGGATATGCAGTTCTACGATTTTGGCCATGAGGTGTTTCAAAACGCCATCGTCAATGGGGTCAAAAACGGCCAGGTTTCCGAAGCCACATTGAACCAGGCGGTCGCACGGGTCCTGCGGGTGAAATTTTTACTTGGTCTGTTTGATCATCCGTTCGTTGACGAAAACCTGGACGCCTCAGTCCGTCATTGTCAGGCACAGGCTGATCTTGCCCTCGAATCCGCCCGCCAGTCCATGTGCCTGCTCAAGAACGAAGGCCAGCTTTTGCCTTTGAAAAAAAATCTTAAACACATTGCCGTCATTGGCCCGAATGCCAACATCGCGCGGATTGGTGATTACACGGAAGCCGCGAAGGAAGGTTCCGCGCAAGGCATGTGGGAACAAATCAAGCAACTGGTTTCGCCTAATTCGAAGGTTTTATTTTCCGATGGCGAGGATATCAAGAAAGCGGTGGCTCTTGCCAAAAAAGCCGACGTCGTGATTCTTGGCCTCGGCGAATGGCTCAAAATTTCCGGCGAAGGCTTTGACCGTTCCGATCTCAATCTTCCCGGCAAACAGGAGGAACTTTTGGAAGCCATCGTCGGCACCGGCAGACCGGTTGTGTTGGTGCTCCAAAATGGCCGGCCACTGACGATCAGTTGGGCGGCGAAACATGTTCCCGCGATCCTTGAGGCTTGGTACCCCGGTGAACTTGGCGGACGCGCCATCGCGGAAACGTTGTTTGGCGACAACAATCCGGCAGGACGCTTGCCGATTACCTTCCCCCGCAGTGTCGGCCAGTTGCCGGATTTCTATGACCATTTTCCATCCAAAAAAGATTCCTATATCGAAGGCGACAGTTCGCCCCTGTTCATCTTCGGACATGGATTGAGTTACACGACCTTTCAATATGACCTGCTCAACGTCACTGCGCCGCTGCCCAACAGCAGTGAAGACATATTGATTTCAGTGCAGATCACCAATACCGGCCAACGCGAGGGCGACGAAGTCGCCCAGCTCTACGTGCGCCAGACGACTGCGAGCGTGGCTACGGCAGTCAAGGCGTTGAAGGGTTTTTCCCGCATCCATCTGAAGCCCGGCGAATTCAAAACCGTTTTGTTCAGGCTGAAACAGTCAGAACTGGCGATTTGGAGCGCCAACCAGGAATGGAAGGTCGAACCCGGTGAATATGCCATCAGCGCCGGTGGTGATTCTCAAGCCGGACTGTCCGCGAAATTCACCTTGAAATAAACCGTTTCAATAGGATTCGGACTTGTGCTTGGCGACAGCTTCCAGGCGGCTGCGCACGTGCATCTTCTGGCAGATGTTTTTGACGTAAGTGCGCACGGTTTCCGTGCCAATGTTTAACTTATCGCCGATCTCCTTGTAAATGAAACCGGACGCCAGCAATTCCACCACCTCACGTTCGCGCGGCGAAAGATTTTCTGATTCCGTCGGCGAATTTCCAATCATGTGAAAATGCCTCACGACCTTGTTCGCGATGTGGCTGGACATCGGAGCTCCGCCGGTGGAGACATCGCGGATGGCGGCGAGCAGTTGTGCCGGTGGACTGGATTTGACGAGATAACCGTTTGCTCCCGCTTTCAATGCCCGGAAGATCCGCTCGCTGTCCTCATACACCGTCACCATGATGATTTGCATCGCGGGCAAAACCTTTTTGATTTCCGCGACACACTGGATGCCCGACATTTTGGGAAGCTTGATGTCCATCAAAACGACATCAGGATTTTTCGCCACTATCTGCGGCAACGCCTCTTCCGCGGAAGCAAAAGCGCCGAGGCATTTGATGTCTCGTGCGGTTTCCAGAATCTGGACGATTTGCTCCCGCAATCCGCGATCATCCTCGACAATAACGACTGATTTTTTCATTAATCAAATAGTGTTCGGGTGACAAATTTAATGGTTTTTTGAACCACTGGCGAGTGCGGTTTTACGCGGTTTGATCCAGCGGTTTGATGATTAAACGTATCCGCACAGTCGTACCCTGGCCGGGCTTGCTGTCGATGAAGCAACTGCCACCAATGTTGGCCAGCCGTTGTTTCATATTGGTCAAACCATTGCCGCCGACCGTGTCATCCGGCCGGAATCCCACACCATCATCTTGAATCGAAATGTCCAACAAACCGTCCTTAAATGCCATGCGGATGGTCACTTCCGAGGCTTTGGCATGCTTGATGACATTATGCACGGCTTCCTTCACCGCCATGTTGATGTTGTGCCGGGTTTGACTGGAAACCTGGACTTCGTTGGGCAGGTCAAGCACGTGAAAACGGCAGCGAATCGGCGTCCGCTCGCATAATTGGTTCACCATCTGGCAAAGATAATTGCCCTGCGCCTCCAGATTGTCATTTTCGGGATTGACCGCCCATACTGTTTCGTAAAGTGCTGAGACCAGTTCCCGGGACATTTTTGAAATCTTGTCAAAATCGTTGCGGGCCTTTTCGGGAAAGGAGGAATTATCCTGTGCCATCGCACTCAACAGCGAAATCTGTGTCACGCGGGCACCCAGATCGTCATGAATGTCGTGAGCGATACGCAAACGTTCCTGTTCCAATGCCCGCTGCTGTTTGAGCCGGACCATTTCGCGCCGCATCCTGTGCCAGACGAAATACCGGCTGATGCCGACCATGATTACAGTAATGGCAACCACGACAACGCCCCAAAACCAGGGTGTTTTCCAAAACGGCTGGGGAAGGAAGATGTCGACTGATGCCTCGGCGCCAGTCAACTTGCCCATCACATCCATGCCACGCGCCCGGAATTTGTACATGCCTGCGGACAATCCGCCGTATGTGGCTTCGTGGTAATTCCCCGATCCCATGCTATACATCTCGTTCCACTCGACCACCAATCTGTCCCCAGGCATCACCGCCGGTGCAGACTCCAAAATATTGTGCCATTCACCGTGACTGGTTGGGTCTTCATCCACAACGGCGAATGCCTTGTTTTGCGGTTCTTGTCCAAATTTCACGATCTTGGCTATGCTGGGCCGCGTGCCGTCGTGCATCCAGCCCACCGGCGGATCGTCACTGCGATCGCCATGGTCATTTTCAAACGGGGCCTGGAGCAGGACGACATTGTCCGAGACGCCGGAAGATTTCGACACCTCCAAATTGGCCACGACATAAATCCCGACGGTCTCCGGCGGGCCGGCCGAGGAGATCACGATGAGCAATCGCGCTGCTTGCAGAGGCACGACCAGGGTTTCCCGGCGATGCGTCAGCGAGGAGCTTTTTAGCGAGCCGGTCCAACCTGTGCTCTCGCCGTTAACACGATAAATGTTCTGACTGATTTGGTCGCCTGAATTGTTATAGAACCGTACAGTCAGAGCCATTTCACTGCTGGCTTCGTGCCAGGCATTCTCGTATCCCTCCAACATGTAACGCAAACGAAGCGGCGGTTTGCCGCCATTTGTGCCCGGCCCAAAACCGAAGACGATGTTTTTAGGAAACGAACCGAGGCTGACGCTTTGCTCGCCTTGGAAAGGCAACGACTTTCCATTCACACTGATGTAGCGAATTTCCAGCGCATTCGTGGCTTCCACCGCCGGCAAAGGGAATGCGACCGCCGGCAGCAACAGTGCCAACGCCAGCCATGCCGGTTTTGGCTGCCAAAAGATTTCTCCCGGCAGAAAATTCCCGCCGATTGAACGGAGACTGGATTTCACGATCGTTATTTTAAACTCCAGAATATAAATGGAAACATCCGAATGTCCAGATATTCCTGCTGCCTTCGGTCACTGGATCCGCACCCGGTAAAAGCGACAGCCTTCCCCAGTCGTGTCATTCACCGATTGAACCGTCCCATCGCCCGGAACCGCGTTGCCCAGCGGAAGCCAGACGGCATCCGTCAGGTTGGTTTTGTATTCCGTTTGATAACCATAACCGGGTTGTGTCGGGAAGGAAATGCTCAGGTTTCCGCTGCGGCCGGAGACTCCAAGTAACATGCTTGCGGGCGGCGTGTAAACCGGGATCAGCGCGTAAAAATTTGCGTTGTAATTGCCATTGTCCGTCGTGATTCGCAGGGTTTTTACCGAACCATCATTGGTCATCTGGACCGAGTTGCCGCCGCTGTCTTTCAGCAGCACCCAGGTGTAAACCTGCCAGTCGCCGGTGGATGGGACGGAAAATGTCCCCAGTTGTGTCGTGGTTTGATTGGTCGTCGTTGGCCCGCTGGTCACCACCGACAAGCTGGCGCTGTCACCCGCCGCACCGATGCCATCCGCACCGCGCATGTAGAGGTGGTAAGTCCCCGCCGGAAAAGTCCGCGTGTAATTCCCCCAGTTGCCGCCGCTGTTGAAACCGACATCGTAATCCTGCAACCCGGGGCTGAACGTCAACCGGGGGCGGTCCGTGCAACCTTCCGTTTCCAAACCCGGCGGATTGGGACGGTAATCATGCCCACCCTGTCCCGAATTCACGCTGTGATAATCAATCCCGTCAACGGCACCCAAGCCGGAGTAGGCGCCATGTTGCGGGTTGTCAACAAACAGTCCGCCACCATAATTGAAGTCTTCCGCTTCAAACGTGTAACTGTTCGGGCTGAACGTATCAAAGTTCACCGTGACGGAAACGACGCGTCCATTATTGTCGGTCATCGCGATGGTAGCCGTGTGGGTTTTGTTGAGGGTCAGCCCCGGGAATACCACGTTACGGCTGGTGGCCGGACCGCTGAAGGCAAGGTTGGTCCGAATGACTCCGTCCACGGTCACAACAATGTTGCTGGTCGTGATGCCGGCGGACGACAACGCCGTGAAGCTTAAAATGGTGGTGTTTTGATAAAGACTCGAACCATCCGGATACAGATTGTAAATCACCGGTTGTGTCGGATCCAAAACCGCATATTGGGACAGCGCGTAATCATTCCAGCAATTCACCGGATTGTTTGCAGCGACATTAATCAAGCCACAGCCGCTGTAAGCATAGCAGCCGATAAATTCATTGGTCTCCCCCGCAATGCCGGCATTGGCTCCAAAAGTCACATTGTAAACCGGATTGCCACTGACACTGGCGGAAGAATTGACCAAATGAAACACGCCGCCATTCACGATGCTGCCGATCGCGGAACCGTTGTCCGAATGAAACATCTCGATGCTCACATCGCCGCCATTGATGTTGAAATCCAGATAATTCCCCCCCCACTGCACGGAGCTGGTGAAGCGCGCCGTTCCTTGAAAATTGGTCGTGCTCATCACCGTCACCGTGGCCTGCGCCTGGTCGGCGTAACCGCCGAAGTTGAAAGCCGTGATGGGCGTGTTTACTGCATTGATGGTGCTGGACGATGAAGCTGCATCCAGCACAAATCCCTGGATGCTCGCGTCGCAGTAATTGTTGATCAGGGTCACCCGCGGTCCGTTACCGCCTTCGGTGATGCAGTTCACATAGGTTTTTTCGATGATGCTAAAATCCTTCACCATCAGCTCTGAGCAATCACCCAGCACATACATTTGCATGTTATGCGACACGTAACTGAGCACCGGCGCCTGCACGTTCCCTGGCAGGCTGCTCTGGGAGTCATAATTGTCGATCCAGTAGGTCCAGTTGCCGTGGCAGTCCACGATGGTGCCCGCGGAGCCGTTGCCGATGGTGAAGCCGGTCTGCAGCGCCCAGCCGTCCACCATGTCGAGAAAATGGTTTGTGCAGGTGTAGCTGTCCAAATCCACATAATGGTACGGATTGGGACAGCACACCCCGATGGCATAGACGTTCGCCCCCCGGCCCTGGATGGTTGATGGAAAGGGAATACAATTGGTATTCTGACTTTCATAGCTGATCGTGACTCCCACCAAACCGCTGTTGGCTTCCAAGGCCACGGCCACCGGCCCGTTGGTCGTCCCCTGCCCGCCAAAAGGCTCGAGAATCGTCCCCTTGGCGTGGCCGTCCGGTCCCGGCCAGGTCCGATGCCGCAGCTCAAATGCCCCGCGCAGTTCCACCCCGCTGGGCACGTCGAGCGTGTTCGTCAAAAGATACTTCCCGGCCGGCAAATAAACGATCCCCCCGCCATTCGCCCCCGCCGCTGTCAGCGCACTTTGAATCGCCACCGTATCATCATTGATTCCATCTCCATAGGCGCCCCACGGTGCATCCGTCACCACATATAAATTGGTTTTGGCGGCCTGCCGCGATAAAAGGTTGTTGACCACATTGGTCCAATAGACCACCGGGAACGCATTCGAGATGGACTGCCGGGCATCCACCAACAGATTGCTGCTGTTGCCGTTGTTCACAATGTTGGCGGAAGGGCTGAAGGCACAACCCGTGAACGCCACCCGTGTTGCGCTTGCGGCCATGACGCATTGCGTGTTGCCCAGCAAGGTCGAATCCACCACGTTGAAAACTCCCGGACCGGTGAGCTGCAGGGCATTGGAAATTGTACAGTTTTGGAATTGCATCCAGGAATGCCAGTTATTTCCGGTTGAAGTGACCGCCGGACCACTACGGCCGATGATCTGGCAATGATCGAACATCGCGTTGGCGTTATCCGCCGTGTTGGTACGGCTGACGGCAATATCGCCATCCAAGGTGAAATTGGCGAACATCAATCCGAAGGCACCGGGCATGTCCTGCGCCAGCAACGCCGCGGCACAATTGCTGACCACACCGGAATAGAAGGTTGCCCCCGGCTGGCCGTTGGTAGTGGTATTGGCCTCGATACCGACGTGATACCCGCTGATGTAAGTGTCCATGCACATCTCGCCATCCACCCGCCGCAGCCGCATCGCTTCACCGTTGGCCCGCATCCAGGTTGCGTGCGCTCCGCCTGCCGTCGGCGCATTCGTCACTCCTGAATTGACCCACACGTCCGGCGAAAACCGGATGTCTTCGGCATGGCAAACATCAAAGATCTGGTCCAAATCAATCCCCATGTAGAGCGGCGAACCGATGATCGTGGACAAGATGTGCTTGGAACCGCCGTTGTACGTCTTGATGCCCTGATACGAATTGACCAGCACCACGTTTTGCACCACGCAATCATCGTCAAGCCCAATGGTAAAAGGATAACCCGCAATGCTGGCGGCATTCTGATTCGGATACCAGATGTTAACGTCCCTCAACGCGGTGGAACCGCTCAAGGTGATAAACGGTGTGGCATTCGTCTGGCCTGCGCCGTGATAAACTTTGAAAGTAGTTCCGACCATGCCGCCCCCGCTTTTCGTCCAGTCCTGCCAATCGCCATGCAGCGTCACGCCCGCCGGGATCGTTATGTTTTGGCTAAAGGCGTAATTGCCCGCCGGCACAAAAACCACGCCGCCACCGGAACCACCTGAATTATAGACGGCATTCATTGCCGCCTGGAAAGCCCCGCTGTCGTCCGTAACCCCATCGCCCACCGCGCCGTATTGTTGCGGTGTTGCGACGGCAACCACAATTTCATTGGTGTTCAATTGAGGAATGATCACTTGCGGATGATTGGGAGAAGCATAGATCAACAGCACGCGCTTGTTCGCGACGTCGTCCATGATGATCGCCCCCGTGGGAATGGTACCGGCCACAAAATTGCCCGAACCGCTGCGGGTGCCGTTGTACTGCAACAGCGTATTCGTGCCGGATTGCATCACATTCACCACACTCACCGTGACGTTGCCGTTCATGACCAGATTCCCACTGTCGTTGATGAGTGGAACGGAGAAGTTGCGCAAGCCGCCAAGGTTGAAAGCCAGCGTCGGCGTGCCGCTCCCCAGCGCCAGATTACTCATCGGCAACGAACTATTTGCATTGGCCGCAGTCACGCTCAACGTTCCACCGGCGGTGTTGGTGTAAGGCATCAAAACATTCGCCGTTGTCGTCAAAGCCACGGTGCCACCACTGATGGTCGTGCCGCCCGCGTACGAATTCGCACCGTTCAATGTCAATGTCCCCGTGCCGGATTTGACCAGCCCCAGCCTGGCGCCCACCCCGCTGTTTTGCAAGGAACCGCTGAAGGTGGAACTGCCGCTGCCAAGCGTGAGCGTGGCCGAAGTGCTGGCGGCGGTGTTGTCCACCACGCCACCCGAGCCGGAGAGATTGGCAATGGTTTCGCTGTTGCCGTTCAAGTCGAAGGTTCCGCCCGATGCCAGCGTAACGGTCGCGCCATCATATATCTGGTCGCCACCTGTACCGGTGATTCTGGCCAGACCTCCGTTGTTCACCATCAGTCCCGGTCCACCAACGCTGTGCGTTCCACTGCTGCTCACTTTATTCAGGTTGACGGTGCCCCCATTCACAATGATCCCCGTGCTGCCGTTGTCACCGGTCCCGCTGGTCGTCCAAACACCGCCACCGGCCTTGGTGACGACGAAATTTCCGTTATTGGGCGAATTGACCGCGCCGGAACGTCCTGCGGCTCCTGTCGTCAAGGTGCGTCCCGAAGCCACCGTCCACACCTGATTTGCACCCATGTTCAGAGTGCTGCAATCCACGGTCAGATCGACTGTTGCGGTGGCAAGACTGATACCGTTGCTCAAAGTCAATGTGGTGTTGCCGGCGATATAAACCGACGCTGCCGGGTTGCTGACGATGATGCCTTCCCACGTCACTGCGGCACCGAGGGTATTGGTGCAATTTGCCGGTGTCGACACCGTGGCATTCCAGATGGCAAAATCGTTTCCAGCCGGGGCCACGCCGCTGCTCCAACTGCTGCCCAGCTCCAGATTGTTGTTGTTGTTCGCCTTGAATTGATCAGCTTGGGCAACTGGAACGGTCAGACAAAATCCACAACTGATCAGCAAGCTTCGTGGTAGGAAGAACAGGGCAACAGACGATATTTTCATGATTACAGCATGTTAAATGGCAGGATAAGTGACTTATGGCGAGTCTGGTTTCTTGGCGGCAAATTCAAGTTTCGACAGGAAATTTATATCCGTACAGGCGAATTTTCCGGTAAATTTCCATTCACCACTCAGTTGAACCACTTTGACCACCAACAAATTCCAGCCCAGTTTGAGCGGCAGTGGATTCAGCGTGGCCATCTCCGGCTCCAGCGGTCCGGTACGTTCGTTGTTTGCCAACCGTTCGCCGTTAAGCCAGACTTGGCAGCCATCGTCGCACCCGTAAGTGAAAGAGAGCTTGGGCAGGTTTGGCTCGGAGAGCAAATCATTCAATGGTTTGGATGATTTGATCCACACGGTCACATAGGCAAAAGCATTCTCCTTCGGCCCGTCAACCAGTCCGTTTCTGAAATCAAACACGCCTTGTTTGTCGGCATTACGAATCTGCCATGGGTGGCCACCCAACTTGCTGCCCGCTTTGATTTCACCAGTCGGTGGTTTATCGTTGTAGGCTTCGCTGGAATTTGAAAATGCAAAGCTGCCGCAAACCAAGACGCGGACAAGGCGTCCATTAAAATCAATGAATCCGTTTTGCACCGCGACTTCGGCCAGCGGAACACCTTCATTGCGGAACAAGCGCTGGATCACCGCCGATTTCCTGGTGGATTTGATTTCAGGATCAAGATTACAAAGAATTACGCGGCCTTGACCCAAGGGACGGATAACGATGGTCGACCGCGATGCGGTATTTTCCACTTCCGAACGATAAATCGCCGCCGTCTTGACGGACTCGCCTTTGTAATTCCACCGACGCCAATCGGCTGGACAGGCTTCCAACACGACTTGCGCGCCTTTGACAAATTTGCCGGCCAACCCGAAAGCCATCTGCTGCCAATCATCGTCTTCGGAAAAATACAGTTCCGCGTTGTCCAGTCCGGCAATCAGCGGGTCATTTTGCCTGACGATAAACGAAGAGCTGACGCGCGGTTCAACCGATATCTCTCCGCCCAACAACTTGCTCACCGCCGGCGCGCCGGCCGGTTTGACATTCCATATCCAGACCGCGCCGCCGCCCGTGAGCGTTTTATCAACTGCGCGCCTGAGCGCGTCTACCACACTTTGAGAAGGTTCGCTTGAACCATCAATCAAAAGAAAACCGGTATTTGTGTCATTGGAAAAAACCGACACTTTAACGCCTGCGCGGTTCAATTCTTGAATCAGAAGATTTCCGTTCTCCGGCAGATAACTGACGGTCGCATTGTCCTGATTGGTTGGCGCGACCGGTTGGGCCGGCATTGTGAGCTCAGGCCGGTTGGCCCACGGCGAATTTTGAACTTTCAAATTTGCATCGCGGATCGCGTTGAACATCGGCCACGGGCGATATAACGGCAGCGATGGATCGTAACCCGGATTCAATGTGGAAATATAAGGTCCCAGCCTCTCCGGCTGCATTCCAGGTACGCCTTCACGATATTCGCCAAAGAAAATTCCTTCGTCCAGCGATGGCGCTTTGGTCAGATCGGCCTTGCCCAGCGGTAATGGTTGAACGCCATACCAGACAATGTTGAAAACGCTTTGGTAATTCGCGCCGTATTTTTGCTGGCTGGCCAACAAGCCGTAACATTCGCAAGCCAATCCTTCCATCCGGCCGAGATCGGATTCGTAAGCGCGGTTGCCGTTGAATTTAGAAACCTGTTTTGGCGTGCCGTAATAAGCCATGCTCGTTTCGCCAACGGCAAACGGCTTTCCAGAGTCAGCGGCGCGTTGCAGGTCGCCATCGCCGCCATAATGAATGTTGATGACCGGCAACCGGCCTTCGGCATCCCACTCGCCATCGCCGGAAATCCAGCCGCGCGTTGGATCATTCGTCAGGCAGATGTTTTTCCAGACCTCGATTTCGCCGAGGCAATGGTCAATCATGTTTTGCGGGGAGTGCCAGACGTTGCGCAGCACGGGCAAAATTTCATTGCAAACGCTCCAGCCGAACACGGAAGGATGGTTGCGATCGCGGCGAACCAGTTCAGCGACGTTCGCCCGGCAATTGTTCCAGAACAACTCGCTGTCGGCTTTCGGACCGCCATCGCTCAACCAGATTGCGCTTTCATCTAAAATCATAATGCCCATCTCATCCGCCATGTCGTGATAGAACGAAGGATAAACCGAGGCATGCAAACGAACGGCATTGGCTCCGGCATCCTTGAGCAGGTGGTACCAAGCGTAGGCATACCTGCGGGTCATTTGCGGGACGCCCATGAAATGCCACGAATCGCCGCGCAACACAATCGGCTGGCCGTTCAGACAAAGTTGATTTCTGTTTATGGTAAACTGCCGCCAGCCGAAGCGCTGATACTTGGTGTCAACCGGTTTTCCATCGGCGGACAAAGTCAGCAAGAGTCCGCAAAGATTGGGCGTGGCAGGACTCCATAATTTCAAGTG
>Ga0182027_10007921_pt1 | contig 15573 bp, 12 predicted proteins | sample 712E1DmetaG_FD_121300 | JGI IMG/M metagenome (GOLD analysis project Ga0182027, IMG submission 121300) | Permafrost microbial communities from Stordalen Mire, Sweden - 712E1D metaG (Illumina Assembly) | ecosystem: Environmental > Terrestrial > Soil > Wetlands > Permafrost | place: Sweden...
CATTCCTGCGCCCACGTCATGGCCACCGCCATCCTGCGGCTCTGGCCCGACGCCCAATTCGCCTCCGGCCCCGCCGTCGAAAATGGTTTCTACTATGACGTCGAGCTGTCGCGTCGCATCTCGCCCGAAGATTTCCCGGCCATCGAGGCCGAGATGAAAAAGGAAATCAAAGCGAACCATACGTTCGAAAAAATCGGCGTCACACGCGAGCAGGCAATGAAAGACGCGCAAAGCGGACGCCTTGGCGGTCTCGTCGAGCGACCTGGCAATCCGAGCAAATTCAAACTCGGCAATCTCGAAAGCATTCCCGAAGGCGAACGGATTACTTATTGCAAGAACGGCGACTTCATTGACCTTTGCGAATGGAGCCCGCAGCACGTGATGCGCACCGGTAACATCGGCGCGTTCAAGCTCACCAGCGTGGCCAGCGCGTATTACAAGGGCGACGAGAAGAACCCACAGCTCCAGCGCATCTACGGCACCGCATTCAAGAACAGAACCCAGCTCGACGAGTATTTCAAGATGATCGAGGAGGCCAAGAAACGCGACCACCGCAAGATTGGGCAGGAGATGGGGCTGTTCACCATCGACACGGAATTCGTCGGCCCCGGCTTGCCGCTGTGGCTACCCAAAGGCGCAGCGATTTGTGAAGAGCTGGAAAAGTTGGCCAAGGAAACCGAATTTGCCGCCGGTTACGTGCAAGTAAAGACGCCACACATTGCGCGGGAAAAAATGTATAAAACTTCCGGTCATTTGCCGTATTACGCGGAGTCAATGTTTCCGCCGATGGAAATACTGGAGGAAGAAGACAAAGAACGGAAAGAGTCACTTCACGCTGCAATAAACGTAAATGCAGAGTTGTTGAATGAATCTCGCGAAAGAGACCCGGACGGTGAGGAACATTCGCGGCTAATTTTAAAGCGGGAAGAATTGCAGAACCAACTTCGGAATTTGGGAGGCCGTTACTACCTCAAGGCCATGAACTGCCCACATCATCACCGCATCTTTGCGGCGGAGCCGCGCAGTTATCGCGATTTGCCGGTGCGCCTCGCCGAATATGGCACCTGCTACCGCTACGAACAGTCGGGCGAACTTTTCGGCCTCATGCGCGTTCGCTCGCTCAACATGAACGACGCACACATCTATTGCACGCCGGAGCAGTTCGCGTCCGAGTTCAACGCGGTCAACGAGATGTATCTGAAGTATTTCAAGATTTTCGGCATTGAGAAGTATCAGATGCGTTTCAGCACTTCTGCGCCGGAGGGCATGGGCAAAAAATACGTCAACGAACCCGCGCTCTGGAAGCAAACCGAGGACATGGTGCGACGCGTGCTCGTGGAATCGAAAATCAATTTTGTGGAAGTGCCGAATGAGGCGGCATTTTACGGCCCGAAGATTGACGTGCAGGTCTGGAGCGTGATTGGCCGCGAATTCACGCTGGCGACCAATCAGGTGGACTTTGCCGTGCCCGCGAAGTTCGGCCTTGTCTATCGCGACAAGGATAACGCGGACAAGACGCCGTTGTGCATCCATCGCGCGCCGCTGGGCACGCATGAGCGGTTCATCGGTTTTTTGATCGAGCATTACGCTGGTAATTTTCCGCTCTGGCTCGCGCCCGAACAAGTCCGCGTGCTGACCATCGGCGAAGAAGCTCCGTTGGTGGAATACGCGAAGAAGATCGTGGCTGAGTTGCGGGCGAACATGGTCCGCGCCGAAGGCGATTACGGCACAGACAAAATCAACGGCAAGATTCAGAACGCAGAGAAAGCCAAGGTCCACACCATGCTTGTCATTGGCGGTCGTGACATGGACGCCGGAGCTGTTTCAGTTCGCTTGCATGGCAAGGGCAACATCGGCGCGAAGCCGAAAGGCGAAGTCGTGGCAGATATTCTCGCGGCGATTAAGGAGAGACGGGCATGAAAGGATTCTGGCAATGAACCCAATTTTTCTAGCAGCGCTCACTGTGACCAAACCCACCGCCGTCGGCATCGGCATCGTGGCGTTGGTCGGGCTTTACCTGGCATTCAAAGTCGCCAAATTTGTCATTAAAATACTGCTGCTCGCCGCCCTGGCCGCGCTGGGTCTGGCTGCATGGTGGTATTACGCTGCACATCATGGCTCATTCTGAAACAAGACCCGCCAATTTTCGTCCACTGCAAAACCGATTTCAGTACCGATAGCGATTAAAGAGTGGTGGGCTTCATCGTAGCCGCGGACATTAGCCCGCGCCAATTTCTCCCCCTTGAAATCAATTTTGCGCCGACTGACGTCGGCGGCTCCCGTTTGATCAATTCAACTCAACCGCATCGGCATGACAACGTAGAGGAACGGGCCGTTGACTTTGATAACTCCCGGGCTCAATTCGTCAATCAGCTCAAAGAAGACTTCGTCTTCCGTTAGCGCATTGAGCGGATCAATGAGATATTTGGGATTGAAGGCTACGGCAATTTCCTTGCCTTTGTAGTTCACTGCGAGGCTTTCGCGGGCTTCGCCGACTTCCGGAGAATTCGCCGTGATGGCAAGATTGTTCTTACTAAAGGTCAGCTTGACGGAATTGGCCTTCTCGCTGGTCATGATTTCCGCGCGGCGCAGGGCGTGCAGGAATTCCTCCCGCGCGAGCGGCACGCGCTCCTTGGTTTCCGCGGGAATAACCTGGCGGTAATTTGGATAGTTGCCTTCAATCAGCTTGGTAATGATGAGGATGGAGAAATCCTTGTCGTCCTTCAGCTTAAACGCAGCCTGGTTTTCGCTGAACTTAATCTCCAGGTCGCCATTTTCCTGTAGAAGGCGGTTCAGCTCATTCACCGCCTTGGCCGGCACGATAAATTCGCCCTGGCTCTTTTCCGAAATTTCCACTTCTTCATCCGCAAGCGCCAACCGGCGTCCGTCCGTTGCGACGACCGTCATTTTATGATCTTTGAGGCTGACAAAGACCCCATTGAGCACATAGCGCGATTCATCCGTGGAAATGGCAAAAGACGTCCTGCCCAGCATCGCCTTGGCGGTTTTCTGGGATATTGTGATCTTTTTATCGTCCTTGAACTTGGGCAGTGGAGGAAATTCTTCCGCGCTTAACCCGTGGATTTTGTAAAATGACGCGCCGCAGTGGATAATGCAGGTGTTTTTCTCGTCCACCTCGATTTCAATCTCTCCGCCATTCAATTCCCGGACAATCCCGAAGAGTTTTTTAACAGGAACCGTTGATGCTCCCGCCTTTTTTACCTTTGCTTCGACGGAACAAATAATGGTTACATCCAAGTCTGTCGCCATAAACTCAAGCCGGTCATTTTCGGCACGCAAAAGAACATTCGAGAGGATCGGAAGCGTGCTCCGTGTGCTGACCACATTCTGAACTGATTGGAGACCGGCAAGAATTTGTTCTTTGGAAATGGTCAGATTCATAAGCGGTTTATAATATCTTCTTTTCTATCAAATCATCTTATTATTAAGGGCTGTGAATAAAACAAACAACCGTAAGTGTCAAGGCTGCCACAGTGAATTGCAAAGCAAAAAGGAGACTGGATAGGCGAGGGGAGTTGTGTGGATTTCAAAAGAGTCCGAGAAGTACACAAAGTTCACAAAGGCTTCACAAAGAATTAAAGACTTATTACCTGGTTGTGGGGACCGGAGGGTGCCCAAGAATACACAGTAAACGACGTGAACTTTTTCCAGCGGGGTTCCCCAGCCACGGAAAGCGCACACGAAAGCTTTGGAAAAAAACCATGACGTTACAGACCCAAGGGAGATGTTGCACCGGATATTATCCATCGAATGTCAAAAAAAGGTTGGATATCCAGATGAAACACTCCATATTCCAGCCGTAATGGAAGCAAATATGGACACAACCCCGCCAGAAGTGCGGCTTAACGAACTGCCACCACGAACATGCGCCATTGTTTGCCGCATCGAAACCGATGGTGAAGACATTCAACGGCTTAAGGCGCTTGGCGTATGTGTCGGACGCCAGCTTGAAGTCATCAAGCGGGGGGATCCGCTCATCATCCGGGTTTTTAGTTCGCGCTTGGGCCTGTCGGCCTCGCTCGCCGCATGCGTGTGGCTTGAAGTCTGCACGCCAGACCGTTGCGCCATGAGGAAACAGTCTCGCAAATGAACGACGTTGAAGCAACGAAAGTCGAACCACCACCTTCACCAGCGCAATATCCACGTCGCTCCTTCACAATCGCGCTGGTCGGAAATCCCAACGCAGGCAAGACCACGCTCTTCAACGCGCTGACGGGATTGCGCGCCAAAACCGCCAACTTTCCCGGCACCACCATCGAACGCAGAGTTGGCAGGGTGCAGATTGGACAGCGGCAGATGATTGTCGTTGATTTGCCCGGACTTTACAGCCTGGAAAGTCTTTCGCCGGAGGAAAAACTGGCGAGCGATGCATTGCGCGGCCGCCTCGCGAAACATGCCGCCCCGGACGCCGCACTGGTCGTTGCGGACGCGACCAATCTTGCGCGAAATCTCTTCCTCGTCAGCCAGGTTCTCGAACTCGACTGCCCGGTTATTGTCGCATTGAACATGATGGACGCGGCCGAGCGCGGGGGCATTCACATCAACGTCGAAAAGCTTCGCTCCGAACTCGGCTGTGCCGTTGTGCCGGTTGCCGCGCGCACCGGAAAGGGCGTTGACGAACTCCGGCGTGAAATCGGACGTCTTGCCGACGGTGCGATGCCGGAGGCCGTCACTCACTGCAAACCCAATTGCGCTGCATGCAGCGGATGTCCCTACCAGGCTCGTTACGAGTGGACTGAATCCATTTCAGCCAAAGTGATGAACGCCGGCGTTGTGCGCCGCTCACATCACACCGAGAAACTGGATGAAATCCTGACGCATCCGATCGCCGGCATGGCCGCTTTTGCCGGCGTCATGCTGTCGCTCTTTGTCCTGATTTTCTGGGCCGCAAAAATTCCGATGGATCTCATTGACCATCTCTTTACAAATGTCGGCACATGGATGACAGCGCATGTTTCGGGAGGTGATTTGCAGAGCCTGCTGGTCAATGGCGTCATTGGCGGCGTTGGTGGCGTGCTCGTGTTCCTGCCGCAGATTTGCATTTTGTTTTTCGCCCTTTCACTGCTGGAAGACACCGGGTATCTGGCGCGCGCCGCGTTTGTGATGGACAAACTTATGCGCCGGCTCGGGTTGCCCGGTAAGGCGTTCATGCCGTTGCTTTCCGCCCATGCCTGCGCCATCCCCGCCATCATGTCCGCCCGCGTGATCGAAAACCCGCGCGACCGGCTGGTCACCATTCTCATCGCGCCGCTGATGACCTGTTCCGCGCGCATTCCCGTTTATGCGATGGTCACAGCGCTGCTCTTTCCCCAATCACCTTTCAAGGCCGCGCTGGTGTTCACCGGCGCCTATGCGACCGGCATTATTTTCGCCATGATCGCCGCCCTGGTTTTCCAGCACACGATTCTGCCTGGTGGCAGCAAACCGCTGGTGATCGAACTGCCGCCCTATCGCTTGCCCGGTTTGCGCACCGCGCTTCTGCGCACCTTCGACCGCGCCAAAATTTTTGTGAAGCAGGCTGGCACCATCATCCTGGTGATTTCACTGCTCCTCTGGACGCTGGCGCATTATCCAAAATCCGCCCCGCCCGCCGCCGCTGTCACCCTGACCGCGCAAGCCGCACAGGTCGAAAGATCCGGCGATGCAAAACGGGCCGACGAACTTCATCTCACGGCCGGTCGCCTGACGGCGCAGAGTTCGCTGCAACATTCCTACGCCGGTCAAATTGGCCGCGTCATCGAACCCGTGCTCAAACCGCTGGGCTTCGACTGGCAAATCGGCATCGGCATCATCGGTTCCTTCGCCGCGCGCGAGGTCATCGTTTCCACGCTGGCCGTCGTTTACGGCGCCGGAGAGAATTCCGCCGGCCAGAATCACACGTCGCTTTACGACGCGCTGCGCCACGCGACCCGCACCGACGGCACGCCTGTATTCACGACCGCCACCTGCATCAGCCTGCTTGTCTTTTACATCCTTGCAGCCCAGTGCCTGTCCACTTCCGTCGTCGTCCGCCGCGAAACGAACAGCCTGAAATGGCCCCTGTTCCAAATTGCCTACATGACCGGCCTCGCCTATTTCGCCACCCTCATTGCTTATCAAATTTTCCACCACCTCGGCCACGCATAATGGATTTACGATTTACGATTTACGATTTACGATGGGTGCATCGGAGTTAAAAAAGGCGCGTCAATCGCGAGTTGTAAATCAAAAATGAGTGTGCGGGTCAAAATTTGCGGAATTACGAACCTTGCCGATGCGCAAGCAGCCGCTGAAGCGGGCGCGGACGCGCTGGGTTTTGTTTTTTACGAAAAAAGCCTGCGGTTTATTTCAATAAAAACCGCGGCGGGAATTTCCTGTGCATTGCCGCCGTTCATCATTCGCGCGGGCGTTTTTGTGAATCCGACCAAAGAACTCGTTTTCAAGGCCATTGCCGGGTGCGGCTTAAGCCTGCTCCAATTTCACGGCGACGAATCGCCGGAATTTTGCGCACAATTTAGTTTGATGAGCATGAAAGTGTTTCGCGTCCGCGACGCCGGGTCGCTGAAGGAATTGTCAAAGTATAAGACCGACGCATGGTTGCTGGACGCTTATTCATCCGACACCCATGGTGGCACGGGCGAAGTTTTCAACTGGGATTTGGCCGTCGAGGCGCAAAAATCTGGCCGGCCGATTTTCCTCGCCGGAGGGTTAACGCCGGGAAATGTCGCCGGCGCCGTCCGTAAGGTGCGGCCATTTGGTGTGGATGTTTCGAGCGGTGTGGAGTCTTCGCCGGGGAAAAAAGATCACGCCAAAGTGCGCGCGTTCGTTAACGCCGTTAAAACCGTCACAAGTTGACATTGCAGAAGATGATTCTTCCGGCTGACGGGGTTTGCCTATAAACGCATAAAAAATGGCAAAATTTGGGTTACTGCTGGAAAGAAGATGTGATAATTTGCATGTCGCTTTTTCAAAAAATGAAGATTGCTGTTCCCAAAGAAACGCATCCAGGCGAAACCAGAACGCCATTGATACCGGCCAGCGTTGCCAGGCTGGTCAAGCTCGGCGCGCAAGTGGAAGTTGAAGCAGGCCTTGGTCTCGGCAGCAGTTTTGCCGATGCGGACTACACCGCCGCCGGCGCCGCCGTCACTACCGACCGCAAGGCAATGCTCGGTTCCGGCGATATAGTGTTGCGAGTGCGCAAACCGCCGGTTGATGAAATCGCGCTGCTGAAATCTGGATGCGTTCACGCGAGCCTGCTGGACCCGCTCAACGAAAAGGAATTAATCCAGAAGCTGGCCGAACGCGGTGTCAGCGCCATCAGCATGGAACTGATTCCGCGCACAACGCGCGCCCAAAAAATGGACGTGCTGTCGTCACAGGCAAACCTCGGCGGCTACGAGGCCGTCATCCTCGCAGCGCGATACGCCAACAAAATTTTTCCGATGATGACGACGGCGGCAGGCACGATTCTGCCGGCGAAGGTGTTCATCATTGGCGCGGGCGTGGCAGGATTGCAGGCCATAGCGACCGCCAGACGGCTTGGCGCGAAAGTGACCGCCTACGACACGCGCCCCGTTGTGGAAGAACAGGTCAAGTCGCTCGGCGCGCAGTTTCTCAAAATTGACGTCGGTGAGACCGGCCAGACCAAGGAAGGCTACGCCAAGGCGTTAACCGAGGAGCAAATCCAGAAACAGCGCGATGCGATGAAAAAAGTTTGCGGCGACTCCGATGTCGTCATCACCGCCGCGCAGGTGTTTGGCCGGCGCGCGCCGATTCTTGTCACCGCCGAAATGCTCAACGCGATGAAACCCGGCAGCGTGGTCGTGGATCTGGCGATTGAGACCGGCGGCAACGTCGAAGGCGCGGAATTTGACAAGATCGTTGACCGCAACGGCGTGAAAATCGTCGGCATCGCCAATTTGCCGGGGCGCGTGCCGCTGCACGCCAGCCAGGTTTATTCCGCGAACCTGACGAGCCTCATCGAGGAATTTTGGGACAAGCAGAATAAAAATTTCGTTCTCAAACTCGACGACGAAATCATCAAGGGCTGCCTCGTCACGTACGGCGGCAAAATCGTCAACGAGAAGCTCGCGGCCAAACCAGGCTGATTTTATGGGCACCGAAATCCTAACATTTTTCATTTTTGTCCTCTTGATATTTCTCGGGTTTGAATTGATTTCAAAGGTGCCCTCGATGCTGCACACGCCGTTGATGTCCGGCACCAACGCCATTCACGGCATCATCCTGCTAGGCGGCATGCTGGTGCTGGCGGACGCGAGTAGCACGCTGGCTGTGGCGCTCGGCTTTGTCGCGGTGGTTTTTGGTTCGGCCAATGTGTTCGGCGGATTCATGGTCACCGACCGGATGCTGCAAATGTTCAAGAAGAAGAAAAAATGAGCTCGTTCATCGCCATTATATTTATTGCGGTCGCAGTTTTGTTCATCCTCGGCATCAAGCTGATGGGTTCGCCCAAGACGGCGCGATACGGCAATTTGCTGGCCGCATTCGGCATGTTGATCGCTCTGTTTGCCACCATACCTTTGCTCGGCGGAAGCGAGAACACCTCGCTGCTGAAGCATGGATGGAACCTGAATTACACCCTCATGGTCGTTGGTATTGTGATCGGCTTGATCATCGGTGCCATCGGCGCTTACTCCGTGAAAATGACCGCCATGCCGCAAATGGTGGCGCTGTTCAACGGTGTAGGCGGCGGGGCCGCGGCGCTGGTCGCAAGCTTGGAATTTTTGAGGCGCGCCAACAGCCCCGAGGGCATCACCACTTTCTTCGCCGTCACAATGCTATTTGCCACGTTGATCGGTTCACTGTCGTTTTCCGGCAGCCTTATCGCGTTCTCCAAATTGCAGGGTTATCTTGAAAAACCGCACACGTTCCCCGGACAGAATATTCTCAACGGGTTCATCCTCGCCGCCATCCTTGGATTGTGCGTTTATCTGACCGGCTGGGGTGCGAACACCGCGCTGTTCGTCACGATGTTCGCACTGGCGCTGGTGTTCGGCGTGGCGATGGTCATGCCCATCGGTGGCGCGGACATGCCGGTGGTCATCTCGCTGTTGAACTCATTTACCGGCCTCGCAGTCGCGGCGGACGGCTTCACCATCAACAATATTTCCATGATCGTTGCCGGAACGCTCGTTGGTTCCTCCGGTACGTTACTGACGCTGCTCATGTGCAAGGCGATGAATCGTCCGGTTACGAACGTTTTATTCGGTGCATTTGGCTCTACCAAGTCGTCCGGCGGTGCTGGTGCTGCTCACGCTGGCGGAGGCTCCGTCAAGCCGATTCAGGCCGACGAAGCCGCCATGCTCCTCGGTAACGCCCAGCAGGTGGTCATCGTGCCGGGTTACGGCATGGCCGTCGCGCAGGCGCAGCATCAAGTGCGCGAACTCGCCGACGAACTCGGCAAACGCGGCGTCGAAGTGCGCTTTGCCATCCATCCCGTGGCCGGACGCATGCCCGGTCACATGAACGTGCTTTTGGCCGAAGCCAACGTGCCTTACGACCAGCTTTGCGAAATGGAAGCCATCAATCCCACGATGGACCGCGTGGATGTCTGCCTCGTCATCGGCGCCAATGACGTCGTCAACCCAGCCGCGCGTGAGGACAAGAGCAGCCCGATTTACGGCATGCCCATCATTGAGGCCGACCGCGCGAAAACAGTCATCGTCATGAAACGCTCCATGGCCGCTGGCTTTGCCGGCATCGAAAACAACCTTTTCTATAAGGACAACACCCGGATGCTCTTCGGCGACGCCAAAGCCTCGTTGCAGGCGCTCATCGCGCAGGTGAAGGCAAGTTGAGTTTCAGCGCGGAAAACTTCAGACAGGATTAACAGGAATTTCAGGATTGAATTAAATCCTGTTTATCTTGTTCATCCTGTCAAAAATAAATTCCTTTGCGTCTTTGCGCCTTTGCGTGAAAATCGGGCTATGAACAAGAGTTCCAGTGCCAAAGCTCCGGACGCACGCGGCCATTTCGGTCCGTATGGCGGACGTTTCGTGCCCGAAACATTGATGCAGCCGCTACAGGAGCTGGAGGACGAGTACCTGCGCGCACAAAAAGACCCGGCGTTCCAGCGCGAGCTCGAGTATTACCTGAAGGAATTTTGCGGTCGCCCCACCCCGCTCTATTTTGCCGAACGGCTCACGCGCGAGCTCGGCGGCGCGAAAATTTATCTCAAGCGCGAAGACCTGCTCCACACTGGTGCGCACAAGATCAACAATTGCATCGGGCAAATCCTGCTCGCCAGGCGCATGGGCAAGACCCGCATCGTTGCCGAAACCGGCGCAGGCCAGCACGGCGTCGCCACGGCCACCGTCGCCGCGATGTTCGGCTTGAAATGCGTCGTTTACATGGGCGCGGTGGACTGCAAACGGCAGGCGCTGAACGTCTATCGCATGAAAATGCTCGGCGCGGAGGTTGTGTCAGTGAAGGCTGGGCAGCAAACGCTTAAGGAAGCCATCAATGAGGCCATGCGCGACTGGGTCACGAATGTCCGCACCACACATTATATTCTCGGCACGGTTTATGGCGCGCATCCGTATCCGCTCATGGTGCGGAATTTCCAGCGCGTCATCGGCGATGAAGCGCGGGCGCAGATTTTGGAAAAGGAAAAACGTCTACCCGACCTGCTCGTCGCCTGCGTTGGCGGCGGCTCAAACGCGATGGGGCTGTTCTATCCATTTCTCGAAGACAAATCCGTGAAAATGGTTGGCGTTGAGGCGGGCGGCGAAGGCATTGAAGCCGGCAAACACGCAGCGCGATTTCAGGGCGGCTCAGTCGGCGTGTTGCAGGGAACACGTTCCTACTTGTTACAGGACGAGTTCGGCCAGATTCAACTTACACACAGTGTCAGCGCCGGACTCGATTACGCCGCTGTCGGGCCGGAACACGTTTTTCTGCGCGACCAGAGACGCGTGGAATACACCTATGCCAAAGACGACGCGGCGTTGGATGCGTTCATGAAACTGTCGCAACTGGAAGGCATCATTCCCGCGCTCGAAAGTGCGCACGCCGTTGCCGAAGTCATGAAACGCGCACCGAAAATGCCGAAGGACAATCTTATCATCATCAATCTATCCGGTCGCGGCGACAAAGACGTGGCGCAGGTGGCGGCAAAAGTGAAACTATGATTTACGACGCGTCATTGGCCTGCGTAGCTGAAGCTGCTCCGTCGCAGCGAAGGCTCGACGAGTTGCTGCAAAAAGTCTGGGATGGCAAACGCATCAACCAAGTTGAAGCCTTAAGGCTTTATCATTTGCCGCTGGAGGAACTCGGCGCACTCGCCGATCGCCGCCGTCAACTGGCCAGAAAAGATGCCTACAACGGACGCGGCAACGAAATCGTCACTTACATCGTCGACCGCAACGTCAATTACACAAACGTCTGCAACGTTTATTGCAAGTTCTGCGCGTTTTACCGGACGGAGAAGGACGCCGCCGCCTATGTTATCACGCTCGACGAGATGGACCGCAAAATTGAAGAGACTGTCGCACTCGGCGGCACGCAGATTTTGTTACAGGGTGGACATCACCCGAAACTGACGAAGCAGTGGTATCTGGATTTGCTGTCGCACATCAAAGGCAAATTTCCGCAGGTGAACATTCACGGGTTCAGCCCGCCCGAGTTCGCCCATTTCCGCGAGGTCTTCAACGAGCCGCTGGACAAAATCATCGGCGATTTCAAGGCGGCGGGGCTTGGCTCGATTCCCGGTGGCGGTGGGGAAATTCTGGTGGATGCTGTGCGCCAGCGCGTTTCACCGCTCAAAGTCATGAGCGACGGCTGGCTCGAAGTCATGGACGCGGCACATCAGTTGGGATTGAATTCGAGCGCGACGATGATGTTTGGGCACGTGGAGACTGTCGGGGATCGCATCGAACATCTGGAGCGGTTGCGTGCGCAGCAGGATAAATCTTTACAACGCGGCACAGGCTTCCAGCCTGTGTTCCCAATTCACAGACCGGAGGTCTGTGCCACACCGCTGGGGCATTTTACCGCGTTCATCTGCTGGACGTTTCAAGCCGGGCATACGAAGCTCAGGGCGCCGACGGTTGGCGCGCATGAGTATTTGCGGACACAGGCGCTGGGCCGGATTTATCTCGATAATTTTCCGAGCGTCCAAAGTTCGTGGGTGACACAAGGACAGGAAATCAGCCAGGTCGCGCTCAAATTCGGCGCGAACGACCTCGGCGGCATCATGATTGAAGAAAATGTCGTCAGCCAGGCCGGCACGACGTTCCGCATGGACGTGGACGATATGAGACGGCTCATCAAAGACATCGGCTACGAGCCGCATCAGCGCGATAATTGGTATCGGCTGTTGAATTAATTTTTTCCGCCTGCGTGCGGATTACATTTTCAGTGCAAAGCCTTTTAAAAAACCGGACACGCCAAAGATGGATTTTGTTGGCGCTGACCGTCTTCACGTTTTTCTTCCTGCTCGGCAGCCGTGCGTTGAACGAGCCGGACGAAGGCCGCTACTCGGAAATCGCGCGCGAAATGATCGAAACCGGCAACTGGCTTGTGCCGCATTTCTGGTATCTGCCGCACTTCGACAAACCGCCGATGACTTACTGGCTCGTGGCGGCTTCGATGAAACTGTTCGGTCAGAACGAATGGGCTGTGCGCCTGCCGCTCGCACTTGCGGGTATCAGCGGTGTGTGGGCGGTGTGGCTGCTGGGCTGTTCCATCAGCGGTCGCCGCGTCGGCTTGTGGAGCGCGCTGATTCTGCAAAGTTCCCTGCTCTACTTCGTCATGGCGCGAATGTTAACGCCGGACATTTTTCTGACGCAATTCATCGCGTGGGCGATGTATTTCTTCTGGCGGTCGTGGTTGTGTTTGGTGGGGCGAGACTCCTGGCGAGCCGAATCCGAAGTTGAAATTCAACCACGGCTCGCGGGGACGCTCGCCCCACCGAATTCGCAATCCGCAACTCGCCTCGGCGAAGCTTCCGGCGAAGCCAGGGTTCGTAATTCGAAATTTTTCGGGTGGCAGCTGGCGGGTTGGGTTGCAATCGCAGCCGGTTTTTTGACCAAAGGACCGGTTGCCGCGGCCATTCCACTCGTTTCACTGGCGGCGTTGGTCATTTATCGCCGGAAAGGTTTTTCTCAGAGGAAACTTCTGTTCGGCGGTCTGGCTGGCGGTTTGGCGCTGTTTTTGGTTTTGGTAATGCCGTGGTTTCTGGCGGTTTTTCGACGCGTGCCGGACGCGTTTCATTACATGGTCTTCGACCAGGCTGCCGGACACTTACTCGGCACAACAATCAAAAACCGTCATGGCAGCTTCTTCTATTTCTTCGGAATTCTTGCCGTCGGACTTTTGCCATGGACATGGCTACTCGGCTGGTTGTGGCGCCGGGCGCAGCCCGCCCCAACATCGGATGTCGGGGCGCGCGCGCTGGCCATGCTGCAGAAAGATGCGTGGGTGTTGCTGAATGTCTGGGCCATTTTTACGTTCACGCTGTTTTCGTTTTCACATTCCAAACTGCCTGCCTATATTCTGCCGGTTTTCCCCGCGATTGCAGTGCTCGCCGCACTTCGTTTTTTCAACGAAGAGAAAACCCCCGACGCCCCGCACGCTCCGAACTGGGTTTGGCGGCTGTGCGCAGCCAGTCCCGTGTTGCTTTTGATTACCGTTCCACTGGCACTCCCGCCCATTGTTCACGTGCCGCTGCCGGAATGGATGAAATGGCAGGCGCTGGTGGCGGCTGTCGTTGGGTTGGGAATTTTTTGGCTGGCAAAACGTTGGAACAGTTCCGTGCGCGCTTCAATCGCCGCCGGACTGGGAATTTTTTCATTGATGGCGGTCGTTGCCGAAGTGCCGTTGTTGGGAACGGATCTCAAATTCAATCAAACCTTGAAACCGCTCGGTCTGGCCTTGCGCGAAAATTTCGAATACGGCGATGCTGTTGTGTGCTGGGACCGGCTGCCGCAGGGATTGCCCTTTTATTCAGGCGGAGTGATTTCGGCGGCGGACCGTCCGTATTTTGGCAGTATGGATTTGACACAAGTCCCATTTGAATTTCCCGGCAACCGCGAACGGCTGGGCGAACGGCTTCTACCCGACGAAAATGCGCTCGCACAATTGCTTCAGGGCAAAAGACGTGTGTGGATTGTCAGCCTCGGCGGCACGATGGAACGTTTCCGCTCGGTTCACGGTGCCATACCGTTGCGTTTCGTGATGCGGGCCGGCCAATGGGAACTGTTCGTGAGTCGCTAAAAGTCCCGCCAGCCGCATTTTCACTTGCCGCGCTTGATTTTTTTCTGAAACAATGCCCATCGTCACATGACAAAAATTCTTTTGCTCGGTCTGGGCCGTTGGGGCGTCAACCATTTGCGCAATCTCAACTCGATGCCAGTCGAGCTTTATGTGGCCGAAGTGGGCGCAAAACAGCTCGAGCCTGCGCGCAAACTCGGCCTGCCCGACGCGCGCCTCACGACGAATTACAAGGATTTTGCCGGCAAGGTGGATGGAGTTGTTATCGTTACACCGGCGCAGACGCACTTTTCGCTCTGCAAAGAATTTCTTGAAGCCGGCAAGGACGTGTTTGTTGAAAAACCGCTGACTCTCGCGAACGACGAATCCAAAAAACTTGCCGAGCTCGCACAAAAAAACAAACGCATCCTGCAAGTCGGCCATATTCTGCGGTTTGATCCGGCGACGTTGTGGATGCGTGACGCCATTCAGTCCGGCCGGTTTGGTCGCGTGAACATGATTCGCGGGCATTTCGGCGGGTTCAAACGCCCGCGCAATGACAGCGGCGTGATGTTCGCCGACGGCATCCATTTCGTGGATTTGTTCAACTTCATCTTGGGCGCGTTGCCGAAGAGCGTGCTGGCGGTTCACCATGATTTCATGGGACGCGGCATGGAGGATATGTCGTTCGTGTCGCTTGAATACGAAACGCCGCACGGCAAAACCTGGGCGACGGTCGAGAACGAGTATTTCATCCCCGGCAAATTCCGTGAAGTCATCGTCTGCGGCGACAAGATGAGCGCGGTGTGTGATTACAACGTCGCGCAATACAAAATCAAGACCTACGAGAACAAACATGTCCGCGACGGCAAGGATTTCAAAGCGACTGAAGGCGTTGTGACGCAAATTGAGACACCGCCGGAAGAGCCATTGCTGGCCGAGTTGCGCGCATTTGTGGATTCGGTGCAAACGCGCAAAGCGCCGCGCGCCGATGGTCAGGCGGGGTACGATTCCGTGCGGGTGTTGAACGCCGCGCTGGAATCGGTGAAAACCGGCAAAGCTGTAAAAGTAACATAAGGCTCACGCAAAGGCGCAAAGCCGCGAAAAGAAATAATTTCTTTGCGACTTGGCGTCTTTGCGTGAAAAAAATTAAAAATTTATGCAAAAAATCCCATTATCAAAATGTTTCGTGAATCCGGAAGTCGAGGAAGCCGCGTTGCGCGCCATCCGTTCCGGCCAATACATCCTCGCGGCCGAGTGCAAGGCCTTTGAAGCCGAGCTCGCCGCGCACACCGGCACTAAACACGCCATCCTCGGCACGTCGTGGACGATGATTGTTTACATGCTGCACCTCGCCCAAAA
>Ga0182027_10007922_pt1 | contig 15572 bp, 15 predicted proteins | sample 712E1DmetaG_FD_121300 | JGI IMG/M metagenome (GOLD analysis project Ga0182027, IMG submission 121300) | Permafrost microbial communities from Stordalen Mire, Sweden - 712E1D metaG (Illumina Assembly) | ecosystem: Environmental > Terrestrial > Soil > Wetlands > Permafrost | place: Sweden...
AATGCTCCGAGTGGCTGAAGACGTGGTAGTCCGGAACGTCTGCTTTATACAGGAGCTCACTGTTCTCTCATTCTTCCTTCCGACCGCGGAGAAAGCCGGGTTGCCTCTTTCATCAGCAGCGAAGGATTTAGGTGTGTAATGCGCTCGATTCGAAGCATTCTTAGTTGGGCCTGGCTGATGATGGCCATTCTTGCCTTGTCCGGCGCATCCGCTCAAAGTGTGAATGACTTTACATTCAGCTTCGGCGTTACGGGATACGAATACGACAATTCCTTCGGCGAACTATCCTCAATCGCCCTCAATGAGCGCGCCGGTGAGATTTATATCGCGGACGCAAAGCAGGGAACAGTCTACGTCTTCAGCCTTCAGGGAGTTCCCAAGACCCTGTACGGCTCCGGAAACGAGATTAAATCCCCCTTCGCGCTGGCCGTGGACAAACAAGGAAACCTCTACGTTTCTGAAAGCGAAGGCGGCCCGATCAAGATACTGAACCCGAAAGGAGAGGTCGGTAAACTCGATCTCCCCACGAACGATGAGAAGAATCCACCAAAAACCGGACGAATGGCTTTCGATAAAGAAGGAAACCTTTACGTGGTAGACAGGGCTAGCGGATGTATACTGGTCTTGGACAAAGATCGGAAACTCAAACTGAAACTCGGGGGCAAAGGCGCGAAACGCGGGGATTTCAAATCTCTGGTGGATGTCGCGGTAGATAGACAGGGGCGGATATACGGTCTCGATTCGACCGGCGTACCCGTCCAAGTCTTTGACAAGAAGGGCCGCTATCTTTACAGGTTCGGCTTCCAGGGAGACGGCGTGCAGGATTTATCGGTTGCCTCGGGGATATTCATCGACTTGAACGACCAAATCTGGATAACAGACAAAGCTCAGCACTCGATAAAAGTTTTCGATAGCTCCGGCACATTCCTCCGGAAATTCGGCAGTTTTGGCCAAGCTCCCGGCATGTTGGATTCCCCAATCGCCGCGCAAATGGATAATATGGGCAGAGTCTACATCCTGGAATCCGGCGCAAAACGCCTCCAAGTTTTCTCCCTAAGCCACCCCTATGATCCCATCACCCCATCCGGGCTTTAATAGCCGGATAGAATTTCTGCACAAAAACACCGACTCCCGACGTCTAAGTATATGGAAACGAAATGAAAGACCAAAACGCTGAACTTGCAATTGATTTCGGAGACCGGATTTTGCGGGACAGAGTAGGAACAGACGAAGCATACCTGGAATCGATTTATGACCAGTACGCGAAGTCTATGTTCCGCCATGCATTTGCACTCACCGGATCAGCGGAGGATGCGGAAGACGCCGTTCAGGAAGTCTTTGTTCGCATCGCTCGCGAAGTCAAACGCCTGAGGAAGGTCGAAAACCTCAGGGCGTATCTCGGCACATCTACCCGAAATGCCGCTTATTCGATTCTCCGAACCAGAAAACGAAAAGGTGAACTGGATGAGGCGGTGTGTGGAGAATGGCAGGAAGCCACGGGCATCGATATTGAGGATTCAATTATCGCGTCAGGCATCATGCGAGAGGCTTTCCCCAAGCTCACTGCCGAGCAGCGAGAAGTGCTGGTTCTGAAAATCTTCGACGGAATGACATTTCGTGAGATCGCCGAAGCCACCGTCGCGCCGATTAACACGGTCACTGCTCGTTACCGATACGGAATCGACCGGCTTAGGCGCGCACTGGAGGGAAGTAATAATGGATGACAAACAGATAGAAAACCTGCTGCGCGAGTCCTGGAAGCCCGATCCCCCGGATGGGATGCGCGAGAGAGTTCTGCGTAATAGTCGCCAGGCATTGGCCAAAGAGCAAAGTGGAAGGTCTCTGGGGTTAATCTCCCACTGGAGATTCGCGCTGTTGGGCATGTCGATATTGCTCATACTCTTGATGAACCTTTCGGACTATTCTCGCGAGCGCAGATTATCGGCGATAATCTGCGCTCGCGCTCCCAGTGGACAAGTGAGCCCAATCAATTTCAGAGAACGACAGCTACTGATCGGGGAACTTACGGCCAAATCAATATCGGACGATCAGTCCCTGCGAATGGAGGAAAAGTTGTGAATACAAGGCCATCGAAAACCCGATCACGCAGCAAGCGATTTCTGAAGAGTCTGCTGGTGGTAGTAATAGTCATTGCACTGGCTCATGGCATCGCAACAGTAATTCTCGGCCGCAAGGTCGAGGGGAGAATAGAAGCATATAAGGCTAAGGGAGAGCCGGTATCCATGGCAGATCTCGCCGGGTCTCCGATACCCGATTCAGAGAATGGTGCAGTCATACTAGACAAGGTTCAGAGGGATTTGCGTGAATACCGAAAGAAGGAAGCCAAGGAGTGGCAACGCACTCTCAACCGGTATCATACTTCCGGCAAAAAGCCACCTGAATCAGACGAAGATTTGGCCCAGAACATTATCTCAGCAGGTAAAGATAAGAAAGAGAGCCCAGAGATATGGGCTGCGGCAATACGCTATGCAGCTCCGGCGGCAGCAATGTTACCCAGAATTGAGGAGGCCGCGGCCAAACTTCAGTGCCGATACAAGGCCAATTGGCAGGATGGAATTGATGCGCTATTCCCCTACATGGGCGGAATCAAGAACATAACGCGCACTCTAGCAATTAAATCCTGTCTCGATGCCAAGGCCGGCAAGATTGAAGAAACTGTGCGCTCTATGACAGACGCCTATAAGCTTGAAGAATCAATTAAGGAAGAGCCGTCTTTGATCGGTTTGTTGGTGCGAGTGGCGCTAACGCACATGAACTCATACGCGTTGCAGAATGCTGCTGGTTACGGCCACATCGACAAGACACATGCCAGGAAGCTATACGATGCGCTTGAAAACATTGACATACAGAGAGACACCGCGGTTGCTCTAAATGGCGAACGGGCGTTTCATATCTGGGAATTCAAGGCTGCCACTAAACGTGGAAAACTTTACGCAGGGGGCGGCTCTAACGAAACTTGGCTCGGCAACCCAGGTATAGAGAAGGTCATCAGAAGTTATATGTGGCGTCCAATGCTATACGCTGATGAGTTAAGCTGCCTTGATCTTCTGGACGGCTACCTCAGCATTGAGAAATGGACTTATCGAGAAATAAAGTCTCAGAGAATTGATGATCGCTTCATGTCGGATATTCCGTCATATGCTTTTGTAACCAGAATTGATACCCCTGTTTATGCCAAGGTATTGGCCAAGCGTGACACCGGAATCGCCAGGATATCTGGCGACCAGATCTTTCTGGCCCTGCTTGCATATAAGGACAGTTTCGGCCAATATCCCGGCACACTTGACGAATTGCGCTCGAAACTCGGGTGGAAACTTCGGGAAGATCCGTTCAGCGGCAAGGACTTCGTCTACAAGCGAGAGGGAAACGGTTTTCTCCTCTACAGCATAGGTGAAAATCTCAAAGACGACGGTGGCTTGGCTACCTATGACCGACCCGCCACCCCAGGGACTGCCAGTCCCGGATATGATGACATCACCTGGCGCATGGAAAAATGAGATCGGTAGCGCCAGTTAGTCGTGCGGCAATCGGCAACTAACGGCATCTTCCTTACGGGCTGAAGAACGAGCGGAATCGCGCCATGAGCCCGACTGGAGTAGCGGGCGAGTAGGGCTTGGGATTCGAGGGTATCGGCTCCCCGTCTATTATCCGCTGACCGTTTTGGACGAATAACTGATCGATGGCATCCGCCTCCATTGTGTCAGCCAGCAAATCGCGCGCCTCTTTGAGTCTCGATGGCCTCATGCGCGGCGAATGGGTGTCCGATGCCACGAAGTGCACCCAGTTATGCTCCAGCAACCGAAAGGCGATGGCGGCTGCTTCCTTGCCATTCGCACCAAGCAGACTGGTTGCGTTTATCTGGATCAGAAGCCCCTTCTGAAGATGCTCTTCCAGCCTCTCCATACCGGCTTGGATTGCGGCGGAGCGTTCCGGATGGGCCAGAATGGGGGTTATGCCCCTCGTTTGCAACTCGAAGATGAGATAGTCCAACCTCAGAGGCATGACTGAGAAGGGCATTTCTAGTAGAATGTGCTGGCGCTTATCGCCCAGAGTGATGGGAAGCCCCTTGTCCAGCGATTCGAGCACTACGCTGGATGGAAACACCTCGGCCCCCGGCAATATCCTGACGCTGATTCCTTGCTCCGTTAGAGCCGTTTCCAACGACTTGGCGGCCTCCACGATGCGACCGGAGTTCGTGAAATCAGGCGGCTCAGATAGATGCGGAGTGGCGAAGAGAACGGATGTGCCATCCTCAACCGCCTGTCTTACGATGAGAATCGAATCCTCTATCGAACGTGCCCCATCGTCGAACCCGTGCAGTATGTGGCTGTGAATATCTATCATGGTTTGGCCTAGTTGGAGACTTGGTAGCGGCAGCCGGATCAGTCTCTGTTCGTACTACGAACAACCCCTTCTTCATTTTCCGAGGGCTTCCGAGCATCCGTGCGTTGCGATACTACAATCTGAGTAGGACCTTCTTGCGGCCAATCTTCTGAGGGGGAAGAGTACCCGGGAATCAATCGGCGCATGACTGCTCTGACTTCCGCCGGTGTTCCGAACCTGGCGGCGCGATCGAGGTGTTCCAAAGCAGTCCGAAATTCCGTCGGGTCGAAATAGTTCGGCCGATTTACTATAGACAGCCCGTTCCACGGCGTCGGCCCTATGCGTTCGAGATTGGATATCAGATGCTCGTGGAGTTTTTCCCCATCCCGGATTCCGCAAAACTCGATGGCGATGTCCACATCCGGCTCCAAGCCGCACAGACGTATCATATCCCGTGCAAGGTCGAGAATGCGAACGGGTTGCCCCATGTCCAGCAGATACAGTTCGCCGGACCGCCCTACACAACCGGCTTTTATCACGAGCAGCACGGCTTCCGGGATAGTCATGAAGAATCGAGTCATCTCCGGATGAGTGACCGTGACCGGGCCGCCACGCTTTATCTGCTCGTGGAAAATCGGAACGACACTTCCCCGACTTCCAAGCACGTTGCCGAAACGCACGGTTATATATTTGGTATCCGGCCAGTTCACAGCGGCTACTCTTGTCGATTGTTCGCAAAGCCACTTCGAAGCGCCCATAACGCTGGAGGGATCAGCCGCCTTGTCAGTGGAGATGAGCACCAAACGCTCAACGCCATACCGCCCCGCAGCTTCGGCGACGTTCGTCGTGCCTATGACATTGTTGTGAACCGCCTCTTGCTCATTCAATTCCATCAGCGGCACATGCTTATGGGCAGCGGCGTGGAAGACTATCTCAGGGTTGTAAAGCTCCATTGTCTGGTTGACCCGAAACTCGTTTGCAATTGAGGCGATCACACAGTGAATCCTGTCGGCAAGATTCGGAAAATCGCTTCTCAATTCCTGGTAGATGCCGTGAATGGAGTTCTCGCCATGCCCAAACAGAATCAGGGATTTCGGATTGTGAACCGCTATCTGACGGCATAGTTCGGAACCTATCGACCCTCCCGCGCCGGTTACCATGACCCGCTTCTGGTTCAGATAATCACTCGCGGCCAAAGTATCGGCCCCCACGGACGGACGGCGAAGCAGGTCTTCTACCGTAAACTCATGCAGATGCAGGGCCGTTTCTCTGTTTAGCATGTCGCGAATGAGAGAGACAACTTTGACCGGCATCTGCCTTCGACGACATTCAAGTACGTAAGAACGAATCTGCTCGCTGCTTGTCTCAGGCAAGGCGATAATTACTTCATCGACCATGTGTTCATCCAACATACTTTGCAGGCGATTGGTGGATCCCAGGATCTTGACGTCCCCTATATAGAGGCCCTTCACATCCGGGTTGTCATCGAGGAAGCCCACGACCTTATATCGCGCGGACATATCTTCGCGTATCGCGCCAAGAACGCGAACGCTGTGAGATTCGGTGCCGAGGACGATGACTCGTTTAACTACTTTATCACTCTTCAATAAATCCATTACGCGAGAGCCATATTTCTGGCCCACGCTCAGTAATCTGAGCAAAATACGAATCGTGCCGATCATCACTGTGCTGGTTATCAATATCAATGTCAGAACGGCGAGGGAAAATGTGCTGCCATCTATTACTGTTTGTATAACGATTAGAGCGCACAATCCTAGTATGTTTGCGAGCACCAGCCTTTTGAGCGTGTCCAATCCGGCGAAGCGCCAGGCATACGCGTACAGTCTGTATACGCTGAATATGCAAATATACACTCCAAGCGCCACAAGCGAACTAAGCATATGCGGTCGAATATAAGTCTGATACACCACTATGGCCGAATAACGTTCGTACCGAAGCATGGCGGACAATCCCAGCGATGCGATCAACGCCGCCGCATCGGCCAGCATCAACACCGCCGCCGCGAAAGTGTAACTGAATTTTTTAGGGAAGACCCTGGTCAATCTATCCATATAGCTTCTAACCTGTCACAAATCCTTCTTGAGATACTCCGCTCATATATTCGACGCTTGAGTGACAAAGTCCTTTTTTACAGACCTAAATCAAGCGTGTTGACGGTTAATGTGTAGATACTCTACAATGAATAGAAATACATTCCGGCCCTGAGTGGGTCAGCACTGCCAATGTTTGAGCTTGCTTGTTGTCTGGGCAAATACTGATAAGGTTCGGCACTCTCGGTCAATAGAGTGGCGATTCGAGATTTATGAAGAAGAATACCGAGACTTACGCCGAAGAATCGTCTAGCGGAAATGGTGATTCACGTTCGAGATACTCTCTATGGCAGATTTTCAGCTCCATGAAAACCGCTATAGCGCTCTTGCTCGTACTGGCCGCCGCGTCGATCCTCGGCACTGTGCCGGCTGTTGGGCTGGAAGATGTCTATCATACCAAGTGGTATGCATTTCTCATTGCTCTCATTGGAATAAATCTGGCGGTGTGCAGCGTCAACAGATTCGGCGTCTCCTGGCGACGCACGTTCATGCCAAAGATCTCCGTACCGATCAAGTCTATAGCCGGGATGGAGGAATCGAGGAAGCTGACATCTCCGTATTCCATTCAGGAGGCCGGGGAGCAGATCAAATCCACGTTACGGGCGCGACGATATTGCGTGCTCGAACAACTTGATGGAAACGCGTTGTCTCTATACGCGACGAAAGGGCGTGTCCACATATGGGGGCCATACCTGACCCATTTGAGTCTTCTCCTGATCTTCTTCGGGGCGGTTCTGGGAGAACGGTTCGGGTTTGACGGAGTGACGATGATCCCGGAAGGCGGTCGCGTGGCGACCTTTTATCCCAAAATCGGAAAAACAGTTGGAGAGGCAAAGAAGCTTGGCTTCAGCGTAGGTCTTAGCGAGTTCAAGATAGAACATGACAAGAATCATAATCCGACTGCGTTCAAGAGCAATCTTCAGGTCTATGAAGGCTATAGGCAGGTAGCCTCAAAGGTCATCGACGTGAATCATCCCTTGTCGTATGGAGGGGTGAGCCTCTTGCAGATGGATTATGAAATGAAGAGTCTAATCTTCAAAATAGTCTCGCCGGACGGCCAGGTCAAGCGCGTTCCTTTTGAGATAGAGACTAAGGATACGGCTCACGGCAAGACCTATCAAGCGGTCGAGTCGCTTAAAGAGATACCAATGGGGAACAGGAAGCTCACGGTGTACGTTCATACAATCGCGCCGGATTATATAGGCGGGAAGCAGATCAACGCGTCATTTATGCCGGTGAATCCCGCCGTGCTGATGATGGTGAATGATCGCTATCCCGAACACAAGGAGATGAATGACTGGACGCCCATAAACTGGCTTCCGGTCACAAAATCTACAACATATAAGGGCTTCAAAATCACTTTAGAAAAAGCCGTGAACTCTTCGATCCTTGAGGTATCGAGTAATCCCGGCCTGCCCATCATATATGAAGGGTTCGCCATGATAGTGCTTGGCATCTTTATCTCATTCTATATCCCTCATCGGACCATGAGAATCAGGATTATGCCCTCCGAGAAGGGATCATCGGTTATAATGGGAGCAACCAACTTAGAAGATGCTTCGACCACAGGCGGAGATTTCGATAGGTTGCGTGACGTTTTGAACGGAGCATACACGCATGACAATTGAGCTTGGGGTCAACGCATTCAGGGTGGCCTTTGCCGCCTATGCTATTTCAGCGCTCCTCTATGTAATATTTCTGCGCCGGAAGTCAGGTCTCACAGGGCAAAGAGCCACGCTCTTTCTTATTGTGGGGTTGTTTGCGCACGTCGCCGCGATCACCATACGCACCATCGCCGCCGGGCGTCCGCCTTTCATGAACGTGTACGAGTTCATCATGTCCTTCACCTTTGCTCTTACAATCATATATTTGGTGATCGAGTTCAACATGGGCGCGAAATCGCTCGGGGCGTTCATAGTGCCATTAATTGCGATATTCGCGCTTGCGGGCAATTTCATGTCCAGCGAAGTCAACCCGACCATGCCCGCCCTGAGGAGCATGTTGAGAGTGCCTCATATCAGTTCCGCCTTGCTGGCATACGCGGCTTTCGGAGTTGCAAGCATGTTGGCAATAACCTATCTGATTCAGGCGAGGGCTGAAAGAACCAACTCAGTATTCTGGCTGAATCGCCTGCCTTCCGCTAAAACGCTGGATCGAATCATCTATCGGACGGTGGCATTCGGATTCTTCATGCTGACAATTGGGATAATCACCGGCTCGATCTGGGCGCAGGTCGCTTGGGGAAAGTACTGGACTTGGGATCCCAAGGAAGTCTGGTCAGCCATCACCTGGCTTATCTACGCGGCGTTTTTGCACACGCGCGTCACAATGGGTTGGCGCGGACGTAAATCGGCTATTTTGGCGCTGGTGGGCTTTATTGCGACTCTTATGACTCTGTTTGGGGTAACATATCTCATGCGCAGCATGCACAGTTACAGGTAAATTCATGTCCTATTATCCAGTAAATCTTGATATAAGAGGCCGGAAATGCGTAGTAATCGGCGGCGGAACGGTGGCAGAGCGAAAGGTTGATATGCTTCTCGACTCCCAAGCCAAAGTGACCGTCGTCGCGCCCGCGCTAACCCCTAAGCTTCGCGAGTTGGCAACTTCAGGGAAGATCACCCACGTACCTGAGAAATACACGACTGAGGCCCTTGAAAGCGCTTTTCTGGTCATCGCGGCCACCGACGACCGAGAAATCAACAGCACCGCCTCGCGAGAGGCTCAGAAGCAAGGAATTCTGGTTAACGTGGTAGACGATCCCGAATTGTGCACTTTCTTATCGCCGGCGGTCGTTCGGCGTGGAGATTTGCAGATAGCCGTTTCGACCTCCGGCAAAAGCCCCGCCCTGGCTCGGCGGCTGAGAGAGGAATTGGAGGAACGTTTTGGCCCTGAGTATGAAGATTTGGTAAATATCATCGGCGACTTCAGAGAAGAGATCAAGGAAAAATACGCCGATATGGCCGACCGAAATTCGGCTTATGTCAGAATCCTGAACTCCAACGCCCTGAGACTTTTGAAAGCAGGCAGGCGAGCAGAGGCGATTGAGAAAGTTCGAAAATGCATCTGATAGTTGTAGGCCTGAATCACAAAACATCCCCTATCCATCTGCGGGAAAAACTGAGCATTTCGGAAGAACGACTCCCGGAGGCGCTGGCTCGTCTGAAATCATGCGGCGCGATCTCCGAATGCCTGATCCTCTCGACCTGCAATCGAACGGAAGTATATGCCTACACAATGTCACGGACGAATGACCAAGACATTTCAAGAATCATGGGAGATTTCTGCAAAGTGTCACTCGATGATTTCTCAGAACACACATATTCCAGAGCAGGCCACAAGGCCGCGGAACATATTTTCCGAGTGACGGCGGGGATAGACTCAATGGTGCTGGGAGAAGTCCAAATCCTCGGGCAGGTGAAAGAGGCCTATTCGACTGCCGGCAGCCAAGGGGCAACCGGGACGGTCCTAAATCCGCTGTTCCAACAGGCAATCACGGTTGGAAAGAGGGCGCGCAACGAAACGGAGATAGGTCGCGGCACATTTTCGGTAGGCTCCGTCGCGGTTCAGTTGGCGCGCACGATCTTCGATGAACTTGATGGACGGACGATGCTGGTGGTTGGCGCTGGGAAGATGGGCGAACTTGCTGTGACCCATCTCATTGCTTCAGGCGCAAGCAAACTACTTGTGGCGAACCGTGCCTATGATCGAGCAGTAGCCCTAGCCGCGAAATATGGCGGACGGCCAATTGAGTTCGGAAACCTGACATCCGCTCTGCAAGATGCCGATGTAGTGATCACCTCCACGGGAGCAAATGAGCCGGTAATTACCAGACCGATGGTTCTTTCCGCGCTTAATGCCCGAAGCGGGCGACCGATTTTCTTCATAGACATAGCCGTGCCAAGAGATATCGAGCCGGGTGTTGGAGATATCGACAATGCCTTCGTTTACAATATTGACGACCTTCAGGCCGCCGTTGAGACCGACGCCGCCACTCGGAGCATCGAGGTGGCAAAAGTGGAGTCAATAATCGAGCAGGAAGTAACGGAATTCAATCGCTGGTTCAGATCTCTCGATGCCGTGCCAGTCATAACCGCCCTTCGCGACAAGCTAGAAAGGACCCGCGCACAGGAATTTGACAAACTTAAAGCAAAACTTCCTCATCTTTCAGAGGAAGACCTGAAAACGATAAACTCTATGACCCGCTCCATAGTTAATAAAATATCCCACCAGCCCATCATCTGCCTGAAAGATTTCGCCACCTGCGACGAATCATCCTACAGGTTGGATACAATATCGGAGGTCTTCGGCCTGGACCCGGACGAAGCGGATACATCTCGCAAGAATGGAACATCTCTTCCCAGACTTGAGGGACGAAGCCACGCTAAAGGAGGAAACTAGAATGGAATTAATGGATGCGATTATGTCGCGACGCTCGGTTCGCAAATATACGTCTGAATCGGTCGGACGCGAGGTCGTTGAGAAACTCATAGATGCCGCTATCCAAGCGCCCAGCGCCATGAACTCTCAAAACTGGGCGTTCGGAGTGATACAAGGCGCGGATAAGCTGAAAGAGTATTCGGATCGAACCAAGAAACATCTTTTGGCGTGTGAATATGAATGGCTCGCGGGTTATAAGGAATTTCTCTCCAATCCAGACACGAATATCTTCTACAACGCGCCCTGCATGGTGGTCATTTACGCGGGCTCTTCAGCGCCGCTTGCTGATGTAAACTGCTGTCTCGCGGCTGAAAACCTGATGCTGTCTGCCCGCGATATGGGACTTGGAACCTGCTGGATAGGGTTCACGGGGCTACTCCTCAATCAGCCGGATGTCAAAAAAGAGATGGGCGTCCCCGATGATTACACGGCGGTCGCCCCAATCATAATCGGCCATCCGTCGGAGGAGATGCCTCAGCCTCCCAGAAACGCTCCAGAAATCCTGTTCTGGAAGTAATTCATCTCTTATCGATAATCTCTATGACCTCATTCGCGGTGATCTCCGAGAAATCGGAGATCATTCGCGCCGCTCCATCGAGTTGTGGCCTGCCCGTCGCCACACCAATTAGCGTTGCGCCCGAGGTAATCGCAGCTTTTCCACCCGCTACGGAATCCTCGAAAACTACACATTGCGCAGGGTTCAAATCAAGTCTTGAAGCGGCTACAAGAAAGACTTGCGGGTCGGGCTTCCCTTTGGTTACATCCTGGCTGGTTACAAAAGCGTCGAACAGCCCTTGCGCCCCAATTGCTTCTATCGCGAATTCAACATTTGCCGGCGGGCCGCTCGTAGCCAAGGCAAGTCCAAAACCGCTCTCCTTGAGAGCGGCCAGGAAATCGAGCAGCCCGTTCAAAGGCTTGATATGCTCGGCATAGAGTTGCCGATAGAGAAACTCCTTGCGCTCATCCTCAACTTCCAGCTCTTCCTTAGAAAGCTCGTGACCGAGCAAGGTTATGAAAATATCGCGACTTTGCTTGCCGAAAAGGTGTTTGTTGAAATACTCATGGTCGAGTGCAATGCCTTTCTCTCTACCCCATTCCTCAAAAGCCAGCGCGTGGTATTCCGAGTTATCCACGATAACCCCATCCATATCAAACAAAGCTCCATACCTAAATTTCATCGCTGTCCCTGAGCCTGGCAAACCTCACCTGCTTATCAGTAACCACCACAAAGGACCCGTCTAGGCGGTTGGCATGAAACCTCAACAGTCCCCCAATGGCGTTAGTCTTTCCAGTTAAGCTTTCGTCCTGTAGGCGAAGGAGCACTATCCCAGAGTGGAATCTCCTGTCTCGATAGACCTTCTCGCCGAAATCTTTGTCGTTGGTTATGAGAATGCGATTCTCCGATAATGCCCGTTCCATAACCATGTCGTCATCAGCGCCACGAGCCTCATCATAGACTGAAAAAAACGTCATGGCCTTGCTCTCGAAGCCAGTTCGCCACGAGCGGCCCGGTGCATTCATCCACGAGAAAGCGCATTATGACGCCTCTGCCAGAAGCGGTATGTAATCCGTACCCGACAGCGATTCTTTTGCAAAGAGCAAACAAGCATCGACATCCTCACGCATGATGCCGGGATATTCTTCCATCAACTGTTCCACTGTTGTGTGGTGAGCAAGACGATCTATAATATATTCAACGGTCAAGCGTGTTCCTTTGATTATTGGCTTTCCAACCATTATCTTAGGATTCACCGTTATTCTTTCAAGCAGTTGTTTGTCATTCATAGCGACTCCTTTGTTCCAAAACTGACAGTATTATAACACCATGGGCTTATGTTTGTGAAAGTTATTCAACTAGCAGCAGCGGCTAAAACAAGGAGCCGGGCGATTTGGCTTTGATTACGAGGAGTGCGACATCGTCGCGCATGTGACCTTCGGTGTATGCGTGGATGCTTTCGAGGATAGCTCCGGGCAGGTCTTCGACGTTGTTTTTGATGTGGGCGTCTACGATATCTCTCAAACCTTCAGTTCCCAGAAAATCGCCGTCAGAACGAATCTCGGAAGCGCCGTCGGTGTAGAGCACCATCACGTCACCAGGCTCTATGCTGATCGTTTCGGAATGGTAGTCGGCGTCAGCAATTGCGCCTACAGCCTGGCCGGTGGTTTGAAGATACTCTGACTGACCTGCGCCCGACCTGTTGATGAAGGGGTATTCATGTCCGGCGTTCACATATGTGAACGTGCGAGCCTTCGTATCGAGAATTCCGTAAACCAGTGTAATGAACCTGTGAGCCGGCGTGTAGAGATACAGCGCGTTGTTTAACTTCGCAATAACTTTCGCCGGATCTTCTTGGTCGGAAGAATACGCCTGTATCATATACCGCGCCATCGCAGTATACACCGCCGCATCGAGGCCTTTCCCTGATACATCTCCGATCACAATCCCATATTTATCATTACCTAGCGAGACGATATCGTAGAAGTCTCCGCCCAATCTCGACTCATCGAACGCGGCCTCATAGCGACTTGAAATCTGGTAGCCCGGCAACGTCGGTTCGAGATCAGGGAGGAAACTCTTCTGGAGAGTCTCCGCGATTTTCTTCTCTCGCTCATAGAGTTCAGCGTTTCGGATGGCCGCCGCAACCAATGAAGAGAGCCTCATAAGCAACCGCTTCTCTCGATCCCCGAATGGCTCTGAATTCTGGCGCAAGACACTTATAGTCCCCAGAAAGCCGCGCAACGACATGGGCACGGCAAGAAGGTGATGTACGCCTCCATCATCCAGCGCCATTTGTCTAAACTTACAATGGCTGGTGTTCGGAATATTATTAGCAACCAAAGGCTCTCGTCGTTTAGCGACCAGCGTAGCCACCCTGTCGCACTCGTCAAAATGCTCCGCAACGCTCTTGTATCTTACGAGGTTCTTGTTATCCAGTATTTTCAAGCCTACCTCGTCAGGATCGAAAACCAGAACCGAGCAATTCTTCGCGCCAACAGCTATCCGCAATTTCTCCGAAAGGGTGTTCACAAGGTCCTGCAACTCCAGCTTGGCCGCAACTGCCTTGCCTATTTCCCACACTAGATCCATCTCTTGAGCGTATTCATCCGAAACGCCTGCTGAATCCAGCATCCACCCGCGAATCTTCGATCCGCCGACCGCAAGCGCTGCTTGGCTGGCATATGCCTCCAAAAGACGGGTCTGCTCTTTCAGGGATTTCTGATTTTGAGGATGACCGCTGAAGAAGATGGCCAAGATGCCTAGACAATCTGTCGTAACCATCAACGGCACGAAAGCCGCGGATCCAATCCCGGTTATTCCGTCCAGCTTTCTGGAAAGTACGGGATCCTTCCAGACGTCTTTTACAAAAACAATTTCTTTGCTCGAAAACGCTTCTCCGGCAGGCCCTTCGCCTGGACGGAACGTAAGTTGCTTGGTTGTATCGATATCGAACCCGGCGCTCGCGGTTACTTCGAGCAGGCCTCTATCTTCGTTAAAGGGAAGGATGCATGCCGAAGCGGCGGAAAACGAAGACACGATGAGGTCGATTATTCTCTCGTAGAGAACCGCCGATTCCTTGATAGACGCTACCGCCTGCTGCGCTTGCATCAGGTTAGTCAAGTCCGACGAGTTTTCCTGCAGTCTCATTTGCAGTTTTACATGCTCCGCTAGCATCCCGGCCAATGGTGATAGATAAACCAATACCTTCATGAAGGATGCAAGATCGGAAATGGGTCGGTGAAGCGTTCCGGGAATAAGTACAGCCGCTACCTCAGAAAGTACCGCAAATATCAGTCCATAGGCCATCCAATGGACCACATTATTGTACCTATGCACGGAAATCCTACTGAAGACCACAAAACCCAGAGCGAACAGCGTTGCGCACACGCCGGTCACTACAATACTGGTCGTGCGTGCTGCCAGGAATCTTGAGATAGTTGGAACCGAGGAGATCAGAAAAATAGCAACGGCAGCCCACAAAATGCTGAAGGACAGCACCGCGAAAGCCAGGCCAACCGGGCGTTTGGAGCCGGACGTGCGGCTGGTGACCATTCCGTACGCGATCACCAATGCAAGCGTGATCCATTCCAAGTTCCAGAAAGCCAGAAACTTATCGTGAACGCCGGGATGAGCGAGCGTCAATGAATTCGCCACGCCCATGATGCCTAGTGAAAGAAAAGCAGCGCTGAAAAAGAGGAATGTAGACCGACCGTGAACGGAGTATTCCACGAATATTGCCGCAAAGGAGACAAAAGCCAGCAGTGCCGACATCCACGCGATAGCCATATACAGTTGGGGCTGGTCGTAGCCACGCAATTTTATAGCTTCTATAATTAGTAATAGAGCTATCCCACTGGCAGCTATGAGGATTACAAGCGCATTTCTCCTCACAAGGCCTCCTTAGCCGATGATTCGGACGAGGGCTATTGGTGGAACCTGCCACCAATTGGCAGAGTTCTACACTATTCATTTTAGCATACATCGCAGCCATCCACAATATCTCGGAGCGGCAAGTCCAGGGCTTACGCATTAAAACTGCTAAACACTGGAAATGCCCTAGAAACGCTGGTTTTTGTGCAAGTTGCAATCATTTATGTCCACGTATAACAACGTATAAACTAGCTCTTTGCCATGTTTGCAGGCCTCAAATGATAAGAGGCAACTTAGGTTTTGGAGTC
>Ga0182027_10007923_pt1 | contig 15572 bp, 14 predicted proteins | sample 712E1DmetaG_FD_121300 | JGI IMG/M metagenome (GOLD analysis project Ga0182027, IMG submission 121300) | Permafrost microbial communities from Stordalen Mire, Sweden - 712E1D metaG (Illumina Assembly) | ecosystem: Environmental > Terrestrial > Soil > Wetlands > Permafrost | place: Sweden...
ATACTCGTCGGCGGTATGCGATCGGGCTGAATCACCGGGGCCTAATTTGACAGAAGGGTAGGGGATCACTGCCTGATCGGAGGTGGTAGGCGAACCATAAATCTGCAAACCCGTTTTAATTCCCCGTTTAACCAATGGGTGATTGGCGTTGATTCCTGAAGAATTGAGCCGGAATGATCGCGGACTGACTTCGGACTGTATTAATCCCGAAATAATTTTAAAAGCCTCTTCGTTCGAATAAAACTCATTGGTCCGCACATCAACCACGAACCGGCACGAATCTGGAACAACATTGTGTTGCTGACCGGCTTCTATTTGGGTAACTGTCATTTTAACTGGCCCCAATACGGTTGACTCAATTGGAAACCGATAATTTTCAAGAATTTGAATATCTTTTATTGCTTTGTAGATGGCATTTTCGCCTTCGTTGCGTGCTGCATGACCAGACTTCCCTTTTGCTTCGCAGTCGAGCACTAAGAGTCCTTTTTCAGCAATGGCAATCTGCATTTGGGTGGGTTCGCCAACAATGGCTAAATCTATTTTTCCTAATTTATGAAGGATTGAAGCGATGCCATTTTCACCCGAAATTTCTTCTTCGGCACTGGCACAAAATAAGAGATTATAAGGTAAATAGTCGGATTCATAGAAAAAGCGGAAAGTTCCAAGCAACGAAACCACTGAAGCTGCGGCATCGTTACTTCCAAGTCCTGTAATCCGTTCATCTTCTATCGTTGCTTTAAATGGTTCATAGCTCCATCCTTTAGCCGGACGAACAGTATCTATATGTGAGTTTAATAATATAACAGGCTTTTCATCAGACCATTTGGCATTGCGCATCCAAATATTATTGCCAATTCGGGTTGGATGAAGTCCCCATGAAAGAAATTTGCCTTCCAAAAAATCGGCCAAATCACTCTCTTCGCGACTAAGCGAAGGGATTTCAATCATTGCTTTTAATAATTCAATACTTTCGGATACGATTTCGTCTATTATCATATGTGAAGTACTAACCTTGTTCCTCTTAGACCTCCAGAAATACCTTGGGCATTGGTAATTACGACTGCACTAACACCTCGGCGAAGTGCGTTAAACCCATTTTCGAGTTTGGGAATCATCCCGCCAGAGATCACTCCCTGGGCTTTAAGTTCTTCAAATAATGGAGGATCAATTTCGGGTATGACCGATTTTTCATCGGATTCGTTCATTAAAACACCTTGTTTTTCGAAACAGAATATTAATCGTACTTCATACCTCGAACACAATGAAGTTGCTAACTCAGAGGCTATTGTATCTGCATTTGTATTCAGCAACGATCCTTTGCCGTCGTGTGTGATTGGGGCAATAACAGGAACGGCTCCATTCTCAAGCAATTCGGAAATGGCCTGAGCGTTGACCCAATTAATATCGCCTACAAAACCATAATCAATCGCGCCAACAGGACGTTTGGCAGCCCTGATAATATCAAGATCTGCTCCTGTCAATCCGATGGCATTATTCCCAAAGGCATGCAATCCCGCCACAAGATTTTTATTAACTAAACCGGCATAGACCATTGTCGCAATTTTCAGCGTATCAGCGTCTGTAATTCTTCTGCCATCCACAATTTTGGTCTCAATTCCGAGTTTGTCTGCCAATGCCGTAGCACTCTTTCCTCCACCATGAACGAGAATTTTCCCACCTGCGATGCGCGAAAAGTCCTTTAGCAACGACAGGAGAGAAATCTCCTCCTCGACGATTTTGCCACCTACTTTAATGATTATCAAATGATCTCTCATATTACTTTTCCAAAAGCATTTTTAATACTGTCTGGGCCGAATATACACGATTTTCTGCTTCATCGATCACTATTGATGAAGATCCATCAAGAACTTCATCCGAAACAATCATATTTCGCCTGACAGGAAGGCAATGCATAAACTTTGCATTATTGGTTAGCGCCATTTTTTCGGCAGTGACCGTCCAATTCCTGTCCCTTGAAAGAATTTCGCCATATTCGGTATACGACGACCAGTTTTTGGCATAAATAAAATCGGCACCTTCAAATGCTTTATCCTGATCGTATTCCACTTTCAGATCTCCCATAAACTTGGGATCAAGCTCATAACCTTTAGGATGAGTCACTACCAGATCGTAATCGGTTTGACGCATCCATTCGACAAACGAATTTGGCACTGCTTGCGGAAGGGCACGCGGATGCGGAGCCCAGCTCAACACAACTTTTGGTCGTGCCTTTGTTTTGTATTCCTCGATCGTCAAATGATCGGCAAAACTTTGAAGCGGGTGGCGGGTGGCAGCCTCCATGCTTACAACAGGCACACCGGCGAATTGTATAAACTGGTTCAGTATTATTTCGTTATAATCATCTTCTTTGCTTTCGAAGCGGGCGAAAGCCCTGACCCCGATAATGTCGCAATACCTTCCAATAACGGGAATGGCTTCGCGTAAATGTTCGGCTTTATCTCCATCCATCACAACACCCAGTTCAGTTTCGAGCCGCCACCCATCCTGATTCACATTCAGAACCATCGTATTCATACCCAGGTTCATCGCTGCCTTTTGAGTACTCAGACGAGTCCGAAGGCTCGAATCGAAGAAAATCAATATCATGGTTTTATTTTTACCAAGATGTTGAAAACCATAAGGATTACTTTTTATTTCGCGGGCTGTTTTTATCGCTTCCGCCAGATCCGGAAGGTCGTAAACTGAAGTAAAGTGTTGCATAATGTGTTAAATTTGTAATCAACTTAAAGCTAAAAAATTCCATTTGAACTAAGGCCGTATCTGCCCATCACCCTCGATCAGCCATTTATAGCTGGTCAGTTCTTCGAGTCCCATCGGGCCGCGTGCATGTAATTTTTGGGTACTTATCCCAATTTCAGCACCTAATCCGAACTGCGCCCCATCCGTAAAAGCAGTACTTGCATTGACATAAACGGCGGCAGCATCAACTATTTTCAAGAACAAATCACAATTCTTTTTATTCTCCGAAATAATTGCTTCACTGTGCTTTGATCCATATTTTACGATATGTGCGACGGCTTCATCAAACGAAGCGACTGTCTTTATAGCCATTTTACAGGACAGAAACTCTGTCCCAAACGATTCATCGGTGGCAGGTTTTAGTAAGTGATCGGGATATTTTCGATCGAGCATATTAAAAGATTGCTTGTCGGCATAAATTTCGACATTACTTTTACTTAGAAGTTTGGCAAACTCCTTCAGATCAGCTATCCGCGATTTATGAATAATCAGGCAGTCAAGGGCATTGCATACGCTGACACTACGGGTTTTTGCATTATTCACAATCTGGACTCCTTTGGCAAGATCGCCAAATTCATCAAAATAGGTGTGACAGATTCCGGCGCCTGTTTCAATCACAGGGATGGTGGCATTTTTTCTAACGTGATCGATCAATCCTTGGCTACCGCGAGGAATCAACAAATCGACATATCCCCGGGCATTCAGCAACTCATTAGTAGCTTCCCTGCCAGCCGGAAGAAGTGTGAGGACATTCTTATTGATGCGGGCACTTTCAAGTACCTCGTGAATGATCTTTACGATGGCCTGATTTGAATTGATCGCATCGCTTCCCCCCTTTAATATACAGGCATTTCCTGATTTAAGACAGAGTGAAAATACATCGAAAGTAACATTGGGTCGTGCTTCAAAAATGACACCAATCACGCCAAATGGAACTGATATTTTTGTGATTTTTAATCCATTAGGTCTGGTCGTATCTGATAAAATTCTTCCAAGAGGCGAAGGTAATGAAGCCACATTTCGAATCTCATCCGCAATACCTTTTAACCGGTCGGCAGTGAGTTTCAAGCGGTCGTACTTTGGATCTTTGTCCTCCATGCGCTCCAGATCTTTCTGGTTTTGACGAAGTATAAAATCGGTACTCTTTTCGGCAGCATCAGCAATTTTGATGAGTACTTCATTAATTTGGCTCACTGTCAGCAGATTTAACTCACGACTGGCACTTAAAGCGTTTTCAAATTGTTCACGAAAATTCATAGAATAAGTTATAGAAGGTATAAATAATCGTAATGAATAAATGGTTTCGACTTTTTGCCACCCAACTCTTTGAGTAACTCATCCGAAGAATAGGAAGCCTTCCCCAGTCCCAGTAATTCATTATTTGAATCTTTAACACGAACAATATCACCATCTTTAAAAAATCCTTCTACCCGAATAATACCTATCGGCAGCAGACTGATTGCTTTTTCGGAGAGAAGTGCCCGACGTGCACCATCGTTGATTATTACTTCGCCTTTTGCAAAATCGTCAGAATGGGCGAGCCATTTTCTAACCCCGGTTGATTTTTTTTCAGCAGGTACAAAATGGGTATGAACAGCTTCCTTATTGTTTTCTAACAGATTAGATAATGAATTTGTTTTTGTGCCATTCGTAATATGAACTGATATTCCTTGTCCTGCCAATTTGGAGGCAATATGAAATTTAGTAAGCATTCCCCCTCTTCCGAAGAGCGATTTCTTACCAGAAATGACGTCAATATCAATTGTTTTGCCTGGAATAACCAAAGGTATCAACTGACTTTCAGGTGCATCGGGTGAACCCGTATAAACGCCATCAACATTGGTGAGAATAATCAAGGCTTCCATATCCATCATGGAGGCAATTAATCCCGAAAGCTCATCGTTATCGGTGAACATTAATTCGGTGACAGAGATTGTATCATTCTCATTCACAATAGGAACAACACCATTCTCAAGCAAAGTGGTGATGCAGTTTCGCATATTGAGGTAATGAAGCCGGTCACTGAAATTCTCCTTTGTTGTAAGTACCTGAGCACAAGTGACTCCATTCGCACGAAAAAGTTCAGCGTACTGGTTAATCAATTTCACCTGACCAACTGCGGACCACAACTGGCGGCTTGATACCGGATCAAGTTTTCGTTGCAATTCAATTTCTGCACGACCAGCAGCCACAGCTCCTGAGGTCACCAGAATCACCTGAATTCCTGCTTTTTGGAGTGATGAAATTTGGTCAACGATATGAGCCATGCTCGCAACATTAAGCATCCCGTCCTCACGGGTCAAAACATTACTGCCAACTTTTACTACTATTCTATTGTATAATAAAGACATAATTAATAACTTCGTACTGGACTAATAAATTCACCCTTCAATCAATATCCTTCACATGATATTCATACTCAGGCTCCCATGATGGCGATGTAATACAAATCTGTTTTAAACAACCTTTGTAATAAAATCTTTTATTTGGTGGAACAATCACAACATCTCCGGTGCAAACTTCGTAGGGAATATCCTCAATAAACCAAATTCCGGAACCTTCAATTATATAAAAAATAAAATTACTCTTGCTGTGATAAAATTCTTCCAAATGGCCTTTCTCTGTTTCCTGATAAACGACAGATGCTTCGGGGCAATCTTCTTTTGAGTTGTAAACCTGCATTTTCACACCCCGTTTTTCGAATTTAATTGTATTTTCCTTCTTAAATATCATATGTTTATCGTTTTGCGAATTTTATAGCTTGACACCCATCTTTGAAACCATCATCAACAAACCTTCCATAAAAAAGGTAACTACACATCAGATATAGGCCTATCATTAATAATTATTTAATATTTTGATCCTTACTTCTCTCCCTGATCTCGACCCTACGGATTTTACCGCTGATTGTTTTTGGCAATTCTGTTACAAATTCCACAATTCGCGGATATTTGTAAGGAGCGGTGACTGTTTTTACATGTTCCTGAATCTCTTTTGCAAGCTCTTCACTACCCGGTCGGAATTCAGAAGCCAAAATGATTGTGGCTTTGACAATCTGACCACGGATTTCATCGGGTGCACCGGTTACAGCACACTCGATCACAGCAGGATGTGTCATTAATGCACTCTCAACTTCAAATGGACCAATGCGATAGCCAGAAGATTTAATCACATCATCAACCCGGCCAACAAACCAGTAATAACCATCTTCGTCGCGCCATGAAAGGTCGCCTGTGTAATAAAGGCCGCCGTAATGACACGATGCCGTCTTTTCTTCGTCGCGGTAATAACCTGAAAATAAGCCAACCGGAATCTTTTCACTAGTAAGGATAACGATTTGTCCAACTTCGCCATCTTCGCAAATAACGTTATCTGCATTAATCAATTGAACATCAAACTGGGGCGATGGAACACCCATCGATCCCGCTTTTGGTTCCATCCAAGGAAAGGTGGCAATCTGCAAGGTGGTTTCAGTCTGGCCAAAACCTTCACGGAGCTTTAAGCCGGTTTGTTTAAAAAATGTATCGTAAACAACAGGATTCAATGGCTCGCCGGCTACTGATGCCCATTTTAACTTTGAAAGATCGTATTTTGAAAAATCTTCTCTGATCAGAAACCTGTAAATCGTAGGTGGTGCACAAAAACTTGTTATACCAAATTCGCTGATTTTCGAAAGCATATCATCAGGCGTAAATTTCTCAAAATCATATACAAATACAGCTGCTCCAGCCAGCCATTGCCCATAGAGTTTTCCCCAGACCGACTTTGCCCAGCCAGTATCTGAAACGGTAAAGTGAAGTCCATCATTTTCAACATTCTGCCAGAATTTGGCAGTTACAATATGACCTAATGGATAGGTAAAATCGTGAACCACCATTTTGGGATTTGCAGTGGTGCCTGAAGTAAAATATAACAACGAGATATCGGTATTTTTTGGAGCGCTTTTCCCTTGCGGAGCAACAAACGGTTTTGCTTTGCGCACACCATCGCGAAAAGATATCCAACCTTCAGGAGTAGGATCACCAACTGTAACCAACTTCTCTACTGTTGGTGAACCAGACATCGCTTCGTTGATACTATGGACAATATCAGGTTCCGAAACCGAAATAATCATTTTGATACCGGCAGCATTATTCCTGTATATTAAATCTTTAGGCGTTAATAAATGTGTTGCAGGTACGCCAATGGCTCCGATTTTATGCAAGGCAAGAATCGAATACCAGAATTCGTATCTCCGTTTCAGGATCATCATCACCTTATCACCACGACCAATTCCAAGCGACTGAAAGAAGGAAGCTGTTTCGTCACTCGCTTTTTTCAGATCGGCAAATGTGAAATTATGTGTTTCTCCTTTGTCGTTGACCCAACAGATTGCCCTTTTGGAAGGGTTCGTTCGGGCATACTCATCCACAACATCATAGGCAAAATTAAACTTCTCAGGGACAATTATTTCGAAGTTTTTTTGAAAATCTTCGAGTGAATCAAATGATGATTTTTTAAGATATTTTTTAAACATCAATACTCAGATTTAAAGGATAATGGCTAAAAATTTGGCAGTTTTATTTTCCAAAGCGAGCATTCCATGCGGTAACCCGGAATCAAAATAGATTGAATCGCCAGGTTCGAGAACCATCTCTTTGATGCCGATGAAAAACTTAAGTTTTCCCTCAATCATATAATTAAATTCCTGTCCGGGATGTGAATTAAAACTTACCGGTACATTATCTTTCGGTTCAACAATTACAATAAACGGATCGGCTTTACGGTTTAGAAAATTACCTGCAAGTGCCTGATATTTATAGTCTTTCCGGCGATCTACTCCAACACCTTTGTCTTTGCGGGTCAGTGTGTACGAACGCATATGAGGTTCTTCTCCGGTCAGAAGTGCAGTCAGATCAAAATTGTATTTTTGCGACATCCGGTGCAGAATACTCACCGGAATATCAACTTCACCACTTTCATAATTCAGGTATTGCTCCCTTGTAATCGCACAAGTTGCGGCAGCTTCATTATCTGAAATTTCGAGTACTTCGCGCATACCACGTAAACGATCAGCGATTAGTTTGATTTGTTCTTCCATAAGTATAAAATTGAATATTAGTAACTTATGTTCATTTATTTTGAACTGTTTATTTTGTTGTATGATACCAGTAGTCCGCGGATCAACGCTGAAGAAAAGCCCTGATGTTCCATTTCGTTCAATCCGGAAATCGTAATTCCTTTTGGGGTCGTAACCTTATCAATTTCCTGTTCGGGATGATGACCCGTTTGCAAAATCAACTCAGAAGCCCCTTTAACTGTTTGTGCAACTATTTGTTGAGCCACATCTGCTCCAAAACCTATCTCGACACCACCCTGAATCGCTGCCCGGATAAAACGAAGTGCAAAAGCGATGCCACAAGCACCAAGAACAGTTGCCGCAGCCATGAGCTCCTCGTTGATAAAGATCACTTTACCAAGCGATTCGAATAATTCCCTTACCATGTTGATTTGTTCTTCGGAGCAATCAGGGGCAGAAATCAAGGTCATTGATTCCTGAAGTGACACTGCTGTATTGGGCATAACCCTAAGTGGAACAACGTCAGCAGGTAAAAGCTCTTTCAATTGCGCTATGCTGACTCCGGTTAACAGCGAGGCGACTATCTGACCTGATCGCAGGACTGGCTTTATTTCGGATATCACTTCAACTGCCTGGTATGGTTTTACCGCAATAATAATCATATCTGCCTCTGCAACAGCGATTTTGTTATCTTTCTCGATGCAAATTCCTTTTGCGGCAAGATCATCAAGTAACTGCACACGGCGACGCGAAACAGTTAGTTTGGAGGCAGAAATTCCTGATTTCAGAAAACCGTCAGCGACCGACCGACCCAGATTGCCTCCGCCGACGATGGCTATTTTTAAATTTTTTATTTCCATAGGATTAAAATTTCACAATTTTAAAGAAACGCAATTTACAATTTATTTAACACTTTTTCCAATGCATTGATAAAATGATCGACCTGATTTTTCGTCAATGTCAGTGGTGGAAGAATCCGGATCACATTCGTTCCGGTAACTCCGGTAAATATTTTTTCTTCGTACAGCAACTGTTTTCTGATCGCGGCAATCGGAAAATCGAATTCAATACCAATCATCAAACCTTCTCCGCGAAGTTCTTTGATTTGATGTATTTGCTTAAGTTTTTCGAAGAAATATTTGCCCACTTCCAGCGCATTTTCAACTAATTTTTCAGACTTCATGATGTCGAGTACAGCAATTCCGGCGGCACAAGCCAAATAATTTCCGCCAAAAGTGGTTCCCAACATGCCAAACCATGGTTTCAGCTTTGGACTGATCAGAATTCCTCCAACAGGGAAACCATTTCCCATTCCTTTTGCCACCGAGATGATATCCGGCTTTATATCGGCGTATTGATGCGCGAAAAACTTTCCGCTACGGCCATATCCCGATTGAATTTCATCAAGAATCAGCACTGCTCCATATTTTTCACACAACGCTGAGGCGGCTTTCAAAAACTCAGGTTCCGGGACGCGGCAACCGCCGATTCCCTGGATTCCCTCGACAATCACAGCGGCTACATCCCCTGATTGCAAAGCAGATTCAAGCTTCGCCACATCATTGAGCGGCAGTATTGTCCGTTTCACGGTATCGTTAAGCGGTGAGATTATTTTCGGATTGTCGGTGACCGCAACCGCTGCCGATGTTCTTCCATGAAAAGATTTTTCGAAAGCGATAATCCGCCCTTTCCCTGTATGAAAAGAAGCAAGTTTTAACGCATTTTCATTTGCCTCAGCCCCTGAATTGCAGAGAAATAAGGTGTAATCGGGATAACCCGAAAGTTCACCCAGTTTGAATGCCAGCTCTTCCTGCAAAGGATTTTGAACCGAATTGGAATAGAACCCAATCCTGTTAAGCTGATCGGTCAATTTTTTCACATAATCGGGATGCGAATGTCCTACTGAAATAACGGCATGCCCGCCATACAAGTCAAGGTATTCAATTCCTTTATCATCAGTAATATAACATCCTTTTGCGGATACCGGTACGGTATCAAAAAGGGGATAAACGTCGAAAAGTTTCATTTTTTAATTCATAATTTGTACTTCTTCCACCTGCAGTTTCTTTTTGCAGTATATCTTTATATATCAGATCGTTAATGTCTCTGATTGCTGTGTCTTTTGAGCAGTTTGTAATCTTTGCCCATTTTGACGAAGTCAGTTTTCCTTCAAGTCCATCTAATAATTTGTTAATTAGCTTTTTCTGTCTCTCGTTAATAATTGTTTTTAAATGTTTATTCCAGAAATCTGCTTTGAATAAGACTTTTGTCAATATTGTGTCAGTTGATTTTAAAGCATTTATTAGACAGCTTAAAAACCATTTTACCCATTCAGTTATGTCGAGTTCTCCTTTTTGTGTTTTTTCAAGTATTTCATAGTATTGTTTTCTTTCTATCCTGATTTGGGCCGACATGCTATAGAATCGTTGAGTGCTTTTGTCTGATTGAGCCAATAACATATCGGTTAATGCTCTTGTTATTCGTCCATTACCATCTTGAAAAGGATGAATTGTAACAAACCAAAGATGTGCAACCGCGGCTTTTATTACTAAATCAATTTTATCGTTTTCGTTAAACCATTTCAGAAAACGTTTCATTTCAGTCTCAATTAAATCTGCATCAGGAGCTTGAAAATGAATTTCTTCTTTTCCTGCCGCACCAGATACAACTTGCATTGGCCCGGATGAATCTTTTCGCCAATCGGCAACAGTTATTTTGAATAACCCGCTTCTACCCATCGGGAACAATGCAGCGTGCCAATCAAAAAGTCTATCTGCTGTCAATGGGTTGAAACAATTATGAGTTGCGTCAATCATCATTTCTACCATCCCATCAACATTCCTGTCCGAATCTACTGAGCCAGCAATTTCCATTCCTAATTTCCGTGCAATTGATGAACGAACCTGGTCGGGATTTAAAATCTCTCCTTCGATTTCAGTTGATTTTAAAACATCTAATGTTAAAGTGTCAAGTAAAGCTTCATCTCTCAACTCAAAGCCTAATGATTCCATTTTGCCAATTAATCGTCCCTGCAAATTTCTTGCTTCACTTAATTGGTTTAAAAATTCTTCGCTTCTCCAGGTAAAATCTGGCCAATTATCTTTTTGATGTATATAAAATTCCATTCGTCGTATATTTTGCAACGAAAATACGTCTTATTCGTCGCATTTGAAAATTTATCAATGCATAATTTGCGTCATTTAAATGATTTATTCGTTGCATAATGCCTTTTTTTATGATTGCAAGTAGCAACTGGCTGTTGGCATTCAGTCTGCAAAACTGTAATAGCCGTAGTTCTCGCAATGTCAATTTTATTCATAATTAGCACATTAGCATATTAACGAATTAGCATATCGTCCTAAAATCCAATTGCTTTCAAATTTAAACCGCAGCGTTCGTCAAACCCAAACATCAGGTTCATATTTTGTACAGCCTGGCCTGAAGCACCTTTGAGCAGATTGTCGATGCAGGAGATGACCATCAGCTTGTTTCCATGTTTCTCCAGGAAAAGCAACCCTTTATTCGTATTCACCACCTGTTTAAGATCAGGATTTTCGGGTGCGATATTCACAAACGGGTGGGTGGCGTAGTACTTCAAATAAATCGAATTCGCTTCATCAAGAGTTCCTTCAAATTTTGTGTAAGCCGTCACAAAGATTCCACGTGTATGGTTTCCGCGGATAGGGATGAAATTTACATCCTTATTGAATCCGGGCTGAGCCTGACCCAAACTTTGAATAATTTCACCAAGATGCTGATGTTCAAATGCTTTATATACCGACAAATTGTTGTCACGCCAGCTGAAATGTGAAGTTTTTGTCGGTGCCTGTCCTGCCCCTGTTGATCCGGTGATAGCATTAATATGAACTTCATCGATCAGTAAACCGGCAGAGGCAAGCGGAAGCAAAGCCAGCTGAATTGCGGTGGCAAAACATCCCGGATTTGCAATTTTATTTGCAATCCTGATTTCCTCGCGGTTAAGTTCCGGCAAGCCATATACAAAGTCATTTCCGGCACGTTTCAATCTGAAATCGTGACTCATATCGATAATTTTTACGTGTTTCGGAACGGAAGTACTATTCAGATAGTCAATTGATTTGCCATGACCTGAACACAAAAAGATGACATCCGTATCGTCAAAATTCATATCCGTAAAAATCATATCCGTATCGCCAAGAAGATCGGTGTGAACAGTCGAAATGAGTTGCCCGTTGTTACTGCTGCTCTGAATATATTTCAATTCTGCCTCAGGGTGATAAAGTAATATCCTGATTAATTCACCGGCAGTATAACCAGCTCCCCCAACTATTCCGACTCTGATTTTATTCATCGCAGCTATTATTTCTTATTTACTGAATGATAGATTTTTAACTGATTAGCCAGAATCTTGGTAAACCCTTTGGCATCGTCGGCAGTCCATCCTTTGTTCATCTCGCCATATTGTCCGAATTCAGAATTCATCAAATCATGTTCCGACTCAATTCCAACTAGTTGAAAATGATATGGTTTTAAATTTATGATTACTTTGCCCGTCACATTTTCCTGACTATTTTCAAGAAATTTTTCAATATCGCGCATGACCGGTTCGAGGTACATCGCTTCGTGTAAAAACATCCCATACCAGTTTCCAAGTTGCTCTTTCCAGTATTGTTGCCATTTAGTAAGCGTATGTTTTTCAAGCATTTGATGTGCTTTTATAATTAACATTGGAGCAGCAGCTTCGAATCCTACACGTCCTTTAATGCCGATGATTGTATCGCCGATGTGCATATCGCGACCGATGGCCCAGGCTGAACCAAGCCGTTCGACTTCGTTGATCGAATCGACCGGATTGCGGTGTGTTTTTCCGTTGACCGCCCTGAGCTGTCCTTTGAGAAATTCGAGTGTAATGGTCTCTTCTCCTTCTTTCTGAAGATGAGTCGGATACGCCTCTTCGGGAAGTGTCTGGTCGCTCTTTAACGTTTCCTTTCCGCCAATACTTGTACCCCAAAGTCCTTTATTCACCGAGTAGGCCATCTTCTCGAAATTATCGACCACGCCATGTTTGCGCAAATAGTCGATCTCGGCATCGCGCGACAATTCGAGGTCGCGGGTTGGGGTTATAATTTTAATTTCCGGTGCAAGTACTTCAAATGCAAGGTCAAAACGGATTTGGTCATTCCCGGCACCAGTACTACCATGAGCAACATGAGTCGCACCAATACTTTTTGCATATTCGATTACAGCCAACGCCTGAAAGATACGCTCGGAACTTACGGAGATAGGATAGGTATTGTTTCTCAGTACATTACCATATACCATGTACCTGATTCCCTTGTTGTAATATTCATCGGTGACATCCAGCGTTTTGTGCGATTTTACCCCTAATGAGTATGCTTTCTTCTCAATCGCCGCAAGTTCCTCTTTCGAAAATCCACCCGTATTGGCAATGGCCGTATGAACTTCCATCCCTTTATCAACCGATAGATAAAGGGCACAAAACGAAGTATCTAACCCTCCGCTAAATGCTAAAACTACTTTTTCTTTCATTTTCTATATTTTAATAGAATTACGGTCTCCCATAATTCATAATTCGTAATTACCACTACCGTCCCAAAATAATGATCTTCTTCCAGTCGATGGCTCCAAATTGCAGCTTTTCACTTTTCCTTTTTTCAAGCCATTCTTTGTAAATTTTGAATGGCGTTTTTGGCTTATGTTTCTTCGCCTCCCATGCCGGATCGTATAACATCCCTGTGCAAAGACACTTGGTTTTATTCATGCGAAGTAAAATATCGTAATTCACACAACTTTGGCAACCTTTCCAGAACTGCTCATCATCGGTTAGTTCAGAAAATGTAACAGGTCGATAGCCTAATTCTGAATTGATTTTCATCACCGCTAATCCGGTTGTTAACCCAAAAAGTTTGGCTTCCGGAAATTTTTTCCTTGATAACTCGAATGCCATCAGTTTAATACTCCGCGCCAACCCGTGACCGCGATAATCCCAATGAACTATCAGCCCGGAATTTGCCACATATTTTCCATCATTCCAGGTTTCGATGTAACAAAACCCTGCAAACTTCTCACCTTCAATGGCAATGATTGCTTTACCTTCCGAAATTTTCGAGGCAATATATTCGTGCGTCCGACGGGCAATCCCGGTTCCACGTTCCAACGAAGCTTTTTCGATGGTATCATTAATCTCGTCAACATAACGAAGGTGTTGCTCGCCGGCAACCATTATCTGAATATCAGGTTTCGTCTGTGTTTCTTCTTTTTTCTTGAATATCATAGTTTTAAAATCAACTTCAATTAAATTTTACTCTCAAGTTTCGGCATTATTGTTTTTAATGCCTGAATCACGTCATTGCGCCCGACACCTTCGCGTATAATCAGCAAAATGGTGTCATCGCCTGCCACTGTTCCCAGAATTTCAAACGGATTTGCCTTATCGATCATGATCGCCACACTATTGGCATATCCGGGCAAGGTTTTTATTACTCCCAGGTTTGCTGAAAAATCAATCCCCACAACGCCATCCGCTAAAAAATCAAGCCGCGATGAATCAGGGTTATTTTGTTGATTTACAGCATTATTACCAGCAAGCCGATAAATATACCCATTCTTAATATCACTCACTTTCATCACTTGCAATGATTTCAGGTCACGCGAAAGTGTTGCTTGTGTAACATCACAATCCAACTCTAGTAACCTGACTTGCAAGTCATCCTGACTACTGATTACCTCTTCCGAGATAATTTTTTTAATCAATTGAATTCTTAGTGACCGATCCATTACGAATGAATATTTATTCGAATAAAGAGTGCAATTTTATACAAATATTTTGATTTATCAAATAAATATGCATAAAAAGTTGATTTTTACGACAAAGATTAAATTAATGTGAATATTTATAAAAATTTGAAATCGCTTTGTAAATTTCGCAGATTTGCCTACTTTTGTGGCTGTGCGACATCAACTAAGAATATCGATGAAGAAGACGCCGGAAAATGCGTTTTTGCTGCTGATAAAAAGGTAGTGAAAACGCATTTTTTTTGAGAAATAATTGCTGAAAATTAGTTAACCAGAGAAAAACGAGCGAATAATGCGAAAAGTAAAACTGATTCTTGAGGACGGAACAGTGTTGGAAGGAAAATCATTTGGCTACGAAAAATCGGTTGCCGGAGAGGTGGTTTTTTATACGGCGATGACGGGATACCCCGAAAGTCTGACTGATCCCTCTTACACGGGACAAATACTTGTTTCAACCTATCCGTTGATCGGAAATTATGGTGTTCCGAAAGATTTGATGGAGAATGGAATACATAAACATTTCGAATCTAACAGGATTCATATCACTGCATTGATCGTCTCCGATTATTCGGTCGCTTTCAGTCATTGGAATGCGACGATGAGCCTCGGCGACTGGCTGAAATCGCAGCACATTCCAGGACTTTATGATATTGATACCCGACTGTTGACAAAAATTCTACGCGAAAAAGGTTCATTGCTCGGAAAAATTGAGTTTGAAGATGAAGCAATCGAATTTTTTGATCCGAATCTCGTCAATCTGGTTGCCATCGCAAGCACCGACACTGTGGAGACCTATGGAGATGGTGAATACAAAATTGTCCTCGTGGATTGTGGCGTGAAAAACAATATTATTCGGTGTCTTCTGAAAAGGAATACAACAATAATCAGGGTTCCTTGGGATTACGATTTTACAACGCTTGATTATGACGGCCTTTTCCTGACCAATGGCCCCGGTGAC
>Ga0182027_10007924_pt1 | contig 15570 bp, 13 predicted proteins | sample 712E1DmetaG_FD_121300 | JGI IMG/M metagenome (GOLD analysis project Ga0182027, IMG submission 121300) | Permafrost microbial communities from Stordalen Mire, Sweden - 712E1D metaG (Illumina Assembly) | ecosystem: Environmental > Terrestrial > Soil > Wetlands > Permafrost | place: Sweden...
CACCAGTTTTATATACCACCATCAAAGCTTTGTAAGACAACCTGTTGAAGAGCCGTATGAGGGAAATCCTCACGTATGGTTCTGTGAGGAGGGAGCTGAGTAGACAGACTTCCTTACTCAACGACTCGATTTCTAATAATACTATAATATATTCTATTAATTAACGAAATATGTTGGGAGTTTTGGCTTTATGACGTTCGAAGACATTATCCGTCACTTATCCCCTGAAGATCAAAAGATCGTCGCAGATATTATGCTTCTATATGAAGACATTGACCGTCAAACGTCCGGTTTTGCCCTTCAAACCGGATTACGTTGTCAAGCCGGATGCTCCCAGTGTTGTGAAAATCCCGATATTGAGGCGACGGTTACCGAGGTCTTACCTGCGGCCGTACGGCTGTGGGCAGAGGGCCAAGCTCAAAGTTACCTGGAGGCTATTCAAGGCAAAGACTATAAGGGAGGATGTATTTTTTATCAGCCTCAGTATGCAAACATAGCCCCAGGCTGTTGTCGTATGTATGCCTTTCGTCCCGGGCTGTGCCGTTTGTTCGGATTTTCCGCACGTCGGGACAAATACGGACGAGGGGCGTTAATCACCTGTAAAATTATTAAAGCAGACCAAGGGGAAGTTTGTAGCCGGGCCCAAGAACAATTGCATCAAGGGCTTGCAGCGCCTTTATTAAGTCTTTATAGTTTGCGCGTAGCGGATATTGACCCTGCCTCAGGCAGGAAACTTTTGCCTATTAATCAAGCGATTAGTTTAGCTTTGGAAAAGGTCGGCTTTGTAGTATAATAAAAAATATGGCGAAGAAAAAAATAATCCTGTTTGTTGACGATAATCCGGTGGACAGGGCATTAATTAGTCGGCTTTTACAAAAATCCGGTTTTGATGTTTTTTTAGCCGAGGACGGCAAGGTGGGGCAGCGCATAGCCAAAGAAAAAGAACCGGATTTGATTATTTTAGACATTCTGCTGCCGGGTATTTCAGGGATCGAGCTGTGTAAATACTTTAAGAAAAATGAAGCGACACAAGAGACACCTATTATTTTTTATACGTCCATTGACACACCCAAACACTTGATTGATTATGCTTCTTACGGAGCTCAGGATTATATTCAAAAAACCATGCCCCCTGAAGAACTCCTTGCTTCGGTTAGAACTATTTTGAAGATTTAGGTGGGGTTCCCCAGAAGGGAATGCCATTTTTCTTGACAAGGGCCAGAGGCTGATTTATAGTGACAATTTAGCGATATTTTTAGTAAAAAAAGCAGTACATGAAAGAGGCCATACTATATCTTCAGGACGGTACGAGCTTCCGCGGCCGTACTTTAAAAGAGTCCGGGGAAACCTCAGGCGAAGCTGTCTTTAATACCGCCATGACCGGTTATCAAGAAATTCTCACCGACCCCTCCTATACCGGTCAAATCGTCGTCATGACGTATCCTTTAATCGGCAATTACGGCGTTAATGATAGCGATGTTGAATCCGACCGCATCCATGTGAAAGGCTTTGTCGTCAAAGAATTTTGCCGCCGCCATTCCAATTGGCGCGCGCAAAGGAGCCTGACCGATTATTTAAATGAGCATAAAATCATCGCTATGGAAGGGGTCGATACCAGGGCGTTGACCCGCCATTTGCGCCTGTCAGGGGCCATGAAAGCGTTGATTTCCACCGAAGATTTTGACCCCGCCAGCCTGCAAAGAAAAATAGACCAGATGCCTTCCATGGTAGGGATGGATTTTGTCAAGGACGTCAGCACGCTTAAAAAATATGTCTGGAAGGCCAAAGGCCCCAGGCGGTATAAGATCGCGGCCATTGATTGCGGGATTAAATTTAATATTTTACGCATTTTAGCGTCGATGGGCTGCGAGGTGCACGTCTATCCCGCCCGTGCGAGCGTCAAAGAGATTATGAGCATTAAACCCGACGGGCTTTTTCTCTCCAACGGGCCGGGAGACCCTGCCGTGGTCACCTATGTGATTGCCACTGTCAAAGAACTTTTGGGCAAGCTGCCGATCTTCGGCATTTGCTTAGGGAACCAGATTTTGGGATTGGCTTTGGGGGGAGAGACTTATAAGTTGAAATTCGGTCATCACGGCGCCAATCATCCGGTCAAAGATTTTGAAGGCAATCGGATCTCTGTCACCAGCCAGAACCATGGGTTTTGTGTGGATGTCAAAAGTCTCAATGTAGATGAGGTTGAGGCCATTCATCTGAACTTAAATGACCGCAGCGTGGAAGGTATACGGCACAAGGTGTTTCCCGCTTTTTCTATACAGTATCACCCGGAAGCCTCTCCGGGCCCGCATGACGCAAAATATTTATTCAACCAGTTTCTTGCAATGATTGATACCTATAAAAATGCCTAAACGCACGGACATCAAGAAAATTCTGATTATCGGCGCTGGCCCTATTGTTATAGGCCAGGCCTGCGAATTTGATTATTCCGGTTCTCAAGCCTGCAAGGCCCTGAAGGAAGAGGGCTTCAAGGTGGTGTTGGTCAATTCCAATCCGGCGACCATTATGACGGATCCGGGCATCGCGGATGCCACCTATATTGAGCCTTTGACCCCGGAATTCCTGGAACTTATTATTAAAAAAGAAAAACCCGACGCTATTTTGCCGACCTTGGGGGGCCAAACCGGCCTTAATTTGGCCATGCAATTGCACGAGCGGGGCATTTTAGCCAAATACGGTGTTGAGATGCTGGGCGCCAAATATGAAGTCATCAAAAAAGCGGAAGACCGCAGCGAATTTAAAGCCGCGGCCATCAAAATCGGATTGGATGTGCCTAAAAGCGTATTTGCGTATAATTTAGAAGAAGCCAAGCGGTGTGTGACAGACATCGGATTTCCCTGCATCATCCGTGCTTCCTTTACATTAGGCGGTACCGGCGGCGGGATCGCGCGCAACGCACAAGAGTTTGAACGCGCCGCGGCGCTGGGGATTGAAAGTTCCATGATCCACGAAATTCTTATCGAAGAATCTATTGAAGGCTGGAAGGAATATGAGCTGGAGGTCATGCGGGACAATCGCGATAATGTGGTCATTGTCTGCTCCATTGAAAATTTCGATGCTATGGGGGTGCATACGGGTGACAGCATTACGGTCGCACCGGCGCAAACATTGAGTGATGTGGAATATCAGCATATGCGTGACTGCTCCATACGTTTGATCCGGGAAATCGGGGTTGAAACCGGAGGGTCGAACATACAGTTTGCGCTTAATCCCCAAAACGGGCGCATGGTGGTCATTGAAATGAATCCGCGGGTTTCACGTTCCTCGGCGCTGGCTTCCAAGGCCACGGGATTTCCTATTGCTAAATTTGCGGCTAAATTAGCGGTAGGCTATGCGTTGGATGAAATTCAAAATGACATCACCAAAGAAACACCCGCGTGCTTTGAACCCACGATCGATTATGTGGTGGTCAAAATCCCGCGGTTTACTTTTGAGAAGTTTCCCGAAGCTAAAGATATTTTAGGGATACAGATGAAAAGTGTAGGCGAAACTATGGCCATCGGCCGCAATTTCAAGGAGGCTTTGCAAAAGGGGCTGCGGGGACTGGAAATCGACCACACAGGGCTGGATAACAAGCAGGATTACCGTTATATTGAGGATGAAAAAATCCGCCTGCGTTTGATGGAGCCTAATGCCTCGCGCATTTTCTATCTGAAATATGCTTTGCAAAAAGGGATGACCATCGAAGAAGTCAGCCGCATTTCACAAATCGACGTTTGGTTCATTGACCAGATTGACCAAATTTTAGAGTTGGAGAACCATTTGAAATCCACGGCCTTGGCCACTAAAACGTTGGGTCCCCAACTGTTGCGCCAGGCCAAGGAATATGGTTTTTCTGACGGGCAATTAGCCGAAATCCTCGATCAAAGCGAAAAAGACGTGCGGGTATGGCGCCGTGATTTAGGCATTGTGGCGACTTTTAAATTGGTGGACACTTGTGCCGCCGAATTTGAAGCGTATACGCCGTATTATTATTCAACCTATGAAACCCAAGACGAAGCCTTAATCAATAACCAAAAGCGTAAATCCAAGAAGAAAAAAATCATGATTTTAGGGGGAGGCCCCAACCGCATCGGCCAGGGGATTGAATTTGATTATTGCTGCTGCCATGCGGCGTTTGCCCTTCGTGAAATGGGTTTTGAGACCATCATGGTCAACTCCAACCCCGAAACGGTTTCCACTGACTATGACACCTCGGACCGTCTGTATTTTGAGCCGTTGACCTTTGAAGACGTGATGAATATTTTTGAAGTGGAGAAACCCGACGGCGTCATCGTGCAATTCGGCGGGCAGACCCCGCTTAATCTGGCGCGTAGGCTGGCACAAGCCGGTGTGCCGATTATCGGCACGTCAGTGGACTCTATCGATCTGGCGGAGAACCGTGAACGTTTTTCCCAGTTGATGGATAAGCTGGGCATTAGGCAGCCGGCGAATGCCTCCGCGGTCACTAAAGAAGACACCCTGGCCGCGGCGCAAAAGATCGGTTATCCGGTATTGATCAGGCCCTCGTACGTGTTGGGCGGACGGGCCATGCGCATTGTGTACGACGAGGAATCGTTAAAATCTTTTATGGATGAGGTCCATAGCGTCTCGCGCGGGCATCCGGTTTTGATTGACAAGTTCCTGGAAGATGCCCAGGAGGTGGATGTGGATGCTATTTGTGACGGCCAGCAGGTCTATATCGCCGGCGTCATGGAGCATATTGAAAATGCCGGTATTCATTCGGGGGACTCGGCCTGCGTTTTACCGCCGCATACTTTAAGCGCTGCGGTCATCAAAGAAATTAAAAGCCATACGACGCGTTTGGCCCATGCATTGAGTGTGGTGGGACTTTTGAACATTCAATTCGCCGTTAAGGGTCGCCAGGTGTACGTGTTGGAAGTCAACCCGCGCGCCTCCAGGACAGTGCCTTTTGTCAGCAAAGCCACCGGCGTGCCGCTGGCTAAAATCGCGGCCCAGATCATGGCGGGGGAGAAATTAGCGGATTTTACGTTAGTCGATCCCGGGGCATTAAAATATATTTGCGTCAAAGAAGCGGTACTGCCGTTTAGCCGTTTCTCGGGGGTAGACATTATTTTAAGTCCGGAAATGAAATCGACCGGCGAGGTCATGGGGATCGCATCGAGTTTTGGCGCGGCGTTCGCGAAATCACAAATGGCGGCCAACCAAGCCTTACCCCAGGCCGGGACGGTTTTTATCTCTGTCAATGACCACGATAAAAGGGATGTGGCGGCTATTGCCAAGAAGCTGGCGGATTTAAAATTCAAGCTGATGGCCACTAAAGGCACGGCCCAGGCCATACGTTTGGCGGGCATTAATGTGAGTATCGTGGATAAACACCATGAAGGGGAAGAAAACGCGTTGACATTAGTCAAAAAAGGTGAGATAAATCTAATTATCAATACGCCGTCAGGCAAAAAAAGCCAGTCTGATATGAGGGTCATCCGGGCGGCAGCTATTTTACACAATATCCCTTGTATTACCACGCTGCAGGGGGCGTGGGCCGCGGTCGACGGGATAGAGGCCAGCCTTAAGGAAGAATTTTCAGTGGAATCTTTGCAGGTATTGTACAAGATGAAAGAGAGGCTTCAATAGATGTGCGGGATCGTCGGTGTCAGTCATCATAAGGAAGCCAGCAAAATGGCCTTTTTAGGCCTTTATGCCCTGCAGCATCGGGGGGAAGAGGCCGCGGGCATCGTTTCTTACGATGGGCGGGACACCCATGTCCTTAAAAAGGTCGGGTTGGCGGTGGATAATTTTGACGAGGAGAATATCCGCAAACTGACTGGCCATATGGCCATTGCCCATACGCGGTATTCCACCACCGGCAGTCCCAATATGAAGAACATCCAGCCTATTTTAGTGACCCACCGCAAAGGACATATTGCCGTTGCCCATAACGGTAATCTGACAAATACCGATGAGCTTTACGCTAAACTGGAAAATGAAGGGTCCATTTTTCAGACGTCCATGGACTCTGAGATTTTTGTGCATCTGTTGGCAAAGACCCCCAATGGGGACATGGCCCAATGGTTGATTAAAGTATTTACCCAAGTCAAAGGCGCGTATTCACTGGTCTTGTTGCTGAAAGATTATCTGATCGGGGCCCGTGATCCTCAGGGTTTTAGGCCTTTGTGTTTGGGCAAATTAGGGGACGGGTATATTTTGGCATCCGAGAGCTGTGCCTTTGATTTGATGAAAGCGGAGTTTGTGCGTGAAATAGAGCCGGGTGAAATTGTGATCATCAAAGGCAATCAGCTGGAGTCTGTGTATTTACCTAAACCTCAGCCTGCCGCGCACCACGCGTATTGCATTTTTGAAAATATTTATTTTGCCAGACCCGACAGCCGTATTTTTGGTGATAATATTTATCAGGTAAGAAAACGGCTGGGGGCACAGTTGGCCATTGAGCATCCGGCGAAAGCGGATTTTGTGATGGGGATACCCGACTCCGGCCTTTATGCGGCCTTAGGGTATGCTGAAGAGTTGAAGTTGCCCTGCGAAATGGGGATAGTCCGCAACCATTATATCGGGCGCACCTTTATTCAGCCCACCCAATTTTTGCGGGAGTTCCGTGTGCGTGTTAAACTTAATCCCATCAGGGATGTGATTCGCGGTAAATCGGTTGTGGTCATCGAGGATTCCATTGTGCGGGGGACCACTTCCCGCAGTCGTATTGATGAGATCCGCGAGGCAGGCGCCAAAGAAATACATATGCGCATTTCTTGTCCGCCGATTGTTTCTCCCTGTTTTTACGGGATTGATTTTCCGTCGACGGGCGAGTTGATTGCGCATAACAAAACGGTCAAGGAGATCGCAGATTTTATTAAAGTCGACTCCTTGGGGTTCTTGAGCCTGGAGGGCATGTTATCGGTGATGAAAGACAAGGGCAGTTTTTGTTCAGCCTGTTTTACCGGCAAATACCCGACACAGATCCCTAAAAATACGGATAAACTAAAGTTGGAACTATGAGCAAATACATTTTTGTGACAGGAGGGGTAGTTTCCAGTTTAGGCAAGGGTATCGCGGCGGCTTCTATCGGGAAGTTGCTGGAAGCCCGCGGGCTTAAAACAGCCATCATCAAATGCGATCCATATTTAAACGTGGACCCCGGCACCATGAATCCCTATCAGCATGGGGAGGTGTATGTGACCGACGACGGCGCGGAAACGGACCTGGATTTGGGGCATTATGAGCGTTTCACCAATGCCCGGCTTTCCCAGGACAGCAGCATTACCGCGGGCAAGGTGTATTTTTCCGTGATCACCAAGGAGCGCCATGGGGATTATCTGGGCAAGACCGTGCAGATCATTCCGCATATTACCGACGAGATTAAAGAGCGCATCATGAAGGTGTCCAAATCCAATGACGTGGATGTGACGATTGTGGAGATAGGCGGTACGGTGGGCGACATCGAAAGCCTGCCGTTTTTGGAGGCCATCCGCCAGTTGCGTTGGGAATTAGGGGAGCATTATGCTTTGAATATCCATGTGACATTGCTGCCGTATATCAAATCCGCCGGTGAGCAGAAGACCAAGCCCACTCAGCATAGTGTGGGGCGCCTGCGGGAAATAGGGATCATTCCGCAGATTTTGATGTGCCGCACCGAGCGGCCCATTTCGCAGGAACAGCGCGAAAAAATCGCTTTGTTTTGTAATGTGGACATAGAAGCCGTCATCGAAGCGCCGGACGTTAAACACATCTACGAATGCCCTGCGGTCTTTAAAAAAGAAGGACTGGATGAATTGATTTTAAAAAAGCTCAACATCAAGCTGCCGGACCGGGGCATTAAAAATTGGGAAGAGGGGGTTTTAAAGCGCCTGCGCTCTCCACTCAGGGAAGTTAAAATTGCGGTGGTGGGTAAATACATTACGCTGCAGGATGCGTATAAATCTATTTATGAAGCTTTAGTGCATGGGGGCATTGCCAATAACGCGCGGGTCAACATTGTGAAAATTGATTCGGAAGACGTGGAAAAGCACGGGCTTAAAAAATATTTAAAAGACGCGCAGGGCATTTTAATTCCCGGCGGTTTTGGCTCCCGCGGCATCGAGGGGAAAATTGCGGCGGTCAGATACGCGCGCGAGAACAATATGCCTTATCTGGGCATTTGTTTAGGCATGCAGATTGCCACCATTGAATTCGCCCGGGATGTCGCCCTTCTTAAAGGGGCCAACTCGACGGAATTTGATAATGAGACAGCGTTTCCCGTCATCAGTTTGATTGAGGAGCAAAAGCAGGTCAAGGATCTGGGAGCTTCCATGCGTCTGGGGGCGTATGCTTGTCTGTTGGAAAAGGCGACCCGCAGTTTTGAGGCGTATAAGTCCGAGAAAATTTCCGAGCGTCACCGCCACCGTTATGAATTCAACAATGCTTTTCGCCAACAGTTTATGGACAAGGGGTTGGTGATCGCGGGGCGTAATCCCGAGCGGGATTTGGTGGAAATCGTCGAGATTAAAGACCATCCGTGGTTTGTCGGCTGCCAATTTCATCCGGAATTCAAGTCCAAGCCGGATGTCGCCCATCCGTTGTTTAAAGGGTTTATCGCGGCGGCGCTCAATCACGGAAAGTGATAAGAATTAAGTTGTGTGTCACCTTAAATAAGCGTGGGTGGCGGAACTGGTATACGCGCACGTTTGAGGGGCGTGTGCCGTAAGGCGTGAGGGTTCGACCCCCTCCCCACGCACCAATTATATGACTAAACCCATTGAAGTTTCAGCCAGTATTTTAGCCGCGGATTTTGGCGCACTCGAGCGCGATATGAAGCGTTGTAGAGATGCCGGGGTATCGCGTTTTCACATCGATTGCATGGATGGGCATTTTGTCCCTAATTTGACCATTGGCCCCGTGGTCGTTGAGGCCATGCGCAAGCATACTAAACTTTGCCTTGAAGCCCATTTGATGGTTGAGCACCCGGGAGAGTATATTGAAAGTTATGCCAAGGCCGGGGCGGATGTTATTCAGCTTCAGCTGGAGTGCTACGGGACCCGCAAGGCGTCATGCCGGACGTGGAATCAATGGCCCAAAGAAATTGATCGGGTAGATGTGAACGCCCTTCGGGTGGATTTAAAGAAAATCCGCGGGCTCGGTAAAAAAGCTTTTGTCGTTGTCAATCCGGGTACGCCCTTATGCGAAGAAATTTTAAATGACTGCGATGGAGTTTTAATTATGTCTGTCAATCCAGGCTTTGCCGGTCAAAAATTTATGCCGGTAGTCCTGCCTAAACTCCAACGTCTGAAGGAAATTTTTAAAGGCGATATCGAGATAGACGGAGGCATCAATGCCCAAACTGCCCCGTTGGCCGTAAAAGCCGGAGCGCATGTCTTGATCACCGCGAGCTTCCTGTTCGGCGCTGTTGATCTCAGCGATGTCGTCAGGCGCCTTAAAAGCCTCGCGTAAAAATTAATTCGATCTTACCCTGTTTTGCCAAGCGTTAATTTATATGGTATATTTGTATTATCTATGAAGATGTCCTGTTCCCACAATCCTTGTCGCGGTCAAACGTCATTAGAGTATCTTTTGCTATTAGCGGTGGTTGCGGTTGTGGTCATCGCCAGTTTCAGGCAAGGGGCACTGATTTCCCAGGTGCATGACTCGGCCCAGGGCTATTATAACTCCATTACCCGTGTCATCTTGGGAGAAAATCCTCAGCCCATCAATGGTGGCTGGTGTCAGGTTATTTGTCCGCCTCCGGGCAGTTACGGTACACCCGTCATGTATGAGACTTGCGCATGTCCGGAGCCGGCTTTTGGAGGGGACTATTGTTCAGGGTCCGGGAAGGTGACATGTCAGGGGGTCACTGCTTGTTCATGCCCACCCGGCCAACAATGTCTTCCTCCAGATGGTCATTGCGGTTGTCCCAACAATTTGATATGCGGAGGCCCACCCAACAGCGGTCCCAAGGGTTCTATTACCAGTACCGATTGTTCCCAATGCATCTGTCCGCTAGGCAGTACTTATGATTATATTGATAATGCATGTGATCAAAGGTGTCCCGCCATGTGTACTACTTGGAACGGGACCGCATGTGTGCCGGTAGTATGTCCTACAAATATGACGTGTAATCCAAATGCGACGTCTTCTAGTGTAGAATGTGCTTGTAATCAAGGGACCAAATATGTTGGCCCCGGATGTGCTTATTGTACTACTCCAATTAATGGGCAATGCTCTACTTCTCTGGATGGACAAACCTGTGTAGGCCAACCATGCCCGTCGAATTTGTATTGTGATACAACTCCAGGGGACCCTTACTATAACCAATGCAGGTGTCCTTCACCTACTACTTGTTGGAACGGGTCTCTGTGTGTGAACCCATCAGGGGACGGTTCATGCAATTGCACGCCAACGACGCCTTGTCCAAGTTCCAATGGTTGCGGCACGGACAGCTGCGGAAATGTTTGCGGAACCTGTAGCGGAGCCAATAGATGTAGTGCGACGGACGGCACACCCGGCACCTGTGGATGCGCACAAGGAACAGGGTGTGGAAAAGATACTTGCGGTCCGGATACGTGTGGGAATCCCAATGGGTGCGGTGTTTGCGCTTCTGGCACATGTGCTGGGGGGCAATGCGTGGTCAATGCCTGAGGAAGGGCACTTCCGGCAAATACAACGGCTTGCACAGGGACACCTGCTCCAACAGCTGAATAATAGGGAATAATAGGGGAATAATAGGGGACAGCGCCCTATTGTTTCTTGACGCCGAAGAGTTATATTTGTTTTCTTTGATCCCGTTGGAAATTACTTTTGTCGATCGCCTTGGCGTATTTCTTTAACTCCGCACCAATTTCTCCGATTTGAGCCACGTGGGTTATTTTCTGGTTGGTATTGCTGACAATGCCGATGGAAATGGAGACTAAGCCGGCTTTGATGGTATTGCCCTGGCGGTCAACACCCATGATAAAACCTGCCCGGCGGTCCTCATCGTTGTAGAAGCTGGGGGAGAGTTTATCAAAGTCATCGATGATTTTCTGGCTGATGGCGTCGGCTTTATCATCGTCGCAGATAAATATAAAATCATCCCCGCCGATATGACCGACAAAAGCCTCCTCTCCGCAAAACTGCTGAGTGGCATCGATAAGGATACGGGCCAGTGCGCGGATGATTTCATCGCCGCATTCAAAACCGTATTTATCGTTATAAATTTTAAATTTGTCTAAATCCGCATAGCCCACCGCGAAGGGCTTTTCAGCGTCGATGTGGCTTTGGAGTTCTTCCATGATGGAGGAATTTCCCGGCAGGTGGGTGAGGGGGTTGGCGTCCAGCGAACGGACGGTCCTCTTTAAAATCATGCGGATACGCGCCAGCAGGGTTTCAGGCTCAAAAGGCTTGACCAGATAATCGTCAGCTCCGGATTCTATGCCGGTGACCATGTCCTTGGTTTCTCCTTTACCGGTGAGCATGATGACAGGCAGATGGCGCAGTAGAATGTCACGCCGCAGGTTCCGGCAGAACTCAGGGCCGTTCATGACAGGCATATTATAGTCGGTGATGATCAAATCCGGGTTTTTGGTTTTGACCATGGCCAGGCCTTCCTGGCCGTTGGTGGCGGAAGCAATGGCATAATATCCCGACAGGCTAAGTTCAAGGACGTCGCGGATATCAGGGTCATCATCAATGATAAGGATTCGCTCTTTACGCATAAGCCATCACGTTACGGCTGTTGAGGGTTTGTTGCCTTCAAATGTCGCTTGGGAGGCCGGCAGTGTAAAATAAAAAGTGGTCCCCATGCCGGCCGTGCTCTGCACCCAAATTCTGCCCCGGTGCGCTTGGACGATATTTTTGGCCAGGACCAATCCGAGGCCTGTCCCTTTGACATTTTGGTTGATTTCATTGTCCACCCGGAAAAATTCACTGAATAGTTTTTGTATGTCAGACGCGGGGATACCGATACCCGTATCAGATACGTTAAAGACGATATAGCCTTTATCCGTCCCCGGCGCTCCTTTCACGGTGATGGTCCCTCCGGAGGGGGTAAATTTGATAGCGTTACTCAACAGATTGATAAAGACACGTTCAATCTGGGAGGAGTCCGCGTAAACGTCGCTGATTTCTTCAGGGACAATCACTTGCAATTTAATACCCTTGGCGGTTATTTGCGGCTGTAGGATATCAGCCACATTATCGATAATATTTTTGATTTTGTAAATACTGAATTTCATCTCCTGGCGTCCGGATTCGATGCGGGCGATGTCCAAAAGGTTGTTGATCAGGCTGACCAAATTGTCTGAATGGGCATTGATTTTAGCCAGACGTTCTTTGACCGGCGGGGGGACCTCCCCGATTTTCCCGGCCATTAAGAGGACGGCATAGCCTTTGATGGAAGTCAAAGGGGTCCTCAGTTCATGCGACACAGCGGAGATAAATTCGGATTTTTTCTTACTGATGTCTTCCACTTTTTCCAGGGCGCTGGCCAGCTGCTTGGTGCGCTCTCTGACTTTTATTTCCAATTCCTGGCTTGACCGGAACACTTTTTCAAACAGCTGCGCGTTTTCGATGGATTGGCCTATTTGCGCGGCGAGAATGGAGATCAACTCCTCATCGCTTTGGACGACGGGCGGCGCCGTATAACGGTTGCCGGCGAACACGAAACCAACGTCGCCGTTTTGCGGCAAAATAGAGGAAAAAATAAAATGTTCGGACTCAAATGTCTGCAGCAGTTTTTCTTTTGTTTTGTGGGGGCAGTTAATGGAGGAAAGGGTTTTGGGGTCTTTGAGGACCTCTTTAAGGTATTCATCCTCTTCGAATTCTTTTAATATAGCAATCGCGCGGGGATCTTTAAATCCGCTGTTAAGACGCACACGCAGATGGCGGCTATCATCGATGGTGGCAATCAAGGCCCGGGCAAAGCCCAGATTTTCGAAGAGCGACAAAGAGAGCTTCTGAAAAATTTCAGATTCGTTAAGCGCCTGGCTGATTTGATGGGACGTCCTTTGCAAAGCGTTAAGGGCGTTGAGACGTTTATCCAATTCTTCCTGGGCGCGATTAAGTTCCAGGTCTGTGCGCACGATCAATTTCGCTTGTTCATCGAGATCGTTAAAAGAACGCATCAGTTTGTTATGCGCCTCGTTCATTTGCTGGATGGTTTCCTGCTTGCTGAGGAAGGCATAGAAAAGGTAGGCCGTGGCGCACAGCAAAATCACCAGGCAAATGCCGAGTGTCCAGAGAACTTGAGGGTTGGCAGCGCCCGAAGGGTTCATAGGTTGATCTTATGCGATGGCCACGATGAGGATGCTTTCATTATGTAAATAAATGTTCTTAATATTGTTAAGTGAACCAAAAGGTGCTATTTCACCGTAGGCGCACATGCCTACCAGCGGCGTTGTGGGCCCCAGGATTTCTCTGACGGCCTGAATTTCACCGGCGACAGACCGCCCCAATATTTTATGGCGGGCCAAGGACTCAAAGACAAGTATTAATTTAGCTTGTTTACCTCCCAGGGTGTTTTTGACCATTTCCGCCGCCGCAACGGCAGACTGGCGGCAAGAATCTTTATTACTGATCATCAAATGCACTTCAGCCCCCCGCGGGATGCCCTCCTGACATACGATACTACCGTCTTCCAGGATGTCAATGGGGTTACGCAACAAATATTGCCGGTCTTCTTCCAAGTAAATACCCAGCGGATACATGGCCGCAGGGGAATTCAACCCCATTTTTTTTAATTGATCGGCTTGGGGGCCTAGAAAATGTTTATAAATATCGGCGGCCGGTTGATGATCGATCATGCGGATCAGATGACCGTCGACTTGAGTGACGGTACGCGGTTTGCCCAGCGGTTTAAAGCCGTGCTTACAGCCCAAGGCAAGGGCAAACGTGCCGCCTAACAAAACACCCACAGTAGAATTTTGTAATATTTGGTCCTGAAAGAATTGGTTGAGTTCTTTATATTTGAAGTTGTCGCTGGAAATGGCCCCGATGACAGGGAACCCGCCGCCGAACATTTCCCTGACCCCGCGGATAAACTGGGTATTGTCTTTTTCAATGCCTTCGGAAAAAGTGATGAAGATATCCCGGGTCGTCATCTGAAGGTCACTGCCGGCTTTTTTGGCAAGTTCAAATCCGGTGCGGTTCATGTCCAGGTTATTGATGTCCATGAGGGCAGAGATGCCGAAGCGCATTTCGTCGGAATTAATACCTACCAAGGCGATCCCGTGATGCGCTGCCCCGTCGGGTAAAATGATAGCGCCGGTGGACGAGCCGACCAAACGTTTAGGTCGAAGCTCACGGGCGATGGTTTCCAGGACTTCTTGGGTCGCGTACTCAGGGGAGGCGAAGACGATGATTAAATCTGTAACAAATATTTTGAGGATGGATTTGAGTTGTGCGCAAGCCTGTTCAGTTGCGGTTTTAGGATCCGGGATTTGGCTAAACCCAACGCCGATAGTGGTAGACAATCGAAGCTCCTTATGATATTTTGTCTTTGATTATAAATTTAAGACAGTAAGTGTCAATGATATTTATAATTCCGGCCCCATCGTCTAGCCTGGTCCAGGACGTCTGCTTCTCAGGCAGAAAACACCGGTTCAAATCCGGTTGGGGCTACCAAAGCATTTTACCGACGCTGCTCGTCGTAGAACACGAGTAGCGTTCTTTTTTGCCATTTCCCCGTTATTCCTCTGTTTTACCCGTATTTACCAAGCTGTGGGTTACAATTTGGGTTACAAATTTTCTATGCCTTCAAGATTATTTTTGAAGGTTTTTTTATTTACTTATTGAGGAGGGAACAATGAAAACAGTTGGAATTTACGCAAGAGTTAGCACACATGATCAAACATCCATTCAACAGCTTGAAAGCCTACGTAGCTATTGTTTAAAGGCCGGTTATAAGGTCATTGATGAATATGTTGATGATGGGGAAAGTGCTCTAAAACAGAATAGGCCGCAGTATTTACGGCTTTTGGAAGATGCCCGCAGACGAAAGATTGAGGTGGTTTTAGTTTACAAATTGGATAGGTTTAGCAGAAGTTTGAAAGAGCTGGTTAATACAATATCTATGCTCAAAGAACAAGGAGTTAATTTTATCAGTTACATGGAAAAGGATTTTGATACAACCACGGCTACCGGACAGCTCATGTTTCATATTGTTTCTGCTTTTGCCCAATTTGAAAGGGACATGATTTCAGAAAGAACAAAGTTGAAGCTACAGCATCTTAAGAATAAAGGCGTGAAGCTCGGAAGACCTACTAAAGTAGGCTTTGGAAAAGCTTTTGAACTGAAACAGAAAGGTTTGTCTTTAAGCGAAATTGGCAAGTTGATTGGCTGTGATCGTTCCACGGTTAGTAAAGTCTTGAAAAAAGGTATTTAGGAGGGATTGCAATGGGAGCAAAAGGAACCAGCATAAAAAAAGAAAATGGGTTAAAGCGTTGTATTCAGATATTCGATTCTACTACAAATGTTCAATTCCAGGATGTTTTTCAATATAACCTTATGAAAGCGCGAATTGTAACTCATACTGCGACAACTTTAGATCTTTTACAAAAACCGTCACTTTGCAGGCATTCTTCAGCGACTTGCCTGGCTGTCTTGTATCCCAAGAGCTTCCTGGGATAGTTA
>Ga0182027_10007925_pt1 | contig 15569 bp, 16 predicted proteins | sample 712E1DmetaG_FD_121300 | JGI IMG/M metagenome (GOLD analysis project Ga0182027, IMG submission 121300) | Permafrost microbial communities from Stordalen Mire, Sweden - 712E1D metaG (Illumina Assembly) | ecosystem: Environmental > Terrestrial > Soil > Wetlands > Permafrost | place: Sweden...
CGGCGTCGACGGCCTCGGACACCTGTTCGTCGATGGTTCCCACCCCGATCTCGTGTCCGAGATCGCCGACGCCGACACCTTCGTCATCCCCACGCTGACCGTCGTCTCCTCCGCGCTCGGCCATACGGGCGCCGACTTCGCCGCCGACCCGAGAGTGAGCGCCAAGTTGCCGCCGGCCTGGCTCGAGTCCCTCCGCGGCAGCATGAATGTCTATCCGCAGGGCCACCTGGAGGACGCGCTCGCCACCGTGGCGGCGCTCAAGGCAGCCGGAGTGGACCTCCTTGCCGGGACCGACACCACGGCGCCCATGCCAGGCTTCGGTGGCATGGCGCACGGCGCGAGCGTGCACCACGAGCTTCAGTTGCTCGTGTCCGCGGGCCTGACCCCCGTGCAGGCCCTGCGAGCGGCCACGTCCACGCCGGCACGCCGGTTCGGCCTCATCGACCGGGGTCGCATCGTAGCTGGTGCCCGTGCGGACCTGCTCCTGGTCGACGGCGATCCCACGACCACCATCTCGGACACGCTGTCGATCCGTGCCGTGTGGCGCCGGGGCGTCCGTCAGCCAGCCGCAGCCTGAGCCGCTTGGTCATTGGCGAAAGGCAATGGGCGGCGCCGATCAGACCGATGATCCGCAATCTATGTAGCAATCTCGGTGCCGAATCGTGCCGGTACAGGCTGGGACCCGCCCTCGGCCGGACTCTCAGGGCCAGCACGCAACGCCGATGTCAAAGATAGTTGACACGCTGTTGGCTATCCTTTACATTGCCCATGTCAACGATTCTTGACATGGGAGAGGCCGATGGCATTCCTGGAGAAGAGCAACTGGGTCGCGGTCATCGTCGCGGTGCCGACGCTTCTCGTCTACGCGGCCCTGGTCGTGCCGCAGGTGCTCAGCAAGCCGATCGCCGAGGTCTCCTGGGTCCAGCCGATGGTCTTCACCATCGTCGGCTTCGTCGTGGCGAACATCCTGGGTAACGTCCTGGCCGCGGCCTCGAACCCGGGCGAGGCGGACAGGAAGGACCAGCGCGACGCGGAGATCGACCATTTCGGTGAGCGGGTCGGCAACTGGCTGATCATCGCCGGCTCGTGCGCCGCGCTGGTCCTGGCGATGGCCAGGGCGGACCACTTCTGGATCGCCAACGCGATCTTCATTGGGGGCATAACGGGAGCCCTTCTCAGCTCCATCACCAAGATCGCGGCCTACCACGGGCCATTCCAGAGATGGTGAAGCCGACACTCGTAACCAACTCGATCCGCTCGCTCAGGTTCGCCAACGACGAGATGACCCAGGCGGACCTGGCCGATCGAGTCGGCGTGACCCGCCAGACGATCATCGCCATCGAGCAGGGCAAGTACTCGCCGACCCTCGAGATCGCCTTCCAGATCGCCCGAGTCTTCCGGGTGCCGCTCGACGACGTATTCCACTACCCGGACTCCAAGGAGAAACCGTGACCTCCCCCAAGGCTCTCGCGAGAACCGCGGGTCTGCTCTACCTGGCACTTATCGCGCTCAGCGGTTTCGCCAACCTGTTCGTTCGTGACAGCGTCTACGTACGCGACAACGCGGCCGCCACGGCGGACAGGATCCGCGAATCGGCGGACCTGTACCGAATGGCCCTGGCAAGCGACCTCATCGGCAACGTCTGCTACCTGTTCCTGGCCCTGACCCTCTACTTCCTGCTCCGGAGCCACGGCCAGTGGGCCGCCCGAACCATGCTGATCGTCGTCACCGCAGCCACCGCCATTCTCTGCGGCAGCCTCGTCAGCCACGCCGGCTCGCTCTTGGTCGCCACGAACCCGAGCTTCGCATCGGCTCTTGGGCAGCGCGGCTCGGACGCCCTGGTCCTGCTGTTCATGGATCTGCAGAAGCAGGGCTACTACGCCGGCCAGATCTTCTTCGGTCTCTGGCTCCTTCCTCTCGGCTACCTCGTGTACCGATCGGGGTGGTTTCCGAAATGGCTGGGCGTCCTGGTCGCTGTCGGCTGCTTCAGCCAGCTGGTCGAGCTGGCGGCGATCTACCTGACCCCCAACTTCGATGAGTCGAGCGTGATGGCCCTCCTCCTGCCGGGCGGCATCGCGGAGATCGTCTTCGCTCTGTGGCTGACCGTCAAAGGTGCAAGCGCTCCGGCGCACGTGGCGGACAACGACCCTCACGTCGGTTCCGCCCCTGAGGACCGTCTGGCCCTCGCGAATCAAGGGGCGCTCTGAGCGTGCTGAGAGCCACCGGACGCCACGACCACCCTCACACCGATCGGGAGCACACCATGACGGAACCGTCGAAGAAGTCACCGTCTCTGCCGCCGCGCTGGTTCATCCGCACGTTCTGGGTGGTGCAGCGTGCCGTCTACTCGGTCACAGGTGGCCGGCTCGGCCTCCGGACCGAGACGCCCGACCACCCGGGCATGATGTGCCTGCGGACGGTCGGGCGCCGCTCCGGCGAGGCGCGCAAGGTCATCCTCGCCTACTTCGAGGATGGTCCGGACCTGGTCACGATGGCCATGAACGGCTGGGGCGACCCGGAGCCGGCATGGTTGCTCAACCTGCAGGCGCATCCCGACGTCACCGTCGATCTGCCCGGTGGATCGCGCCCCGTCCACGGACGTGCAGCGAACCCGGACGAGCGGCCGCGCCTGTGGGCCAAGTGGGCCGAATACGACAGGGATCTCGACAGCTACGCGGCCATGCGGTCACGAGAGACGTCGGTCGTCATCCTCTCGCCCCGACCATTTCGACCTCATCTATTCCAAACGCTTCAGGCAGGCCCCGAGCGGCCGCTTCGAACGTCGGTTCTATTATAGCCTTTCGGGTGCCCAGAACCCTGATCTTGGCGAAGAGAGTTTCCGCCAGGGCCTTGCGATCGTCGGGCCCAACTGCCGCCCACCACTCGGGCAGATGCTCCAGGTAGCGGCGGATCTCCGCAGGCGGGATCGGTTCGGCCGGGACGCTCACCTTGGCGGCTCGTTCCTCTTCGTCGAGCCTGACCATGTCGGCTTCTAGCGCGGCCATGTCGCGCTCCTGGACGAACCTTGCTGCGGCCCGGTCGCGCTCGTGCGCGATCCCCGCGAGTGCCAGTGGGTCCGGACCGGGTCCACGCATCGAGTGGTAGAGCGAGACGGTAGATGCGATGTCGACCGCCCCGAGGCTGACTCGTTGCAGGACAAGCGGCACCAGCGACTCGAAGTCGATCCGTGGGTAGCTCTGACCGGGGATGCGCAGATGTTGGCCGCGGGTAGGGCGCTCAGGCTGGGGTGCCACTGCCCTGAATTCCTCGCAGGCGTTGATGTGGCGGTAGCGATCCTTGTCACCGACAAGGCGGCGTCCACAGGCCTCGCATTCGAGCATCGGCAGCAGATAGGTCCGGCGCGTCTCCGGGCGACCGGGGGTCCGCCGGGACCGGGCGGCACGGATCTGGGCGACGGCGTTCCAGGTCGTGACATCGACGACTGGCGGCCAGTTCGCGAGGCCACCGTCCCGCAGTCGGCCGACGTACAGCGGCGAGGTGAGGATGCCGCGCACGGTGAAGAGAGGCAGGCCGAGCCGGGCCGCGATAGCCCGGTCAGTCAGGCGCTCCAGGGCCAGGGTGAACGCGCGCTTGGCCACCTCGATCCGCCCTGGATCGACTTCGATGAGCTTGCCCTCGTTGCGGCGGAAGCCAAAGGGCGGGCGGCCACCGGGGTCGCGCTTGGACGCCAACTTCGCTGCGAGACCCTCCTTGACCCGCCGGCGGTGGCGCCGGAGCCAGGACTCGGCCGCCTTGGCCAGATCGACCAGCTGATCCCAGTTGCGCTCGCAACTGCTCAGGATCTCCTCGTCGCAGAACCAGACCGCCACGCCCGCGGGATGAAGCTCGTCTTCGAGGACGTTGAGCGTCTGACGCAGGTTGCGCTGCCAGCGATCGACGTAGGCGGAGACGAGAAGGTCGTAGGCGCCAGCCTGAGCCGCCGCGATCGCTTCGCGCATCGTCTTGTGAAGGTAGACGGTCGAGCCTGAGCGGGCGACGCTGAACTCGATGCCGGTGTTGACCAGGCCCAGGCGGGCCATGGCAGCCGCGATGAGGCGGCGCTGGGTCTCGGGGCCGTACCGATCGAATTGGCCGGGCGTGCTCTCCCTGATCCAGAGAGCTGCTCGCAGGCCGCGGAGGTCGTCAGGGTTCCTGGGCAGGCTCATCGCTTGGTTCCTCTGTCGTACGGGCCCCGATGATTGCTCTGTTTTGGAACTCCGTCTGCTCGCGTGCGCGACGCTCCTCGATGCTGCGCAGACCCTCGGCAAGAACCCGCACGAGGCGGTCTGGATTGGTCCGCGAGGCCTGGCCCGACGAGGCGGTCCACACGGGCTCAGCTGCGGCACCGGCTGGGGCAGCCCTGGAACCCGAGGGCCGCCACGGCGCGCTCACACTGGCCCCCTGCCCCGCTGGCGTGGATCGGTCTGTGCCCCGCCTTGGTCGCCGAACAGGCCCTCCCCTGCAGAGATCGAGCCATCTCCTTCCGACCGGCTCCCTTCCGACCCTATAGGGTCGTCGGAAGGTCGGAAGGAAGCCGGATCGCTCGGTGCGGTGGCATCCGAGAACCTTCCGACACCGTCGCCGGAAGTACTTGGGGGGCTGGAAGGAGCGCCTCCGTCTGGATCGCTGGCAACCGGATACAGCCTGAATTGCCCCTTCGGGCCACTCCTCCGTCGCTCGATCCGCCCGCTGTGCTCGGCCTCCTGCGCGTAGGTCGCTGCCGTCGACGGGGCCACCTTGAGAGCTTTCGCCAGGTCCTTGATGGTCATGCCCAAGGCGCCAGCGATGACATCGACGACCGTGTCGAGCCCAACCTTCGGCCCTTCGGCTACGAGGTCATGCGGGTCGACGAGGAGGCCGCCGGCCTTAGTGGCGACAATCCGACGCTCGTGGGAGACGCGCTTGCGGACCGAGATCTTCGTCCGCGTCAGACTCGCTCCGTCGTTCTCCTGGAGCACGACCACATCGCACCAGCGACCCCACTCGCCGAGAACGTCGGACAGGCGCCGATCACCCCGGCCGCTCGGCTTGCGGCAGTGCACGACCAAGACCACGGCCAGGGCCGGATAGGCGGCCAGCATGCCTCGGAGGTTCTGGTAGACCGATTGGATCGCCCCGCCCCACGGGTCGACCTGAGTCGCGCCCGTCGCGGTATCGACCACGAGCAGGAGCGCCCGATGGTCGCGCAGCCAGGCCGTGATCCACTCCCGCCATTCGAGCACGGTGAGGGCCGGCTTGCCGCCGGCCGCGGTCATCAACGGCAACCGGAAGTAGCGATCCGCCAGGGCCGAGCGCTCAAGGCCGAGTGAGGCGAGCACGGTCGTCTCGCGCTGATAATCATCATCTGAATGCATCTCGGAGAGCACCAGGACCGGTCCAGTTAGGAGGATCGGCCAGGTCCCGGCGAAAGACCCGCCCGCCACCGCGACCCGGATCGCAAGCTCGTCGTCGACCGCGTAGCTCTTGCCTGAACCCTCCTCGGCAGCCCACACGACGATGCGGCCGGGTCGAAGGAGGTCCTCGACGTACTGCACATCGCCCAGCTCGGACAGGGTGGCGGTGCCGCGATCCTCGGGCTCTGGCCAAGGCGCGGCCTCCGGCTCTTCGGCGGGTGCGTAGCGACCGATGCTGGCGGCGATCCGTCGGACCGAGCCGGGTTCCTCGCTCTCCAGCGGCGGGCGGCAGCGCGCAGAGTCGACGGCCTGCAGGGCGATGGCGATCTCCTCGATGGTCATCCCTTGACGCCGCATCACACCGGCCAACCGTGCCAATGTGTCGTTGCGCCCGCCCCTGAGGATCGGCGCGCCCTCGGCGCCTCTTGGCTCCTGAGGTCGGGACCCGGCGGCCCGCAGCACCCATTCGGGAGCCGAGGCGACGCCCTCGGCGAGTCCCGTCGCCCACTCGTACTGCCTGCCGTTCGCATGCCGCGACGGGGCCACGACGATGTAGGAGCCCAGACCACGCAGATCGACATGCTCTCTCACGGCGACCTTGGGTCTGACCGGCACGGGCGTGCGGTAGACGTGGTGCGATCCTCGCCCTGTCCGCGACGTCGCCGTTTGCGGCATCTCGTCAGCTGCGAACACGGTCGCGAGGTCGTCCACGTCCACGTCGACGACGACATAGCCGTCGGGAACTCCTGCGCCGATGTTCGCCTGGGGCCACAGGCTCCACCAACGGCGGATCTGGTCGGCATCGGTGGTCGCATCGCTGAGACCGTTCCTGGTCCGCGGGTGCTTGCCTGGCGACGGGCAGTCAGGCTTGCGGCAATCGCAGGCGCCATCGACTGGTGTGTGCAGCGGGATGACGGCCCAGCCCGCTGCGGCCATCTCCAGGGCCGCGTCCAACAGCGTCGTCATGGCCGCTGGCCACGAAGCTCGCTCCGAATCACGCGTAACCCCTGGCGAGGAGCCCGGTCGATCGCACCGACCACGGGATCGTCGCCGGTTCCGTCGTTCTGGTCGGCGAGCATCTGCCCGACAACGGTCGCGACGATGGCTGGGTCGGAGGTGATGGCGACCAGACGCGCGTCTGACGCCGTGCGGCCGCGATAGATGGCGATGAAGGTGCTGACTCTTGAGCTGTCCATACCGAGTCAGGGCAGCTGCAGAGCGGATTCTTTACGTGGCGGTGAGACTCGCCCGAACTTTCTTTGCCGCCCTGGCCGACAGGCTGGCGACGGTGCCTGGCGCAATGCCCAGCCGCTCGGCGATCTCGACCTGCCTCCGCCCGTCGATGAACTGAAGTTCAAAGACTTCGCGCTCGCGGTCCGTTAGGTTGGCAGGGGCCAATAGGTCATCCATCTCGATGCCCGGACCCAGGTCAACCTTCGATGGGAGAAGCTCGGCCAAGGTGGTGGGCTGGTCAGAAGTCCCGACTGGGGCGTCGAGCGACTCGATCTTCCTGGTCGAGCGAGGCGAATGGATTCCCGATCCAAAGGCGTCTTCCTGCGCCTGCTTATGGACTGCCGCATCGAGGCGATCGCCTCGGTCGACGCCCGGCGTCGATACTGGAGCCGGCGAGATTGCAACGCTGATCCAGTCGTTCTCGCCTCGATCACGCCTGAACACCTGCCACTCCAGCGAGGCGAGCCCGCCGGCGGTGCCGGCCATGCCTTCTGGGCTGTTGAGCACCTCAGCGGCAGCCGTGGCGACGGTCACCGGGAAGTCGTCACCGAGTTTCCGGCGCTCGCTCTCGATCCGCGTGCGGAATCCATCGATCCTCGTCTTCGCGAACGACTCCGACAGAGCCTTTCCCATCGGCCGGCCACCGATCGCAGAGATCGGGACCTGCGACAGGGGGAGGGCCGAGGCGCCCCGGAAGTCGGAGCAAACTACCATCCACCATGTGTCCGGAACTAGAGGGTTCAGTCTGATTGGAGCGGCCGGCAATCGACACGACGTATTGATGACTGCGGTGCCCACCCATCCGATGGCGTCATTGTCGGGGGCCGAGATGCTCTCGATGGTGGCCCCACCGGCGGCGAGAATCAGGACCATGCCAAAGGAACAGCGCCACTCTCGCGCGTCGGTGTCGCCTGGGGCCCTGAAGCGCATGGTGGCGAGGACTTCCCGGTCGGTCCGCGTGACGAACTCTCCCTCCCCGTCATGCTCGTAGAAGGCGCACGAGGCGGCCCACGCGTGGCGCGACAATGCGTCGTCGACTCTGCTCTGAAGCGGGACAAGCCATGGCGGCAGGTCAGTCACGCCATGAGTGTGCCACGCCAAGAGATCGGGGGCCTGGCAGTCTCTCACTCTGAAGTGGGGCCGCTTCTAAGTACGCCTCTTGGGCGACGGCCAGACCTTGTGCTCTGGGTCCCACCACAGGAGATGGCAAGCGTTGCCTCTCCTAACGCCCCAGATGCGCGGCAGGCCGCCCATCAGCAGCTCGGCCAGACAATCGACGTCATCGCGCTTGGTCTCCTCTAGCCGCTTTCGGACGGCTTCCGGCGCATCCCGAACGCGGACCTGCCGGACGGGCTTCCCCCCGAAACATGCGTCCTCCCAGGTCCGTTTCTCCATCTCGGAGAGGAACCGATGGATCGCCTGGGCCTGCTCAAGTGACATCACACTGAATGGCCAGGGGCCAGCGAGCTCGACATCGCCGATGCGCCAAGCAATGAGATCCGCGCTCTTCTGCTCCGTTGGATAACGTGAGTACCGGGCCTTCTTCGGAACGGGGGGTTCGGCCGCATAAGCAGCCTGCTTGTGCCGGTTGGCCATCGAGGACTCCGGGCTAGGCGAAGCTGCTGTAGTACTCCAGCATGTCCTGCAGAGTGATCACCCTCTGGCCCCGCTCCCCGGCAGCAAGACCACGCCGAGCATTGACCCAAGGCGGCTCTCGGTGCGTCAGCGCGCTTAGCCAGTGGCCAGTCTTCGCGACGTAGGTCTTCAGAACCGCATCGATGGTGCTGATCTCATCGTCATCGAGACTGTCGGGGTTTCCGCCTCGCCATTCGCTCAGTTCGTACATCCCCCGATGCTGCTCGTACAGAGATGGCACGACTGGCCCATTGGCCCAGGCCTCGATGCGGTCATCGAAGAGGGGTCTGCCCTCCCAAACGAGATGCCAGGCCTGGCAGTAGTACACGAGCTTCTGGAGCTTCCAGGTGTCCATCGGGGAGCGGCGCTGCAAGATCGCTGCCGCTACGTCGTCTACCTTCGCCATGCCCCCGCCCTTCCACGACCGTTGGAACGCGTGTGCGAGAAGTCTAGCAGTTGAGCATGACGAAAGCTACCTCCCCTCAGTAGTAGGCGCCGCTTATGTGGGGCTTGTCTGGGGTCTAGACTCGCGGGGCGACCGCGACGCACCCCCATGGCAGCCGCTATCGGGTCCGTAGGTGAAGTTCGAAGAGGTCCTTCCGCACGTCGAATCCAGGCTGGAATTGCTGGCGGATCGGCTCGATCCACCCGTTGATCAGCTGAACGCTGGTCAGCAGATCGTCTTGTCCCTGGGCCTCCATGGACGGGAGCTGTACGCCGGCGTCCGCCAGGCATGCACAGCCGGCTCCGTAGCGACGGCCATGGTGGTTCTTCGGCCAGCCGTAGAGGACGCGATTCTGGTTCGATGGCTCGAATCGGATCTTCCAATGCACAGCGAGATGTGGCTGGCTGAGGACAACCGCAACCTGCTGGTAGGCGCCGACGCATTCGAAGAGCTGCGGCGGCGGCGGGGCCGACCGTTGTCGGTCCGCTCGCCGGACGAGACTGTTGCGATGCGGGGGCACATCAAGTCGGTCCGCAAGAAGGCGGTCATGAAGGGCGAACCGATCAACCCAGACAAAGGCTCTGTTCTCCCGTCCGTAGAGCAGATGGTCGATCTGAAGGACAACGCCCTATGGGAGGCATACCAGGTCGCCTATAGAAGCCTGAGCCCGTACACGCATTCCGGCGGGAGAGCGTTCGTCGGCTATCGGTATGAGCGCCGTGTTGATGGGACCCATCTCGTCGCTGGCCACGACTGGACGACGTCTGCGATCCGTGGGCTCGCGGCCACGACCTTCCTACTGACCATCGAATGCATCAGCCGAGTGTGCGAGCTGGGCATCGAGGACGAAGCAGCCTCGATGCGCGACTTGGTCGCGACCTGGCCAAGCGACGCAATCGCCTAGCCGATGAACCCGCAGGTCGGGGAGTCCCCGCGGTGAAGCCGAATCTGCAAGTCACTGAGCCCGAGCGATTTCCTTTCTCGACGAGGAAGGCGTAGAGGGCCTGACCCCAAGCGGATGGGTCTCCGCTGGTCAGGGCTGGGAGGGGCTGAGCGATCATCGTGGGCGTCCTCGGGTGCGAGATGGTCGCTCACATCGATCACTCAGACCGCCGCCGAAAGCAAGTCACTATCGCGGCATCGTGGCGCATCGCGGAGGGCGTGGAGACCGGGCAACCCTTCCGACTGAAGCAGCGACTCCACGGGCTCTGGACGGGGCAGGTGGGAACCGCCGCCGCCGCGGTGGCGTCCAAGCCGTGCCAGACGTTTCGAACCCGACCACAGCGCCCGACCCGAGGAGACGACGAATGAAGCTGTACTCGACATTCACCCGGCCGACGAAATCGGTGTTGGCCGGCCTCTTGGTGGTTGCCATCGCAGCGTTGGCGATCGGCTGGACGGCCGGCACGGTGTCGGCGTCAAGCGGCTCGCGAGCAGCCTCGCCCACGGCCGCGCCACGCGCAGGCGCCCAAGCGCCCGGCATCCCCAGCACGACCCTAGAGCAGTCCGCGGGCGTGGCAGCCGGCTCCAGCGGCACGGCCAGTTCGATCGCATACCCGGTGTCCGGTTACAACTCGCTGGGCGTGGCCCCGGCGGGCACGATCCTGGCGCAGGGTACGGGCAGCGCGGACGTGAAGGCCGATGGCTCCGACCAGGCGGCTGCGCTCAAGAAGGCCACTGACGCGGCCCTCGCCGATGCCCGCGCTCAGGCTCTCGCCGCGGCTAGCGCGATGGGCGTGCAACTACAGGACATCTACTCGGTCAGCATCGCGTCCAGCACGGACTACGCCTACGCGACGCCAGATTGTGTCGTCAATCCGCCCGCGGTGCCCGTGCCGGGTACGAACAGTGGCACCACCGGCTCGACCGGGAGCGCGCCCGCCAGCCCACCGACCGCCTGCCCACTGACTACGGGAACCGCGCCCTCGTCGAGCCAGCTGGTCGTGACACTGATCGTCGCCTACAAGTACGCGTAGGCGAGAAGCCCGTCTGATAAGCGACTCGCCGCCGTGGTTTCCCGCGACGGCGAGTCTCCTTGTGGTGCCGGCCGCAGCTCAAGCTGCGTTGTGATAGCGGCCAGCACGCAAACCGCCATCGTCCGATTGGCGCGGGAATGGGCCACCCACGGCTAGGATGTATCGTCATGGCGATAGAACCAGCCACGGCAAGGAGCGTCGAACCGATGTGATGAGGCGTGCCGCCGTCCTGCTGGCAGTGCTCCTCGTGGCGGCATGTGCGAGTCCGTCGCCGACCGCGGTCCCAACGGCATCCCGCCTCTCGACCACTGCGCTCGTTTCGCCGTCGGCGCATCCCACTTCCACAGGCCTTCCGCCGTTTGCCGACCCTGGGGGCACCGTCTTCGATATGGGGCGACTCGACGCAACGTCGGGCTGGGCGCTCGTGCTCCTAGGGTACGGAACCCCTCAAACCGTCACGCACCTCATGATCACTGACGATAACGGAGCGACCTGGCGAGACGGGACGCCAGCCGACATAGGCGTCGGCACAGCCGTGATCGACTTTCTGGACAAGGACCACGCCTGGGTCCTGCAGCCTTGCGCTGCGGGTTCGGGCTGCTCGTCCTCGCTCTGGCACACGTCCGATGGGGCGCGGCACTGGACCACGGCGACACTGCCATTCGAGGCTGTCTTCGGTGCCGCGATGAGCTTCGTCAGTCCTGAGGCGGGCTACCTCGCGCTCGTTTCCGACAAGGGTCCGGACAATCGCCCAACAGTCTTCTACTCGACCGCGGACGGCGGGTCGAGCTGGACGCGGGTTGGGGTACTCCCCGGGAACTGGCAGCTCTTCTCTCAAGACCGGCCGCTTGTCTTCCTTGACGAGAACGACGGGCTTCTGGGTGACGTGAACGCCCTGCAGACACACGACGGCGGCAAGAGCTGGACGGCGATCGACTTGCCGCGCCCTGCCGGTGTCCCGACAGCGGCTCAGAGCCAGATTCTCAATGTTGTTGCCGCGGGAGATAGCGTCCTGGCGTCGGTCCAGTTCGTGTCGAAGACAGCCGCGACGTACTGGTTCGGTTACGGGTACGCCAGCCGCGACCGAGGGCAGACATGGACGATGGCGTGGCCGGGAGCCAAGGACTCCTACCCCCGATCCGCGGCGGTGGTTGTGGACGACACCACTTGGTTCCGCTTCCCGGACTACACGGCCACTATCCCGGGGGATGGGTATTCGAAGGCATTCTCCGTCACCCACGATGGAGGCGTGACCTGGAAGACCGTCACGGCGGCCCTTCCGACGGGCACGCATTTCGACTTGGAGTCCTTCTCCGGCGCCCTCCAAGGCTGGGCCATCATTTCGACCGACGCGCACTGTCCAGCCGGCATCGCCTGTTCGTATTCCGGGGGCCTGCCCGGCCAGCTAGTCGAGACAAGCGACGGCGGAAGGACGTGGCAGGTCGCGGGGAACACAGGTTCGGGCTCCTAGGGGAGCGAGTCAGGAGGGGCATGTTGGGTCGTCGACTGTGGTTGGCTACTTCTGACCGACACCATCACCCGCTCGTGTTGGCGCCGGGTCGAGGAGGCCTTGAGGCTGAGATAGCGAGGCCGTGCGCTTCTCGCATCCCGGCGCTGCGCCACAATGGGTTGTAGCCGAAGGTCTCATTGCGTCGCCGGGGGCGGGGTAAGCATGATCACGGGCGAGGGAGAAGGCAGTCGATGATTTCGAGACCACTCGGCAAGCGGTCCAGAGGCCTCGTCGTTGGAGTCTTGGCCGTATTCGTCGCGGGTTGCGCGACGGCGGGAATGACCCCGACGCCGAACCGGCCGACGCCGGCGCCCAGCGCTTCGGCCTCGTCTCTGGAGCCTGTCGGCTCGGCATCGCTGGCAGCCGCGACGCCGTCATTCGCCGAAGTCGCTTCTTCCTCGATAGCGACGCCGTCGGATATCCCTGAGCCCGACGACACGCCATGCCTACCGGTGTTGCCCAAAGGCGCTCCGGCTGCGGCCAGCACGACGGCTCCGGCCGCGCCCGACGGAACCTGGTCCGGCATCCACTGGCAGAAGCTGCCGGCGAACGCGTTGCCGGACGAGTACGTCATCTGCGGAGCCCTAATGGACGCAAACATCTACGTATTCGGGTGGAGCAAGGGGTACGTCGCCCTTGAGGTTGCTGGCGACGTTTCGTCGGCGGTTCCCTATGCCTCCAGCGACGGCTTAACGTGGCATCGCGGTAAGCCCATCTCGTTCGGCAGCATGTGGGACGACGAGAGCGTCTCTGGACCAGACAACTTCTACCTGGTCGAGGGACCGGCAGGGCTGGCGATCGTCGGCACGGAGGACGGTTCGGATTGCGGCTGGGCCCCGCCGATGCTGGACGTGATTCTGACCTCGAGTGACGGCCTCAACTGGCACACCGTCAACCTCAAAGCCATCCGCGGCGGTTACACCGGCGACGGCCCATACGAGGGCGGCAACTACGTGGCTGGCGGCGGCGCAGGATACCTCGTGACCGGGTCAGATATTGCCGGCGTCAATCGCGCCTGGACGTCGTCCGACCTCGTGACCTGGCACGCTGTGGCGCTGAACTCCGTGGGCCTCAAGGGCAACCTGATCCAGGACGCGGCCGTCTTCTCGGGTGGCTTCGTGATGACGGGCTATGCATGGACGTCCGGTGCGTGCTCGTCGGAGAGCTCGTTCGAGAAACCGGCCGCCTGGTGGTCGGCGGACGGGACCAAGTGGTCGCAGGTCAGCCTTCCCGGGTCTTCGCTCGGAACCAATGTCGAGATGACCGTAATTCGAGTGACCGACCGACTGCTGCTGGCGGAGGCCCGAGTCTCGACTGGCGGCAAGCTCACCGGATCGGAGGACTGGATCACCAACGACGGTGTGACTTGGTCGCAGATTCCGATCCCGCGAATCGACCCGACCTACGCCGTCGGCGACGGTGTGCGCGGCTTCGTGATCAAGTGCCCCGGTAACACGCTACCGGCGTGTGCCAAGACGCGGCCGTCGATCCTGCAACTCGACGGCAACCTCGGCGTAACAACCGTGACCCAGACTGGCTTCACGCTTCCCAATTTCGATCAATACCTGTGGCCACGAGGCAACCCCGAAGTCGGGATCGGCAATCTGGCCGTCGGACCAACGGGCTTCCTATGCATCGACGACAACGGAACAGTCTGGTTCGGTGCCCCAACTGCCGCCCTCACGTCCACGGCAACTCCGTCCGCGCCATAGAGCTGAAACACCCGAGCCGGAGCCTGAACCACCGACTTCACGCTCAGGATCGTGCTGCGAGGTTGCCAGTTTCTGACCGGCACTTTGGCTTGATCGTGGGTCGCAGCGCCCCCACGCCGGGCGAGCCAATGAGCAGAGGGCCTGTGGTTAGCGCAGAGCGCTCGTTGCAGTTGACCTCCCGTGGAACCGGTCGCACCATGGAAGCGTCAGCCGAGGGAGGGACGAAATGACCCGATCTACTCCGAAGCGATCGTGGGCGATTGGCCTCTTGGTCGGGGCGCTGCTCAACGGCTGCGTCGCCGGCTCAGTTCCAAGCAAATCCGCGGCATCGCCGTCGGGAGGACCAAACGCGGTCGCTTCGATCCAAACATCGTCGACTCGAGATTCGACTTCGAGTGCGACCGGGGGTACTGCAACAACCTCGCCATCGCTTCCTTCCGCAGCGGCGGCCGCCTCCATCGGCTCCGATGTCCTTCGATCGCGAGCACAGAACGGATCGGGCGTGTTCGCCATTGCCTACGACCCGGTTCACGAGATGATCTGGTACGTCACCGACGACGCGGCCGGCAACCCCGTGTTGCGCGGTGTAGCTACAGCAAACGGGGCTGTCCACGACACGCGGCTGCCGGCCGACGAGGGCTACATCGGCGAGTTCAGCCCACTCAAGGTTGACCCGGCGGGCGCCGTTTGGCTGGCCAGCAACGTTCGCTTACTGCGCTTCGACCCGACCAGCGGCAAGCTCGCCGCGATCGTCCTGGCGAGCAAGGTCAGCGGCCAGCTACCCGGGGCCACGACTGGTTCGCTGCAGGGCATATGGCCGAGCGGGATTGGATTTCTGGACGGGCTGACGTTGGTCGCGCGGGCGAACGTTCCATGGCTTACCGAGTACGATGCCTCCCTCCACGAGGTCGGCCGCATCCCGCTGCCGGCCACCTACGCAGGAGCCAAGGACCTGATCGCCACGGGCTCAGGAACATTGCTACTGCTGCCCTGGCAAGACGAGTGCTTCAATGGCGGCGCGCCCCTCTTGCTCATGGACCAAACGGGCGGCGTCCTGGGCCACGTTGACATCGGCGGCGATCGCCTTTACGGCCTGGGCAGCCAAATCCTTGTCTCCGGGAGTCCAGGCGGCGCAAGCCTCGTGGCGGGCACGGCCGTCACGTCGGTGCTGCCGTCGACCGGCGCGCAGTACTGCTCCCCGAACAACTACTTCGCGAGTCCCGACCCACGTGGCGGCGTGACCATGTTTCTCCGCGGCATGGGTCCAGGCGGCCTAAGCGTGCTCGAGCACGTGGTAGATCAACATGTCGTCAGTGCCGTGACCTTCCCGCCGGTCGATATCTCAAACGCGCCACGGCCAGTGGGAGCATCGCCCCTGACGACCACCTCCTTCTGGCTAGATGCGCTCGCAACCGACCCAACCGGGACGACCTGGATGGGCGTTGGGGATAGTCTCGATTCGACGTATCTGCCTTAGCACTGCGCCCTTCCTAGCTTCTGATCCCCACCATGACCACATCGCGATGGTCACGCATCGGCTCGCCATCTTGGCCAGACGACCGTTCGCCGGTACCGGCGCCCACAAGAGGACCGACGCTCAGCCTTGTAGCAACTGCGCATGCAGTCACAGCAGTTCATGGCAAGGCTCAACAGCGGCCAATCGTC
>Ga0182027_10007926_pt1 | contig 15569 bp, 11 predicted proteins | sample 712E1DmetaG_FD_121300 | JGI IMG/M metagenome (GOLD analysis project Ga0182027, IMG submission 121300) | Permafrost microbial communities from Stordalen Mire, Sweden - 712E1D metaG (Illumina Assembly) | ecosystem: Environmental > Terrestrial > Soil > Wetlands > Permafrost | place: Sweden...
TGGAAAAAGAATTTCAACTCTTCGGTCAAGATTACGCTGCATTAAATCAGCGCTTCCGCAGTAAATTTCTTCATCACCATTATTGAAGAAATAATAAATGCGGTTGTGTTCAAGGTAGCGACCTACGATACTAATAACTCTTATGTTTTCACTTAAGTCCGGAACTTGAGGAATTAAACAACAATTTCCTCGCACGATTAAATCAATTTTTACACCCTGTCTGGAAGCTTCGTAAAGTGCTGTAATCAAGACCGGATCAACAAGAGCATTCAATTTGAAAATCAAATGCCCTTCAAAGCCGGATTTTATATTTTTAATTTCTCTCTCAATGAGATCGAGAAACTTTTGTCTTAAATTTACTGGTGCTACAAGAAGTTTTCTGAAATTACTTTGTTCCGCATAACCTGTCAGATAGTTAAATATTTCGGATACATCAGCGCAAATATCTTCATCTGAAGTAAATAACCCGATATCCGTATAGATTCTTGAAGTTTCAGTATTATAATTTCCCGTACTTAAATGTACATAACGTTTTACGCCATCTGTTTCTTTACGAACTATCAGAGTCATTTTTGCATGTGTTTTAAGACCAACTAATCCATAAACGACATGAACGCCTGCCTTTTCAAGTTCACGGGCCCAATAGATATTATTTTCTTCATCGAAACGGGCTTTCAGTTCAACAAGCACAGCGACCTGTTTATTTCTTTCAGCTGCTTCAATTAAATATTTAACGATTGGAGAATTTGGTCCTACTCTATATAATGTTTGTTTTATGGCAAGAACATCAGGGTCGAGAGAAGCGGCTTTGATAAAATCTATTACAGGAGTGAATGAATCATAAGGGTGATTTAGCATCAAATCTTTTTTTCTAATAATCGAAAAAAGATTTCCATCCTCTTCAAATACTTCCGGTGTACTTGGATGGAATTTTTTTTCTTTAAGATTAGAAATCTGTAAATCATAGAGAAGCAATACATCACTCAAACCAAGGTTACCGTCAATGATATGCACATCATCGTGTGAAATTTCCAAATTTTCAATTAAAATATCAATCATATATTCCGGCATCAGCTTTTCAACTTCAAGTCTGACAACCGAACCAAATTTTCTCTGCTTGATATTTTCTTCAATCATTTGGAGAAGGTCATCCGCTTCATCTTCCTGAATTTCAAGATCAGTATCACGGGTAATTCTAAATCTATATGCTTCAACAACTTCAAAACCAGGGAATAGTAAGTGAAGATTCAATTTTATAAGGTCACCAATCCAAATGTATTTAATGATCTGTTCATTATCGTTTTTAATTTTCAATATATTGTCAATTCGCAATAACCTTGGCAGGAGAGTCGGAACTTTCACTCTCGCAAAGAATTTTTCTCCGTTCAATTTTTGAACCCGGATAGCAAAACTTAAACTCAGATTTGAGATATAAGGGAATGGTCTGCCGGGATCAAAAGCAAGTGGTGTAAGTATAGGATAAATTTCTTTAAGGAAATATTGATTGAGTGCTTCCGTTTCTTCTTTGGTCAAATCATTAATGCCGCAGAGCCAAATTTTATTTTCATGTAATGCCGAAATAATTTCATTAAGCCATAAGTTATAAATTGATTTTAGCATGGGTCGAATAGAATCTTCAATTATTTTGAGCTGTTCAACCGGAATAAGTCCGTCAATAGAAGTATCAAATACTTTTGCTCGTATTTGCTCTTTTATTCCTGCAATTCGAATCATATAAAATTCATCAAGATTAGAAAAAAATATTGATATGAACTTAATTCTATCAAGAAGAGGCAAATTTGGATTAAGGGCTTCTTCAAGAACACGGCGGTTGAATTCGAGCCAACTTAAATCCCTATTAAAGAAATTTTCCGGTACTAAATATTTCTGAAGATTGTCTTTTGTAAGCCGCATTGTCCTTCTCTGTATTTAAAATAGATTAAAACGGTTCAGGTTTCATTCTAATTCCTAAATCAATTAAACTATGATAAGATAATAATTAATTGAAAATTTTAGCCGAAGAAAAACTATCAAGATCATAATGAATAGACGGATCCGGTACAGGTAGCCTTTTAATTTTCACATTTGCGATCTTAAAAAATTTTTCGGCTAAAGTATCATGATAGTCGGAGAAAATCACAACTTCTTTAATACCGGCAGTAATAAGAGCTTTCGAGCAATTTGTGCAAGGCATATTTGTAACATATGCTGTTGCGCCTTCAGTTCTTACTCCATGGGATGAACATTGAAGTATTGCGTTCATTTCGGCATGAATTGTTCTAACGCAGTGTTTGTCAACAATCGTACACCCATCATCCTCACAATGGACGTCGCCAGGAATTGAGCCGTTATAACCTGTCGATAGAATCTGCTTATCTTTGACCAGTACACATCCACAATGCATACGAGGACAAGTTGCCCGCTCTGAAACCAACATTGCAACCTTGAGAAAGTAATCATCCCATGAAGGACGCTTGTGCTTTTGCTGGGGCATAAAAATCCATTTCTTTTCTTTGAATAACAAATCTACAAAAATTTTCTCTATTTCATTGAATTTGGCAGAAGTGTTAAAAAAAGGAAACTGCTATGATTGAGGGCAAATCATAGCAGTCTATTCTATATTGGAAGGCCAAAAATGAAGTAAAATCTAATTCCTATTAATAATATCAATTTATATACCACCAATCGATGGGATCAAATTCAAGGGAATTGAAAAGTCTAATCCAATTATGCATATATACAAAGGGTAAAAAGGGAATTTATTTCAGGTAATTTTTTCTGTTTTTCTTAATATGATTCTAAAAACTGTACCTTCATTAATTGCCGACTGATTTACATAGATCTTTCCATGATGGTAATCTTCAACAATTCGCTTAGATAAACTTAATCCTAAACCCCAACCTCTTCTTTTAGTACTATAACCCGGGCGAAATATATCCTGCCAGTTTTTATAATCAATTCCTTTACCATTATCAGTAACATCAATCTCAATATTATTTTTATTTGAATGTATTTTAAAAGTAATTATACCTTTTTTATGTTCAATTGCATCAAGTGCGTTCTTTATCAGATTTTCTATTACCCACTCAAACAATTCTACATTTAGCATCCCTTTAAGTTCATTATTGCCTTGAACATTAAGATCAACCGATTTACCTGTTTGCGGTAATCTTCTCTGAAAATAATTTATCACATTTGAAATAATTTCGAAAGGAGAAAATGATTGAAGTTCTGGTTTTGATCCGATTTTTGAAAATCTCTTTGTTATCTTGTTTAATCTTGCTAAGTCACTATCTATTTCTTCCGAAGTATCTAATACCTTATCTGGATTATTGTAATTCATCTTAAGTATTTCATTCCATCCCATCAAACTGGAAATTGGAGTTCCTAATTGATGAGCGGTTTCCTTTGACATCCCAACCCAAATATTTCGCTGCTCACTTCTTTTAACATAACTGAAACTAGCATATGCTATTATCAAAAAAATAAAAGCAAAAACAATTTGTAAGTATGGATAATAACGCAGTCGTAGGACTATATCGGAATCACCGAAGTAAATTCTCTGAAGATCTTTACCATTAGGAGCTAATACTGATATATATGGATGCTGATTTGCAAGGTCATTTAATTTATTTGCCAGATAATCTTTCCCTTGTTTCTCGGTGAGTATTGGATCGATATAAATATTTTTGTAGGACTCAATTATGTTATTTTTATCTGTCAGTATTAAAGGAAAATCAATTCGCTTTATAATATTGTCGAATATGAAGTTAAAGTTTGCTTCAAGATTTTCTGTATTAGCAAGAAATTCAAGACTATTTGCATAAAGTTGTACGATTTCTTTTTCTCTTTGTTGAAGATGTTTTACAAGATCCTGAGTATAAAATAAAGTGCCAAATGCAATTAATGCACCAATTAGAATTAAGGCCAGTTTTAGTTTAATTGATCCGGGACCACCAGATAATTTCATTTTCAGCTCCTATGATGCAACGTATTATAGAAAATTACAAAAGAAATGATTCAAGATGAAAGGAGTAATTAAGTATTCAAATATTATAAACAAACAAAAACGACGATAGCATCAGAATGTTTCAAATGATTATTAGATTTTCAAGATTTACTTGCTTTGTTGAATTCAATACGGATGAACTAATTATTAAGATTAATGATAAAATAATAATTCAAAATAAAAATACTTATTCTAATATAAATTAATTTAATGCATTTCGAGATAGGTGTCTTCTTAATAAATTTATGAAAACAATATTTTATAGCTCTATTGTTTGGCTTCTCTTCGGACCAACAGAAATAATTCCAATTTTATAACCGCTTTGTTTAGCAATAAATTCAAGATAGCTTTTGGCCTCGGAAGGTAATTCGACATAACTCTTTGCTTGAGATATTTTGGATTTCCATCCTGGAAGAGTTTCGTAAATAGGAACTGCTTGTGATATTCTGTTAACATCAGTAGGGAAAGATTTTAATCTTTTGCCGTTTATTTCATAAGCAACACAAACTTTTATTTTGTCAAAACTATCGAGTACATCAAGTTTAGTAATTGCTGCTTTACCAATTCCATTAATCAAACGTGAATAATTTACAAGGAAAGCATCATACCATCCGCATCTTCGCGGTCTTCCAGTAGTAGCACCATATTCGGCACCAATTGTTCGTAAGCGTTCGCCGTCTTCGTCAAGCAATTCGGTAGGGAAAGGACCTAGACCTACTCGAGTTGTATATGCTTTAACAATTCCAATTACATCAGTTATCTTAGTAGGAGGGATCCCGGATCCTGTACAAGCTCCTCCCGAAGTTGGGCTCGAAGATGTTACGTAAGGATATGTACCATGATCAACATCAAGAAGGGCACCTTGTGCTCCCTCAAGAAGAATAGATTTTCCCTCATCCAGTGCATTATGAAGGTAATAGGGCACATCAGTAATATATTGGTCTATTGCTTTGTCAAAAGCAATATATTCTTTAATAATCTCATCGACGTTCAATTCTGCTTGACTATATACTTTTTTAAATAGATTATTTTTCTCTTCAATATTAAAAGTAATTTTTTCTTCAAGTACTTTCTTATCTAAAAGATCAATAATCCGGATTCCTTTACGAGCGAATTTATCAATATAGCAAGGTCCAATTCCTCTTCCTGTTGTACCGATCTTTGATGCACCGCTTTCATTAATAGAATCAAGAAGTTTATGATAAGGCATAATCAAATGCGCATTTTGACTAATAAATAATCTGCCCTTGATATTGATGCCAACACTTTCGAGCTGTTGAATTTCATCCAGTAAAGCTTTAGGATCGATTACTACACCGTTGCCAATAACACAAATAACTTTTTCTCTTAGAATGCCAGAAGGGATGAGATGCAGTACAAACTTATTATCACCGATTATAACCGTATGTCCGGCATTTGCCCCGCCCTGATATCTTACTACGATTTCATAGCGTTCGCTTAATATATCAACAATTTTTCCTTTACCCTCATCGCCCCATTGGCTGCCAACAATAACAGTTACGCTCATCAGACTTCCTCAATAATTTTTTTTGGTAGGATATAAATATCCGGCAGATAAACTGCCGGAGTAATTTAATACTTACTGAAAGCTTTTAACAGCTTCTTCTACTGAAGAAAAATGTTCAAATACCGACATGAGTTTTGTAATTACTAGAAGACTTTCAATTTTTTCGGTAGCATTTGCTAATTTCAATGTACCGCCTCCATTCTTGATAGTTGTATAACCGCTAATTAACATACCAAGTCCGGAGCTATTCATAAATTTTGTTTCTGCTAGATCAACTATAATATTTTTTTTACCTTCATCAAGAAATTTATGAAGTAAATCCGAAAATTCCTGAGCTTCAGGGCCGCCCATGACGTTCCCTTTTAATTCTACACTTACTGCACCATAGTGCTCGATAGTCTTAATCTTCATATTAACTCCTGGGGTTTAAGTTGGTATTATATTCAATTTCACTTTTTTTGTATAATTTTCAAAAGTTCTGCATAAGATTGGATAAAATATTGAACAAATAATTATATTGGCAGCTAAATTATTGAATCCTCGAGTAAAAAGAAAGTTCTTTCGACTCAAGAATTATTAATAAATTTTCCAGTTAATTTTTAAGTTTGAAAAGGAACTTTAAATTAAATTTGCCGTCTAATCAAATGGATTTATTAAAAGATACCGAACAATTCGATTTAAGCGAACCTAAAGGAGAGCGGGAGGAGGATTTTGAACTTATCCGTAAGTTTATTGGAGGAAATGAAACTACATTCCGTACTCTAATTCTAAAGCATAAAGATAAAGTTAGGAATTTGGTTTTTGTTACTCTTGGTGACGTTGAATTTGTAGATGACATTTCACAAGACGTTTTTATTAGTGTTTATCATAATCTGGGAGAATTCAGATTTGAATCTAAATTCACTACATGGCTCTATAGAATAACAGTTAATAAATGTCGTGATTATTTAAGAAAGAAAAGAGTCCGAAGTATTTTTGTCCCGATAATTGATACTGATACGAATTATGGTACGGGACCATTCCCGGTTGATATTGATATTCAGCATCTTGTTCAGAAAGCAATTGATAAATTGCCTGAAAAACTTAAAGTGCCTCTTGTTAAACGTGATATTGAAGGACTAAGTTATAAAGAAATTGCGGATGAATTAGGGACTGAAGTAGGCACAGTAAAATCAAGAATATTCCGTGCCCGTGAAACATTAAAAGTATTTCTCGAACCTTATCAAAAAGAAATGAGTGCAAACTGAAATGGATAGGCAGAATAAAAAATCGTTTTTTAGTTTTACAAAAACAAAAAGATTTCTGCCGCTTGTATTTCTTATAATTCTAACCATTATTCTAATGATATTTTTCAAACAGAATAAACGAATAATAGGAAATATGTTTGAAGCAGGTAAAAATAATCTTCTCTCTTTTTATTCTCATAATCTCAAACCATTATTATTCCAAACAAAAATTTCTGAAGAAGATGTATTTAATTTTGCATTATACAGAAGTCTTCCTTTGGATAAAGAAAAAAATAAAGTATTATTTATCTCGAATGACTCCCCAGGAAATCAAGTTTTTGAGATAAAACCTGCAGTTTATAACCCGAATACACAAAATTATAATACTTTTGTTCAGTATCTCGGTATGACTAAAATAGAAAAGGCCAAATCTGATTCTATTCTCAATTCTTATAAAGACAAAATTTATTCTTATATACTAGTAAGCGGTGAGAACGCATTTGCCGTTAATCCTCAAATAACTGATGTACAACAGGCAATTTTAGCAGATTTGATTACATTTGCTCATTCTGTAAATGAAAATAAATGTGCAGAAATATTTAAAGACAAATTTAACTGGTCTGATAAGCAGAGATTAAAAAATGTAATTGCTTCAGGAAAAGAAATTCCGAAATCTGAATATCTTTTGATAACACCCGATACAGTAGCAAAAACACGTCTAAATTGGGATCAAAAAAAACTTGATAGAGAGTTGAAAGACCTTAATGCGAACAATTCACGTCTGGATGCTACAAAAGACCGCGCTGACTTTAATTTCAAGTTTGATCCTGTGGCACATGTGTCAACACTAAATACACCGACGGTGTCGAAAGATTTTTCATTTAAGATTGATTCTAATATTTTTAAGATAGTAATTCCAAGCGGGACACTGAACGGACTGTCAAAGTTAATTGAAGATACTGTTAGACAGAAACTAAATGAAGCAGCTAATCAATTAAAAAAATTATCAATAACTTTTGGAAAGATAAGGACTAAGGGGAGAAATCATCCCAATGTTTCTATCCCAAAACTTCCGGATGCCGATCTGAATATTGTAAATCCTTATGAAATAGTTAGTAAGACATTGGAAATGTTATCTAATCATTCTGCAAAAGGCTGGACAGAATTTGGTAAGAAAATTGATTCTTTAAGCCGGGCACTCAGTCACGCTGATAAGGATTCTCTCAAGATGAGAATCCGCGAAGAGCTAAAAAAGATGAATAAGCAGAAATTATCGGTTGATTCGGATAATCAGGATGATGATTAATTAATAAGCCTATGGCGGTTTTAAACCTACTACCGAATGTATGATTATAAAATGGATGGCGGGTAAATCGATATTTATGACGAAAAGATTCATTAAATCCAGGCATATATTTTATAGATGAAAAAACAAGTGAAAAAAGCTGCTCAGGCCCGTGGGTTAGAAAATACAATACTTGTATCTATCCTGCTTTTTCTATTTAATCTTATTTTCCCTATACACGACAGTTCAATCCTTGCCGTAATAAATGAATTTCTTGTATTTGCTACAGTATACTTTCTATACAATTATATATATCATTTTCTTCATACAAAGACAGATTCACCGTTATCTTTGATATTAAATGCCGGAATTCTGACGGCTTTGATTTTTTTTATTATATCGATATTGAATGCGGTACTTGGCTCAAATAACGGGAATAATGAAGGACTTGGATTTTTTAATTCATTATTATCAGTTTTTCTCACCTTCGTATTTATAAGTGCAATTGTTTATATTTTTTCAACTTTCCGTGAATTATTTTTTCTACGGCAAAAAAAAGATCCGGGTATTTACTTTAATACAATGCTTCTTTTCTTTGCATTTAGTTTTTTCTCAAATATATTAACAAAGTTTGATTCTAATTTAGACTATCCGCATGATGCTTTTTATGTTGTGACTATAGTTCTAATTAGTATAAATTCAATTCGAGTTGCCTGGATTGCATTTATTCCCAAAAAGCAGAAATATTATTTACTCTTGATATCAATCGTACTTTCAATTTTATTCGGGGTAACCTATTCTCTGGTAATTCAATCAAATATATTAAGGCAAACTTTATATACTTTTTCACCCGGACTTCAGTCGATTTTCAGTCTTGTTATGATATATGGTACAATTTATTGCGGAGTAATATTTTTTACTACACTTTTTCATCTTCCAACAGCGGAAGCATTTGATAGGAAAGTAGATGAAGTCTCTTCTATGATGGACCTAACAAAACTAATCACAAGGGTTTTTGACTTTAAAGAATTAGCCGATACAGTTACTACTATGACTACTCGTGTCTGTAATTCCGATTCCGCATGGCTAGTAACAAAAATTGTAGGCGGAATTGAAGTGACTTCTGTACATAATGTCGGATATGTTGTAGCTGATGAAGTTTCCAGAACGGTTCTTGGCTCAGGTGAGAATGATTATGATTCCGTTGAGGTTATACATTATGATCTTTTAAGAGCTGAGATAAAATTAAATGAACAGGAATTCAAATCGATTGCCATAGCTCCCCTGAAAGTACATGGTAAAATTATAGGACATTTATTTGCCGCCCGACAAAAAGAAAATTCATATGATATTGATGAAAGAAAAGCAGTACAAGCATTTGCAGATTATGCTGCAGTTGCTCTTGAAAACGCAAAACTGATTTCGGAATCAATTGAAAAAGAGAGGATGGAAAAAGAACTTGATGTTGCCCGCGATATCCAGAGAAAAATTCTTCCTCTCAATCTGCCGGTCAGCGACAATTTAGCTATTTCTGCTTTATTTGTTCCAGCATTTGAAGTAGGAGGGGATTATTATGATTTTTTTGAATTAGATGATGAAAGGCTTGGATTTATTGTTGCAGATGTCGCCGGCAAAGGGATTTCGGCTGCATTTATTATGTCTGAAGTCAAAGGTATATTTAAATCGCTTGCGAATATGATCTCAAACCCTCGTGATTTATTGATAAAAGCAAATGAAGTTCTTAAAGGAAGTTTGGATAAAAGAAATTTTGTAACTGCTCTATTTGGAGTGATTAATAAAAGTACAGGTAAATTGAATATTGCTAGAGCAGGTCATACTCCTCTATTGCATTGCAGCGGAGAAATTATGACCCGTCTTCAGCCCGCCGGTATAGGATTAGGGCTGGATTATACATCTAATTTCAGTAATTCTTTAAAAGAAATGGAAATTCAATTAAAGAATAATGATATTATCATATGTTATTCTGACGGTATTCCTGAAGCTAAAAACTCTTCAGAAGAAGACTTTGGTTATGATAGGTTAGAATCTCTTATTCTGCAAAATTGCGATTTAAAATTAGATACGATTTCAAAGAATATAATGAAAGAATTGAGTGTGTTTACTCAGGATCACTCTCAACATGATGATATTACTTTGGTTTTATTCAAGTGGATACAGAAAATCTAAATAAAAACGGAGAGAATTAATGGCGGATTTCAATGTCAACTTGCGGGGTGTCGGTCCTGTAAGTGTGATTGATGTTAAAGGGTATCTTGATGCCCACACCGCGCCGGAGCTTGAGAATGTCTTCAATAAACTGCTTGATACCAAACAGTTTAAAGTCGTTGTTAATTTTGACGATTTGAAGTACATAAGTAGCGCAGGCCTTGGTGTTTTCATGGCTTATGTAGAAACCATGAGGGATAATATGGGGGATATAAAATTCTCCAATATGAAAGAAAATGTATACAATATTTTTGATTTGCTTGGATTTCCAATATTGTATGAATTTTATAAGGATGAAAACGAAGCTATAAAGAAATTCGATATTATAGGTTAAAGTTGAGTGAATCTAAAAACATATCTAAAAAAGAAATTGTCGTTAAAAGCACGACCGACAATCTTGCTATGATTCGGGATTTTATAAAAAATACCACTACTGAACTTGGTATTCCTGATGAAATTATTGACAAGATAATTCTTGCTGTTGACGAAGCTTGTACAAACATAATCAAACATGCATACAAATACTCTCCGGATGGACAAATCTTTATCAATACACGATTTGCAGATTCAAAATTCAGTATTTCAATTACTGATGAAGGACAGCATTTTGATCCAGGTAAAATCCCGGATCCTGATTTAAATGAATATTATAAACAAAAACGTATTGGCGGACTCGGAATGTTTTTAATAAAAAAACTAATGGACGAAGTAAACTACTCAACACTTTCAGGTAATAAAAACCGGGTTGTGTTGGTAAAATATCTCCCTCATTGATAATGAATCAATCAGACGACAATGCAATTCTAAGAAATTTTTCGGCTCTTGTTGATTTCAGCAATCTGATAAACTCTACACTTGACTTAAATTTTACTCTTAATAATATCCTCCTTACTTGCTTCGGTAAATTTCATACTACGAAAGGATTAATTGCCCTTTTTAATGATGATAATTTGCTTGAAATAAAAGTTTCAAAAGGCATAAATGATAAAGCTGTCGGCAGTTTTCCGGTGTTGAGTATTCTTAATTTTGATTCTTCGGATGCTATTGGCGAATTCATCAAATTAAATAATTTTTCATTATATCAGGAAATTAATTCTTCTGAGGGCTTAAAAGGAATTATTATTTTAGGTCAAAGATTGACCGGAAAACCTTATGAAGAAGACGATGAAAATTTCTTAAGAACTATTCTAAATGTCGGCTCTACTGCAATTGAAAATTCAATTATGGTCGATAGGTTAAAGAAAGTAAATCGCAATCTCGATGCAAAAGTAAATCAATTGAGTTCTCTTTTTGATTTGAGCAAGGAATTCAGCGGTATATTGCAAGTCGAAATGGTAAGCAAAATGCTGGTTTATTCACTTATCGGTCAAATGCTTGTATCAAAATATGCGGTTATTACATGCAGCAACAATCTTATGAATATTCTGGAAAATAGATATGATGAGACTCAGTTAAAAACAGTTCTAAGAAACTGTGAAGCAAAGCAATTTCACTCTCCCCTTTCTCATGAACAGCTTTCAGATCAATTTACACAATTTGCAAATATTGGGGTGGAACTTATTGTTCCTATGCAAATAAAAGGCGAAACAAAAGGACTAATAATTCTCGGAAAAAGAAGAAATGATTTGAAGTTCAACAAGTCCGATATAGAATATGTTTCATCGGTAGGCAGTTTGGCTATTATTTCAATAGAAAACGCGCGTTTATTTAAGGAAACATTAGAAAAACAGAGACTTGAAAAGGATATTGAAACAGCCCGCAATATTCAGAATAATCTTCTGCCAAAATCAATTCCGTCATACCATAGTTTTGAAATTGCCGCCTATAATCAAGCAGCCAGAATGGTAGGAGGGGATTATTACGATTTGGTAAATCTTGATGATAACAGGGTATTATTTGCGATAGCTGATGTTTCTGGTAAAGGTGTTCCGGCAGCATTATTGATGGCAAATATACAGGCTTTTCTAAAAACAATTTGTAAAATGAACCTTCAGATTTCTGATGCGACTAATCTATTAAATGATTTAGTAGCGGAAAATACTATAATGGGTAGTTTTATTACATTCTTTTGGGGAATTCTTGATAACAAAAAGAAAGAACTTAGTTATGTAAATGCAGGTCATAATCCTCCGCTTCATATAAGAAATGGCAAAATTAGTAAATTAAGAAAAGGTGGAATGATTCTTGGCGTAATGCCCACTATAGCTCCTTATTTATCAGAAATAATTCAACTTGAACCGGATGATGCAATAGTTCTATTTACTGACGGGATTACGGAAGCTATGAATGATAAATGGGAAGAGTATTCCGATGAAAGATTGGAAACGCTTGTTCTTGAAAATTATAAGGAATCTTCAGAAATCATTTTAAATAATATAAAGACAAGTGTTGAACATTATACTCATAACGCCGAACAATCAGACGATATAACCTGTCTTGTAATAAAAGTAAAATAAAATGCTCGGATTAATTAAAAAAACCTGGATAACAAACCGTTCAAGTATTATAATTGCCGCGACGATAGCGTTATTTGCAATTGGGCTAATTAATTTCTATTTCATTTTTGATGTTACGGCACAGTCAAATGACGAATGTCTATGGATAGAAAAGAAAATATCACAAGACAGCGTGAAAATTATTTTTCAATCTGTAAAGATTCAAGGTGTAACATGGAATGCCGGAATTCGAGACAACGATGAGTTGATTGCGATTGATGGCGTACAAACAAGAACTACAATGGTAGCTTCTCAAGTATTGGATAAAGTCCCGGCAGGTGATTATGCGACATATACGGTTTCTAATGGGAAAAAGGTTTTTGAAACACAAGTTTTAATAAAAAAATTGATAAACTTTGGGGGACTTGCACTTGGTCTTTTATCTTTCCTATGGCTGATTGTTGGATTTATTGTAGTAATGGCCAAACCGGAAGGCAAGACGCAACTGTTGTTCTATAAAATTGGCGTTTCTGCTATACTTTTTTCTATAAATAATTTGCTCTATAGAGGAGTAGTAGCTGTAAATCCTGTTTTCGGGAGCAAAGTCCTTCTATTTATTATTGATACTTTAGCTACTTTAGGCGGTTCGTTTTTTGGTTTTTTACTTATAAAATTCTTTTGTTTGTTCCCAAGAGAAAATAAGTTGATTAAAAAGAAATGGTTTAATCATCTCCTTAATTTTTCTCCGGTATCTATATTTGTCATAGCATTAATTTTGAAAATATTTTTTGTTTACAGAAATGATTCGACCAATCTTTATAGCATTATCGGGAATGTAATAGGAATAATAGTAATTGTTTGTTTTGTACTTGGACTCGTATTTTTATTTTTTAATTATACCAAACTTGAAACCAAACGAGAAAGAAATTCGATCTTTGTAATTTTGGTTGCATATTTAATCGGAGTTTTAGCATTAATTTATACATCAACACTTGCTTCAGCAATTGCGGGACTAATATTCAATAATCCTGCATATTTTACACCTATCATACTGATCGCCCTGATTCCTATAGCTTTTGGGTATTCAATTTTCCGCTATTCTTTGATGGATGTCAGTATGGTTGTTAGAAATACAATAGTCTATGGTGTAGCTACTGTTGCTCTGGCAGCTTTATATTTTCTTTTGATTTATTTAATCGGACTTGGAGTAAGCTCTGCAATCGGTACTGAATATCAAGGTATTATTGCGGGAATTGTATTTGTTCTATTTGCCTTCGTTTTCCAATCTACAAAGGATAAATTTCAAGGATTTCTTACAGAAAAATTTTATCCTGAACAATACACATTTCAAAAAAGACTATTAAAGTTTAGTGGAGAAATATCAAGAGTTGTCGGCAAAGAGAACATTTTTAACTCTATCCAGGAATTGTTTGTTCAAACTCTTCGGATTGAAACGTTTGGGATTATGTTAAGAGATGGAGAAGGAAAATATCGACTTGTTAGATGCCAGGGTATATTGAATCCGCGTTTAAATTTTAATGACGAAAAATCTCTATTGGAGAATTACTGTTTTGAATGTAATGCATTTGGCAAAAAAGAAGTAATTGAACGTCAGGATTTTAAAGAATTACTTGGATTTTCTGCGGATAAATTTCTTGCAGAAAAAATATATACGATAGTTCCCTTATTTATGAAGTCTAAATTAACAGGTCTATTGTTGTTTGGTCTCAAATATTCAGGTTCACAGTTTGCAGGTAAGGATATTGATCTTCTTTTATCGGCTGCAAATCAGGCGGCTGTTTCAATTGAAAATGCTAGACTTTATGAATCCGAGACAGAAAAACAAAAATTGGAACACGACCTTGAAAATGCTCGTCATATTCAAGAAACTCTTCTCCCCAAAATATTACCTAAAATAGATAAACTTGATTTTGCCGGCAAGATGATACCTGCGATGCATGTAGGTGGAGATTATTTTGATTTGATTAAAGTTTCCGATAAAAAACTTTTCGTAGTTGTAGGTGATGTTTCAGGTAAAGGTCTAAGTGCTTCATTCTATATGTCAAAACTCCAGACAATGATACGATTATATTGTACTGAAGATAGAACACCATATGATATCCTTGTTGAAGTGAATAAGAGAATATATGATGATATAGAGAAAAATTGGTTTATAACAGTAGTACTAGCCTTGTTTAATCTTGAAGATGAATCTGTGAAGATTTGCAGGGCAGGGCATACTCCGGTAATTAGGATTAGGAATAATAAATGTGAATTATTCCAGCCGTCTGGAATCGGCACCGGATTGGATAAGGGCGAAATATTCAAATCGACATTAGAAGAATTAACTTTGCAGCTGGAACCTAACGATTTGTTTTGCTTTTATTCTGACGGAGTAACAGAAGCTATGAATCCTAAAAATGAACTTTATGGAATTGATAGGTTGATTGAGTTACTATTATCAAATTCCGGAGGCGAGTGCTCTGAAATTCAGAATGAATTAATCAAAGATATAAAAAAGTTTCAGAATATAGCTAATCAGTATGATGATATTACTATTCTAATAACTAAGAAATTATTGTATACCAGGTGAGGCTATGATTCTAAATATTTTATAAAATTAGTTCCCAATATCCTACATCAACCCATTTATCATGTTTGAACCCAACTTCTTTTAACTCTGCAACTTTTATAAAACCGAATTTCTCACATAGAGCAATGCTTGCCGGGTTTGGTAATGCTATGCCGCATAAGATACTGTGTATTGATTTTTCCTTAAGAATAGATATTAACTCACTTTTAAGTTTTGTGCCTATACCTTTTCCCAGGTGATTTGAGTCGATATAAATCCCGGTTTCAA
>Ga0182027_10007927_pt1 | contig 15566 bp, 11 predicted proteins | sample 712E1DmetaG_FD_121300 | JGI IMG/M metagenome (GOLD analysis project Ga0182027, IMG submission 121300) | Permafrost microbial communities from Stordalen Mire, Sweden - 712E1D metaG (Illumina Assembly) | ecosystem: Environmental > Terrestrial > Soil > Wetlands > Permafrost | place: Sweden...
GGAAAGCCGGGGCAGTTGCCGATTCATCCGCAGTATGTGGCCAGGATGGTGGATGAGCTGGCCGCGGAAGACGCCGTCTTCACTGTGGATGTGGGCACTCCCGTGATTTGGGCGGCGCGTTACCTAACCATGAACGGCCGCCGTCGGCTGCTGGGCTCGTTCAACCATGGTTCGATGGCGAACGCGTTGCCGCAGGCCATTGGAGCGCAGATCTCTCATCCGGGCCGGCAAGTGGTAACGCTCTCCGGCGACGGGGGCGTTTCCATGCTGATGGGCGATCTGCTGTCGCTCAGGCAATTGCAGCTTCCGGTGAAGATGGTTGTATTCAACAACGGATCGCTGGGCTTTGTGGAGCTGGAGATGAAGGCAACGGGTTTCTTGAGCCACGCCACGGACCTGGTGAATCCGGATTTTGCAAAGATCGCGGAGGGGACGGGAATTCTGGGCCTGCATGTGGACGACCCGGAAGAGGTTCGGCCGGCCCTGGAGCGGGCATTCGCGCATGACGGCCCCGCCTTGGTGGATATTGCGGTAAACCGGCAGGAACTGGCCATGCCTCCCAGCCTCAAACTGGATCAGATCGTGGATTTCAACCTGTACATGGTCAAGGCGATTCTGAACGGCCGGGGAGACGAGATCGTGGACCTTGCCAGGACCAACCTATTCCGGTAGGGTTGGGCATCCGCCTTTCCTGCACATTGCAGCGCTTGGGCCACGCGCTCCTGTCAGCTCAGGAATTCGGCGACGGCGGCGGCCACCGTCTGCTGCTCGTCCTCGCGCAACTCGGGGAAGATGGGCAGGGCCAGCACCTCGCGGGAGGCGCGTTCCGCCTCGGGGAAGCTGCCCTCGGCGTAGCCCAGGCATTTAAGAGCCTCCTGCAGGTGCAGCGGAACGGGGTAGTAAATCTCCGAGCCGATCTTGCGCGCGGTGAGGAACTCGCGCAGGGCGTCGCGGCGGTTGCTGCGGATGACGTACTGGTGCCAGACGTGCCGGCTGCCCGCAACCTCGTGGGGCAGCACGATGCCGTGGCTGGGATACGGTCCGGCCTCCGCCAGGCCAGCAGCGGCAAAGAGCGCGTGGTAGCGTTGGGCCACCATGCGGCGGCCCTCGTTCCAGCCGTCGATGTACTTGAGCTTGACGGAGAGAATTGCGCCCTGGAAGCCGTCCATGCGCGTGTTCCAGCCGATCTCGTCGTGGTAGTAGCGGCGGCGCATTCCATGTTGGCGCAGCATTTTGACCCGCTCGGCCAGTTCGGCCGAATTGGTGGTGACCATGCCGGCGTCCCCCGCGGCGCTCAGGTTCTTGGTGGGATAAAAGCTGAAGGCGGCAGCATCGCCCAATGCACCAGCCTTTACGCTGCCCCACCCCGCGCCCCAGGCCTGGGCGGCGTCTTCAATCAGTTTCAGCCCACGTTCCCGGCCAAGTCGGGCAAAAGCCGTCCAATCGGCGCATTGGCCGAAGAGATGCACGGGCAGGATGGCGCGGACGGCTGCGCCTTGTGGGCCGTTCAGAACCCTCTCGACGGCGGCAGGGTCCAGATTGAATGTGTCGGGGTCGATGTCGGCCAGCAGTGCGGTGGCTCCGGCGCGGAGGATGGCGCTGACCGAGGCGAAGAAGCTGAAAGGGGTGGTGACCACGGCTATGCCGGGGCCGATGCCGGCGGCGGCCAGTGCCAGCCACAGCGCGTCGGTGCCCGAGGAGCAGCCCAGCGCGTGGGCCACGCCCAGATGCTCCTGGGCGGCGCGCTCAAAGGCGGCTACAGGCTCGCCCAGGATAAATTGCTGCCTCTCAAGCACCTGCTCGATCGCTTCCAGCAACTCCCGGTGGAGTGGCAGGTACTGGCGTTTGAGGTCCAGCATAGGCACAGGCTGCGCCGCTTTGGCAGGATTCCGGTCAGGACTCGTGGAAGGGGTAAGCACGTCTTTCACCCGACCATGTTACCAGCGCGGAGGATGCTGCGTCCCACGGCGGAGCATCGCAGGCTGGAGAGAGGGCGCGGGCCAAAATGAAATCCCATAGACCCTACGGTAATTGGAATTAAGTGGGTCAATGAAGCTCCCTATTGAGTTCTCAGGAACGAAGCCGGGGCTAAAGGGCATCTTTCCTGTCCATCGGGGCCAGTGAAGACCGCCGTACCCTTGAAAAGGCGGGTAAACCCATATATCGTTGTCTCATTGCGGGGCCAACCGGCGCCGGGGCTCCTGGGGTCGTGCCCGCGGTTTTGTTTTTTAACGAAAATGCAGTTGCAATCAAATCCCCCAAGAGGAAAGTAGGAGATCGGCAAATGGAGAACAAGCCGGCACAAAACATTCAGGACACATTTCTGAATACGGTCCGCAAGGACAAAACCCCCATTACGATTTATCTGGTCAGCGGCGTCAAGCTCACCGGAAAGATCCGGTCCTTCGACAAGTATTCCGTGCTGCTGGAAAACAACAGCCAGGAGCAATTGATCTTCAAGCACGCTATTTCGACCGTGGTGAGCAACCGGAGTGTGCTGCATACCGAGCACCGTCCGGCTTCCGTGACCACGGGAATTGGCCCGGCCCCGGTGACCGCGCCGGCTTCGGCTCAGGCGACCATGGAGCAGCAATAGCACGCGAAGAGCGGTCTCGTTCGGCAACGAAACAGAGCCGGACTTCCGGCTCTGGCGAAAGAATATCCACCTCGGCGACCGGGGCCCCCGGGAAGCGGTCTTTGCTTCCTGGGGTGGTTGATCGCTGGGGCGGTAAGCAGGAACGCGCCGTCCTGGTGGGGGTGGACCTTGGGGTTCGCCTTCGCGGCAATCGCGCCAGTATCCCGAGTGCGCGGCTGGCGGCGATGTCTCCGGAACCTGATCGCCCAGATCGGGTTGCGCCGGATCCAGACTCAGCTTCAGAACTCTCTCGCCCCGGCGCTTCCTCACCGGGATCGGCGCAGTCGTATGCGTTTCCGGGCCTGGACGCCGAAGAATCCATGGCCGAGTTTCGCGAGCTGGTATCGAGCGCCGGTGGCATAGTCGTTGCCGAGCTGATGCAGCGCCGCTCCCGGCTCGATCCGGCCACGCTCGTCGGCGCCGGCAAGGTGGAGGAGATTGCCGGGGTCGCCGCATCCGCCCAGGCCGATCTGGTGCTCTTCGACCACGACCTCACGGCTACCCAACTGCGCAACCTCGAGGCCGCGCTTCCCTGCCGTGTTCTGGACCGCACGCAATTGATTTTGGACATCTTTGCCCGCCACGCCCGCACCCGCGAGGGCCAGTTGCAGGTGGAGCTGGCGCAGCTTGAGTACATGCTGCCCAGGCTCACCGGCAAGGGCAAGGCCATGTCCCAACTCGGCGGCGGCATCGGTACCCGCGGTCCCGGCGAAACCCAGTTGGAAACCGATCGCCGCCAGATTCAGCGCCGCATCGACCAGTTGAAGCTCGATCTGGACTCAGTCCGCCGTGTTCGCAAGCAGCAGCGTCAGCGCCGCGAGTCGGTACCGGTGCCCACGGTGGCCCTGGTTGGCTACACCAACGCCGGTAAAAGCACGCTCTTCAACTGCCTCACAGGCGCTCAGGTGCTCCAATCGCCGCAGATGTTCGCCACGCTCGACCCCAAACTGCGCGCCCTGGAACTGCCCAGCCGCCGCCGGGTTCTCTTGTCCGATACCGTCGGCTTCATCCGCAACCTGCCGCACACGCTCGTGACCAGCTTCCGCGCCACGCTCGAAGAAGTAGCGCAGGCCGAAGTGCTCTTGCACATTCGCGACGCCGCCTCCACATATGGTGAAGAGCAAAAAGCTCAGGTCGAAAAGGTTCTGGGCGAACTCGACTGCCTCGACAAGCCCCGCGTCGAGGTGCTCAACAAGATCGACCTGTTGGGGGAGCACGAGCGCCAGGGACTGCTGGGGCGGGCCGCGTCTTCAGGCGAGGTAGCCGTCTCGGCGCTCACCGGCGAGGGAACCGGCGCGCTGCTTGCCGCCATCGACCGTGCCTTGCAATCCGATCCGGTCGTCGAGGCGGAGCTCCGCGTCCCACAGCAGGAGGGCGGGGTGCTGGCCGCCATCGAGGCGCGCATGATCGTCCATTCACGGGAGTACGAAGGCAACCTGGTCCGCCTCGTCGTCAGCGGGCCGGCGTCGCTCATTGGGCGGCTGCGCAAATACCGCCAGCGCGGCGAGTAAGGAAGTCCGTCAGGGTAAGCACTACAGTTGTAAATCGAAGATTTCGGAGGGAGAAGAGGGCTTCAGCCCCCTGAAAGAGAGCGAATTTACAGGGCCTTCAGGCCCGGAACTCTGCTGATTTCCTAGGATTTGAACGAAATACAACTGTAGTATTAGAGCACCTTTCAAAAACCAGTATTGTGTCAGGGCACGACTTCAGTCGTGCCGGTAAGGCAAGTAAAACAAGGGGCTTTAGCCCCTGAGGGACGCTGGGTACCACAGCTCTCGTTTCTGAGACCTGGGACTATTCCCTACTCCCTATTCCCTACCCCTCGCGGGGGTTTGCAGCGAGGTTCCCCCGCTTCGTTTTTGCCCTGAATCGGGCCGTCTGACGAGGATAATAGAAGCTGCTCTGGGATTCTCCGTCCGCTCCTGTGGCTCGTTGCTGGGCGGCCGTGGAGCGGAAAGCCCCCGTCATGAAACCCATTCGCATCGTTCTCTCGCCCACGCGAAGCCGCCCCTTCAACGTATTTTTGGGGCTGGTGCTGCTGCTGGCCTCGGCTTTTCTTCTCCTGGCGCTGGCCACCTATCGCTCCACTGACCCCTCGCTCAACACGGCCACCGGCGACGTCGCGCGCAACTGGACCGGCCTCTTCGGCGCATGGCTCAGCGACCTGCTGCTGCAATCTCTGGGCGTCACGGCCTTTTTCCTGCCTCTGTGGCTGGGCGGGATCGGATGGACCTGGATGCGTTCGCGTCCCGGCGGTTCTACCTCGCTGCGCTGGATCGGCGCCCTCCTGGCGGTAGTTTTTATCCCGGCCGTCTTCGCGCTGTTGCCTTGGCACTGGCGCTGGATGCACACAATTCCGGTCGAGGGCGTGATGGGCCGGCTGATGGCTGGCTTGCTGGTGCGCTATCTCAATATCCAGGGCGCTTGGCTGGTGGCTGGCGTGCTGGCCGCCGCGGGGCTTTATTTTGCCCTGGCAGTCAGCTTGTGGGCCATCGTTGAGAGCCTCGAAGAACGCTGGTTCCGCATCCTTGCCTGGCACGACCGCTGGCGCAACTGGCGCGAGGAGCGCGCGGAACGCAAGGAAGAACGCGAGGCCGAGCAAGAAACAGCGTCCATTCCGGAGCCCACTTCCGCCTACAATTCGGAGTCGCTTGAGCAGCGCCCCAGCCGGCTTACCACCCTCTTCCGTCTCCGCGACCGCGCGCCGGTAGCTGACCCGCTGGACGAAATCCCGGCTTTTCAACGCGCCGCTCCGCAACCGGCGGAAAGGGAACTTCCCGCCGCGACTCCGCCGCGCAGAACCAGCATCTGGGAGCGCGCAGAGGCACTACCCGCGCCCTCCGCGGCCGGGCCTCTCCCTGGTGCGGCCACTATGCCGCCGATGCAGCCCCAATATGCGGAGGCGCGTCCCGCCGCCAGCCCCCGCTACGAACCCGAAATCGCCGTCCACAGCCGTGCCGATGCGGATCTGCACACCGCTACCGTGGCCCCCAAGAACGTCAGCGGCTTCAGGCTGCCGCCCAGCACCCTGCTCAACCCCGGCGACGGCCCCCAGGCCGTCCACGAGGACGATCTGCGCGAAGAGGCCAAGGTCCTCGTCGAGAAATGCGCCGAGTTCGACGTGCGCGGCCAGGTGGTCCAGATCAACCCAGGCCCCATGGTCACCACCTACGAATTTAAGCCCGAGGCCGGCGTCAAATACTCGCGCGTCACCGGCCTGGCCGACGATCTCTGCCTGGCCATGCGCGCTGAAAGCATTCTCATCGAGCGCATGGCCGGCAAGAGCACGGTCGGCATTCAGGTGCCCAACCACGAGCGCGAGACCATCCACCTGCGCGACGTCATCGAGAGTGAAACCTTCCACAAGGCCCGGCCGCGCCTGACGCTGGCCATGGGCAAAGACATCAACGGCCGCATCGTCACCGCCGACCTCGGCTCCATGCCCCACGTCCTCATCGCCGGCTCCACCGGCTCGGGCAAATCCGTGGCCATCAACGCCATGATTATGAGCCTGCTCTTCCGCACCACGCCCTCTCAGGTCCGTCTCATTCTTGTCGATCCCAAGCGCGTCGAGCTGGGCATGTATGAAGGCATCCCACACCTCTTCACGCCCATCATCACCGAGCCCAAGCTGGCCGCCAACGCCCTGCGCAACGCCGTCCGCGAGATGGAACGCCGCCTCAAGCTGCTGGCCTCGCGCAGCGTCCGCAACATCGAGCAGTACAACAAGCTCTTCGACTCCGTCATGCCCTCGCTCTTCGACTCCGGTGAAGACGAGGAGCCGCTCCCGTACATCGTCATCATCATCGACGAGCTCTCTGACCTGATGATGCTCGACCGCGCCAACGTCGAGGAATCCATCACCCGTCTCGCCCAGATGGCCCGCGCCGTCGGCATTCATCTCATCCTGGCCACCCAGCGCCCCAGCGTGGACGTCATCACCGGCCTCATCAAGGCCAACATCCCCACCCGCATCAGCTTCCGCCTGGCCACCAAGGTCGATTCGCGCACCATCCTCGACACCAACGGGGCCGAGGCGCTCCTGGGCCGAGGCGACATGCTCTTCCTGCCTCCCGGAACCAGCCGCCTCATGCGCCTCCACGCGCCCTACGTCAGCGAGAAGGAGACCGCCGCCGTGGTCGCCTTTTGGAAGGAGCAGGGAGAGGCCGAGTACGTTCAGGAGTTCCTCGAATCGCCCAAAGACGAGCGCCCCAGTGGGGACGGCTCCAACAGCGACCCCGACGAAAACGACACGCTCTTCGACGACGCAGTCCGCCTGGTCTTCGAGTTCGGCAAGGCTTCTACGTCGCTCTTGCAGCGCCGTCTCCGCATCGGCTACGGCCGCGCCGCCCATTTGATCGATTTAATGGAGCGCGACGGCCTCGTCGGCCCCGCCGACGGCTCCCGCCCCCGCGAACTCCTCAAAGCCCCCGGCTGGCTCCACGAAGTCACCCTCGCCAACGAATAATCGGATTGCGTAAGCGTTCGGTTCGGAGGGAGGCGGGGGTTTTAACCCCCGCATAAAGCCAACACAATTAACAGGGGCTTTAGCCCCGGATGGATGCCGGGCGCCCCCTTCGCCGCTGTCATCCTGAGCGAAGTCGAAGGACCTGCGGTTGTTCTTGCAGTTTTGAAAGGGCACGACTTCAGTCGTGCCGCAAATGCAGAAAATGATGCCGGGCTTCAGCCCCTGTCAGGCGCCTGGTTCCCCTGATCTCGATTCCCAACTCACCGCTTCAGCGTCGCAAACATCGCAACCGCCGCAGCTCCCGTGAAAACAAAGGTCGCCCACACCAGAACATTCGAGAGCGTGCCGCTCCGATGCTCGCCCATGATCACTTTGTTGCGCGCAATCCGGGCGATAAGGAAGATCAACGGCACGGCGATCACTCCATTGATCACGGCGGTCACCACCAGCGCCTGAATTGGATTGATGCCGATAAAGTTGATCATCAGGCCGACGAGCGTTGCAATGGTGATTACGCCGTAAAATCCATGCGCGCGCTTCAACTTCAGGTTAAGGCCTGCACTCCAGTTGAATGTCTCGGCAAGCGCGTAGGAGGCCGATCCCGAGAAGACAGGCACGGCAAGAAACCCCAATCCGATGATCCCAATGGCGAATATCAGCTCGGCCAGAAACCCCGCGTGCGGAAAGGTATGAACCAGCGGCTCCAGCGCCTTGGCCGCCTCGGCGGCGCTTGCGATATGAGTGATGCCATTGTGATTCAGCACCGTTGCGGCAACTACGATAATGCACCACGTCGCGATCTGAGACGACAGCATCCCCAGGAAGTTGTCGATGCGCAGCCGCTTCATAAACAACTTGGTAACCCTCGGCTTTCCGCCGTGGATCATGCCCTTGCTCCGCTCTTCTTCTACCTCCTCTGAGGCCTCCCAAAAGAACATATAAGGCGAGATCGTCGTGCCGATTACGCCGGTGATGATGAAAAAGAACTCAAAACTGTATTCGATGTGCGGGACAAATGTTGCCTTTAAAATAGTGCCCCATGGCTCATGGACAAGAAATACGGTGATGACGTAAGAGAAAAGCGTCAGGCAAAGCCATTTCAGAATCCTGGCATACGTCCGGTAACTCGTGAATATCTCCAGGATGAGAATCAGAGCCGTAAAGAAAAGCACCAGCACCACAAAATTGACGGGTACGATAAGCTGCGCCGCTGCGCCCATTGCCCCCAGATCGGCGCCCAGATTGATGGTGTTGGCAACCAGGACCAGCAGTAGCGCTCCATAGAGCACTTTCTTGCTATAGTGTTCCTTCACCACGGCGGCAATGCCTTTTCCGGTCACCGCGCCAATGCGCGCGCAGGCCTCCTGCACCGCCACCAGAAGGGGCAATATCAGAAGCGCCGTCCATAGTTGCCCGTAGCCGAACTGCGCACCGGTCTGGGTATAAGTCGCTATCCCCGACGGGTCGTCGTCCGCCGCGCCGGTGATGATCCCAGGGCCGGCAATCTTTAAAAGCTCCCTGGTCATTTTGCCAAACTTCGCCATCGGTAAAGTATACCGGCAGGCATCTCGCTTCTGAGCCCCAGGAAACTACCAAACCCGCCGCTCTCCCTACTCCCTACTCCCTGCCGGGGTCCCCAGCGACTCGGGGTCCCCGGCGAGCGATTTTTGCTCGTTGGGGTGGTTAATCCCTATCCTCCTCATCTCCTAATTCCTTCCCCACCCACCTCTGCTCCGCCTCCCACCGCTCCGCAAGGCTCGGCCCGACCCGTTTCATCACCGGCTTTTCCGCCGGCTTCTTCTTCTCTGCAATTCCAACCATCGCTTTGGTGGTGGCCAGGTCGCCCTGAAGCGCCTTTGCTTCCAGCAGATTGGCCAGCTCCTCTGAGTTCCGGCCCAACCGTCTGTCCACTGCCTGCCGCAGTTGTTCTACGCCGTCCAGCACTGCTGTTTCCTCGCCGCTCGGCCCTTGGTCTCTCTTCTTCTCCCGTTTGCCTCTCTTTTTCCTTGTTGTTTTGCCTGTCGTCCCTCTTGCCTTGCCTGTTCTCAACTCCTGCTTTCCCACGCCCATCTTGCCGCCATTTCCGGCCACGCTCCACGGTCCTTCGCGCCCGCTGGCATGGAGCGTCTGCGGCAATCCCTCTCTGGAATTGCCACACAGCGGTTCTCCAGTTGCTGCTCGGGGGTTACCACTGCCCCAGAGTGGCTTTTTCACCGAGAAAAAGCCACCATGCACGAGGCTGAAAACTCCACGTGAACTGGAGAACCGCTTAGGATAGCTTGGTCAGAATTGTGTCGTAGAACTTCTGAGAACGCCGGTGCCTTTCGTCTCCCCTGTGTGCGCGCGCCGCGAATCTTGGCCTGATCCGATTGGGAAGGCTCACTCCCGCCTTCCGCATCTCTCTCATTTTGGTTTGTCTATTTTTATCGTACCGGAAAACAGCATAATTCCCTGCAAACCGCCCGCGCAGCACGAACCCTTTAGTTTCATGCGCCTACGTCAACTCGCTGACTTGCTGACCCGCTGACTTGCTGACTTGCTAACTTGCTACTCCCTATTCCCTACTGCCTAACCCCTGACCCCTGACCCCTAACCCCTGATCCCTGATCTCAGTTCACTGTCCCCTGGCCCCTGTCCCCTATTCCCTAGTGCCGAGACCGTGTGATTCTGTAGCGGCCAAAATGTAGCGCCGGTCTCCAGACCGGCTGTCGTGCGGGCGTCCTCGCCCGCACTTGACCCATGAGCAATTACCAAATCACGCAGTCTGAGCATTAGTCACTAGTCACTGCCTCCTACCTATTCCCCCGCGCCAACCGCTTCGCTTGCCGGGCGCCCATTCTCCCGTAGGGAGAACGTGAAAATAGCCCAGGGTGAAGCGCAGCGAAACCCTGGGGAAGCGATCCCCCCATCTACCCCGTCCCGTAGGGCCGGGACGAATATGCCGGGTACCCCCTTCGCCGCTGTCATCCTGAGCGTAAAAAATACGGTTGTCATCCTGAGCGACCCTGACCCTGAGCTTGTCGAAGGGGAAGGGGGGTCGAAGGACCTGCATTTCGACCTTGTATCAGGGCACGACTTTAGTCGTGCCGCAAATGCAACAAAATGAAGTTGGGCTTTAGCCCCTGAAGAAAAACTCAATCCGGAGGGAGCAGGGGCCTTCAGGCTCCTGAAAGCCAGCTTGTAATAAAGGTGGCTGGTAGGGATGGGTTTCAACCCATCCATTCATCCCCTGAGGGAGAGTCGGGGTTTCAACCCCGACAGAATCCGCGCTCTTATCCGCCGCTTCCCTCGTGGAGGGAGCAGGGGCCTTCAGGCTCCTGAAAGCCAGCTTGTAATAAAGGTGGCTGGTAGGGATGGGTTTCAACCCATCCATTCATCCACGGAGGGAGAGCCGGGGTTTCAACCCCGACTAGAATCCGCGCTCAAACCCTCGCCATTGAACTCCACAGGTCCCTACCCATAATTCCTATATGCCGACTTAGCGGTACCGACCACGGACGATGAGTGATTCGGCGTAGATTGGCAGGTGCCCAGACGGATTCGATCTAAACTTGACCCGCTGGGGCATGATTGCTTGGCCATGTGGATCGCTCAGCTCGGCAAGCCCAAATTGGTCCGTCCATTTCTGAAGGGTAAAATCTCCTCTAAGAACTGATTTTAATGGGGTTAATTGCACAAGCCCAACACAAATCCTTTCAATCAATTTACCCGGCAAGACATTTGAGAAGTGACCTGAATCATTTTTGCGCGTAAATAACCCAACGCTTGGGTTAATATGAGAGGATGAGTTCAAGGACGTTCGAGTGCGTGCGCTTCAGTGTTTACCCGAACGACCATACTATGCGCCACGTCCACGCGGTGCTCGGAAGGACAAGGGTGGTAATCGACCTGCTGGCAAGCGGAGACGTGCGAATCGCGGACCGAGAACGAGCGGTTTCTCCCCCTAACGCCAAAAAGTCCGACGTGCGAAAGACGCTCGCTTTGGCCGTCGCAAACTTCGACGAACTCGTAGAACTCTGGGAGAGCATTCATGGCAAAGCATAGGATTCTGACGACAGACAAAGACATCGAGAAGGCCAGAGCCGATTCGGCGGCTCTTCCCGCCGAACCTCGCGTAACGGGCGTCCACCTCGCCAAGGTCGAGGACGAGACGCTGTTCGTGCTGGCCATGGACGATGGAAGCCGAAATTACATACCGAAATCAAAGCTGGAACGGCTAGGCGACGCACCGGACGATGCCGCCTCGCGTTTTGAGATTAGCGAGGACGGACTTGCCGTCTATTGGCCCGATCTCGACCTAGACCTGTATGTTCCCGCTCTTCTTCGTGGAGTCTATGGAACAGAAAAGTGGATGGCTTCCCTCGGGCAGCGCGGTGGGAGAGTTCGGAGTGAGGCCAAGAGCGATGCCGCCCGGGAAAACGGTCGAAAGGGCGGCCGCCCATGCAATGTGATGCCACCAAATCAGCTAAGAACGCACGAGCCAATGACGGAACAGCTAGTCGTGCCAGCACTGGGACTTAGGACTCACTACCGGACTAGAACACCGCGGCTTCAATATGGCTCCCTCCTGCACCGCAGGGCCAATTTTGCGGTGCTCTTTGGAATGGATGAACTCACCAGCCCGCGCGCCCTGCCGAGGATTGCATAAATGGCCTACTTTGCAACGTTTTACTCCTACAAAGGCGGCGTCGGTCGCACGCTTGCCCTTGCAAACGTCGCGTGGTTGCTTGCCAATCACGCGTCAGAGCCAGCACGCGTTCTAATCGTAGATTTCGATCTCGGCGCCCCCGGACTCTATCAAGTGTTTGGGATGAGCGGGGCGAAGAGATTCCCTGGACTCGTCGATTACGTCACCAGTTACCTACAGAAAGCAAAGATCCCGGATGTCGCGCAATTCATCCACAAAACGGCATATGAAAACATCGACATCATACAAGCCGGAAAGATGGACTCTCATTATCAGCGACGCCTTGAATCGATCGAATGGCGGGCTCTATACGAGGGGGCTTTTGGTTATGAACTGATTGAGCGGCTCAAATCAGACATATCTGCGATTAAACCAGAATATGATTATGTCCTCATAGATTCTTTGACCGGATACACCGATGTAGGGGGAATCTGCGTCAATCAACTTCCGGATTTGTTGATCTTGCTGTTTCGACTGAATCAGCAGAATTTGGACGGTATTGAGAAAGTGTACCTAAATGCAATTTCCGCTCATGGCGATGGAACAAGAAAATCGGTGATCCCAGTTATAACCCCATCTTGGCCATTTATAGATGATGCAGCTGCATTGTGGATCAATAAAGCACAAAAGATATTCTCTGAAAATCAACTGCTCGAAATCTCATTCGACAGCAGCCTCAGTTTTGGAGAGAGGATCATATCCAAAGTTGCCAGCAGACTCCCGCTTGCGTCTAAGCTTCTCGAGGATTACCGAAGGCTAGCCGCCCAAATCCGGGAAAAGAATCCCCTTGATTGCCTAACCATTTGGAATAACATCCGACAGGGCTCTCATGGTATGCTTGCGGATCCAGCGGACCTCTACCTAACACTTCTGAAGCGCCGACCGCGTGTCTTGGAGTACTGGCGAGGTTTAGGTGGAGCAGGCATCTACCCATGGATCATGCATGGGTTGAGAAAATCAACCCCGGGATGGGAAAAACTCGCGGCCTTCATCAATCAGGAGGCAGATAATGGTAACAAGTTTGCATTGTTTGGACGCGCGCTGATGAAAAGCGAAAAAGACGATGCATCTTCCCGCAACAAGGCAATCGCGGACCTCGACAGAGCCCTCCAGATCGACCCCTCCTTTTTTGAAGCTCTTATCGAGAGAGGACATATCGCATATTTTGAACGGCGATACGAGGACGCGGTCCTTGATTTTTCCAGGTGCCTGGATATTCGACAGGATAATAGTAAATTTCCTCGCTCGAGAATCGAAGCTGAACTGGCAGAGAGCCACCTAAAGATGTTTGACGGTAAAGGGGCTCTTCTCGCGCTGGCAAAGGCGATCACCGAAGACCCGTCGGACCTGGCTCCGTACCGAATCAGGGCGAGGGCTCTGTATCTGGAAGGAGACTATCAGGCCGCGTTATCAGACGCCCGGCGAGTTACAAAGTTAGGTCCGGAGGGCGACGCGTCCTCGCTTCTACCGAGCCAGATTCTCGCCGCAATGGGGCACATCAATGAAGCCGCGAAGGAACTAGAGGCATCTTCCGCTGCCGAGCACGCGGAATCTCACGCCAACATTGCGGAAGCGTACCTCCCCATTGACCCTGAGAAAACGATCGCTCTTCTGAACGCTAACCCGGCTGGGACCTCGGCCGCCGTCCGAAGTCTCTTAATGCGCCTCGCACGCATCCTTTCCGGAGAACAAACAGGAATCCCTTCCAAAAAATCCGGGTCCGAAGGGTCCGAGCGTATTGATCATAGGAGATGGAACTTTTTTGAGACCGTCGCAATGTTGCGGGCAAAGGAACGAGCCGGGCGCGTGAGCAAGGAAACGATTGATCTTGCGTATGAAGCCATCAGGTCGGCGGCGGATCCAACCGAGTTTTCATTCATTCAGCGCTCACGCGCAAATCTGGAGGCAACTCCAGCAATGCAACCCCCTAGCCCGTAACCCAGGTTGACCCGGGCGTATAAACCGAGGGTGTAGTTCAATCGACGACACCAGCTCAACTCGCTCATCGAGCGAAACTTGTCAACCGCGAAGCCATGGCGAGCCAGATCAGTCCCGAAAAACGCCTTTACATTCACCAACCCGAATACTCCCCTCGCGACCTGCTGACTTGCTATTCCCTACTCCCTATTCCCTATTCCCTACTCCCTATTCACTATTCCCTATTCCCTACTCCCTACTCCCTATTCCCTGCCTTTACCTCCTCCCCCGCGCCAGCCGCATCGCTTGCACCAAAAACTGGTCCTCGAACTTCCCCGCGCGCGGCACGATGCAATACACCAGCTCGCACTCCATCGACCACGCCACCTCCTTCAGCCGCTTCAGCGTGATCGTCTCCTTCCGCTCCGACCGCTCCAGTTGAAACACCATCGACGGGCTGATCTCCAGATCATCGGCCATATCGGAGGCCATGTACCCCATCGTCTTCCGCACCTTCCGCAGCCAGCCCTCCAATGGCCGCTGCACCCGCCGCGCCGCCTGGTACTCCCGCGTCTCCATGTCCAGCACTCGCTGCGCATGGGTCATGAATACATTCCGCATCGTGCCTTCCCTTCCTACCCGCCCGTTTATCCCTCAACTTGTAGCCTTCCAGGGCGATTCTGCTTTCAAAAGACACAAAAAACACTCAATTTGGCCCTTAAAACACCATCTTGCGCTATATTTCGGTATTTATATGCAACCACTCGCTCGAATCCCGCAAGCTCAGGACCGCCATTCGCTCCAAACCGGCGAAATGCGAACCACCGAAGCCACGAAATCCGGCAACGCCACGCACACTGAGTATCAATTTCCGGCAGCTTGCCCCTTCTCGCTTTCTCCCCAATCCATGCCTCTCAGGCTGCCATTGCACCCAATTCCGGTGGCTTATAAATCACCACTCCGCCGATGGTTTCGCTCGCCAGTTTACCGATCAGTCAACCCTTTCCCGCCGGGGTGGCTGACCCCTGACCCCTAACCCCTAACCCCTGACCCCTTCGTAAAGTGGCACACTATATCCATGCTCGGAATTGGCGCCCAGCACGATCTACCCACGGTGCTGCTGATTGACGACGATCTGGTCAGCCGTGAGGTGATCGCGACGTTGCTCATCATGAGCGGCTACACCGTCCACACCGCGGCGGACGGAGCGGCATCCCTCGAGCTGCTTTCTGCCGGGAAATGCCTTCCCGGCGTGATCCTGATGGACGCTCAGATGCCCGGCTTGAGCGGAACCCGGCTCATTGCGGAACTCCGCTCCCGCGGCAAAGCCGTCCTCATTGCTATCAGCGCCAGCAAGCCTCCGGACAAGGTAGTCGCCGCCGCCGATGGCTTCCTGCTCAAGCCCTTTAGTGCCGACGCGCTGCGCAAACTGCTGAAACAGTATCGGATGCAGGCCCTCCCCTCGGAGGCCTCGGCCGGCGAATCCTTTTTGGACCCCAGCCAGCCGGTCGTCAAGGCGGAAACTTTGGCGCAGCTCCGCGAGCTGATGCCCGAGGCCAGGGTACGCGAGATCTACGCCGCCATCGTCGCCGATCTCACCCTGCGGCAAAGCGCGCTGAAGGCTGCCATTGCCAAAGGCGACGCCGCCGAGGTCCGCCGCATCGGTCACGCCATCTCGGGGGGCTGCGGCATGGCCGGCGCTCTCCAGGCCGCCCGCCTGGGCGCCTTGATCGAATCCGGTATCCTGGAGGGCGAGGGTAATCAACTGGATAACAAAGCCAGCGTGCTCCGCGATTTGCGCTCCGCCGCCCTCAACCTGGAGCGTATGCTGGAAGCTGAATTCCCGGCGTAACATTGCC
>Ga0182027_10007928_pt1 | contig 15566 bp, 18 predicted proteins | sample 712E1DmetaG_FD_121300 | JGI IMG/M metagenome (GOLD analysis project Ga0182027, IMG submission 121300) | Permafrost microbial communities from Stordalen Mire, Sweden - 712E1D metaG (Illumina Assembly) | ecosystem: Environmental > Terrestrial > Soil > Wetlands > Permafrost | place: Sweden...
ACGTTTGGCCACCACAAGCCGTTCGGCGACATGTGCCTTGCCTATTTCTTCAGCAGGGTTGCGGCCGAGATGAATATCGTGCCTGTCAATTTCGGCTACTACCTGGAGAAGAACCCGCCCGCTTTTGAGGTGACGCTCAAGAACGAGTTCGGCGAGGGTACCGCCTGGAGCTGCGCCCACGGCGTGGGCAGGTGGTCGCGCGATTGCGGATGCAAGGCCGGAGGCCCGCTGTCGTGGAACCAGGCCTGGCGGGGGCCGCTTCGAACGGCATTCGAAAGGCTGCAGAAGCATATCGACGATGCTTTTGAGAAGAAGGTTTCGCCGTATGTGCAGGATCCGTGGAAGTTGCGTGACGCATATCAGAATTTTGCAGGCGCCAAAACGCTCAGGGAATTCAAAGTGCACCTTGTTGAGTATGGCGTCCCTGCCGGATGCTCCGACAAGGATGCCATGGCGCTCAAGCGCCTGCTGGAGGCTCAGAAGTACATGCTTTTCGCATTTACCTCGTGCGGGTGGTTCTTTTCCGACGTCAGCGGCATCGAGACGGTGCAAAATATCATGTACGCGGGAAGGGCTCTGCAGCTCGGCCTTGACGAGCCGGAGAGAGAAGCGGTGACGGCAGAATTCGTGCAGCTTCTTTCGGCGGCGAAGAGTAATATTCCGGACAAGGACGGCGCTACCCTTTTCCGTGAGGCGGCCGCCCCGTATCTGCACCACCTCGAAATCCTGTGCTTTACCGCAATCGCTGAGAAAGCCGTTGCGCCGGACATGGCAAACGATCTCGAATTCGACTATTACGGCTACGAGGTCTCGCTTTCCAAGCGGGCGCACAAGACCGACAAGGGTAGATGCAACCTGTTTGCGGCCCATATATGCAACGCCGGCAGCGGCGAGCAGGCGGATTTTTCCCTCTGTCTTGCCAAAGACGACGGCCGTCTCGACGCCTGGTGCGTCTCCGGCGCAGCGGCAATGCCCGAAGCCGGTGCGCAGGCTCCCGAAAGCTTCAAGGCCCCGCAGGGATCAGTCGCGCTCGGCCTGTCGTCGCTGTTCGATGAATCGAAAGTCCGGCTTGCCGGCTACTTTCTTGGAGACATCTCGAAGGACACGCGAGAGAAGTATGCCTCGTGGATGGATCGCAACGAAAGAAGCCTCGATTCGCTGTCGGCTCTGGGCGTTCCGCTGCCGGCATATGTGGTGGCTCCCATCGCCTACGTGCTCACGGCGCAATGGAACACCACCATCAATGAAATAGAGATTTACGGCCGGGAGGACGACGTGTGGACCCGGCTTCTTGACTTATGGAACAAGACGCGCAAGTACGGCATTACCATCGATTACGCCGAGAGCGCGCGGCTTCTGCTCGAATTGCTTGTCGCGGAGCTCAAGATTTTCGAGGAAACCCTGAGCGAGGTCTCGGCGGAACGAATGCGGTACCTCCTGAACATCGTTGACCGGTTCGCCATCCCCCTGTCGAAAAACAAGACCGAAGACCTGTTTTTCTCCATTATGAAGACAACCCTTATGCCACTGTACGACGAATTCAAAAAATCGCCCGAGTCGACGCATCGGGACACCGTCATCCGCCTGGTTCAGTTTGCGCGCCGGATGAATTTCAATACGGACGCTTTTCCCGTGGTCTAAAGCTCTTGAAAAAGCGAAAAAATACCGCCTAGATAATTATTGAAATCCCCGCATGCCGGAGATATTTTTAGGGTGAATTTGGAATGACGCCGGGGAAGAGATACCATAGCCAGCGCAACAGGGTGGGTTCGGATGTTCGAAGAATACCTCATTTTCTGGATCGTCCAGGTCTTTATTCTCCTTCTGGGGCTTTCACTCGGCCACGCAGTGCTTATTTTTAGAATCCGCAAGGAAGAGAACAAACGGCGCGAATTGGAACTGGCGCTGCTTGAGAAGCGGGCCGCCATGCTGTGCGAAGGAAAACAGATCGCCCACGATCTGGAAGAGGTGCTTTACAAAGCAAAAGTCCAGCAGGAGATCAACGACATCCTCAAGAAAGAGGGTTCGTCCTAGTCCGCAAGTCCGAGTATCCGCCGCGCGATTTTCTCCGCAACTTCTTCCGGCAAGTCAGACGTTCCCCCCGCATCCTTTTCCCTGACTGATTCGATATTCGCCGCGTGCTCCGGGTCCCGACCGTTATTTTTCGTCGTTACCAGTTTCTGCATGGCGGCCGCATTGTCGGATATTGTAACCGAGTCCTGCTCAATGGCCGGTACGTCCGGCGTCTTGGGCCGTTTTACCCCGATTTGCGCCTCCAGAACGAGCTCCGCGATCTTTTGTGTGATGAGAGAATCGTTTATCACGCAACACTCGCCTTACTATGTGGGGTCGGCCGCCCGTAGTATCGGTCGAAAAGCCGATTGGTTTACTATGTTTTTAGACCTGACCTTGCTAAGAAAAACATTGACTTCAACAAAAACATTGACACGGGTTCTAAAATCCATTATAATTCTCTTGCAAATTGCAGCGAATGATAAAAACATCAGAGGAAGGGAGGTGATATCGAATGGTTCTTGATGAGCAGTTTGACGCAGACGAAATTTTGCGTGACGTTGATGAATACGACGATGACGCCGATACTCCCGAAGACACGAGGGAACTAAACTTCGGCACGCTCCACGACGAAAATGCCAATTTCAGCGACATGGCAAGCGATCTCGATAGCACCGACGACTTATGGGAATAACGGGGTGCGCGGCGGCGCATGAGAGCGACACAGGGCGTGCGCGCCGCAGAGGTTGCGGTCCGGTTGGTTTGCCCCTTTCCCGTTGTACAGAGTATTTCCCCGTACTACGTCCGGCTTTCCACTTCCCAACGTAAAGAACAGCGGTATTCTCAATGAGATCGGCCACCTACTTTGTTTCGGACGCGCACCTGGGCATCTCAATACGAGGGCACGACGACCGGCAGGAGCGGCTTTTTTCCTTTTTCGATTCCATTACGGAAAGCGCCGAGTCGCTTTACATCGTGGGCGACCTGTTCGATTTCTGGATTGAATACAAACATGCCATACGGCCGGATTACTATGCGGTCGTGGCGCGTCTTGGCCGGCTCGTGGAGTCGGGCGTGGAAATTCACTATCTCGCCGGCAACCACGACTTCGCTTTGGGCCCGTTTCTGCGCGACAGGGTGGGCGTGCATATCCACCAGGAACACGTGGAAACCATTGTCCAGGGCAAAAAAGTCCATCTGTACCATGGTGACGGCCTGGTCAAGAAGGACGTGGGATACCGTATTCTCAAGCGCATTCTGCGCAACCCGTTAAACCAGCGCCTTTACAAACTCCTGCACCCGGACATCGGCGTGCCGCTCGGCACGTTCTTCTCCGGCAACAGCAGGAAAATGCTCGCCAACTGGCTCACCGAGGAGAAGCTCGAGGAATACCGGCAGCATGCCAGAAGGCTGCTTGCAACAAGCGATATCGTGATCTTCGGGCACACGCACAAGCCCGAACTACGGAAGTACGGCGACAAGACGTACGTTAACACAGGGGAATGGATCAGGAAATACACGTTTGCGAAGATGGATAAGGGAGAGATCCGGCTGTGGGAGTGGTTTGCGGATAAGCCCGCGGAAGAGATTACAAAATGATATGATCAGCTGGGTTCTGCTTTTTCGAACTCCCCCCTCAACGCCTCATAGGTTTCCTCCAGGCTCTGCGAAATCACCTTCGTCTCGCCGATCACGGGCATGAAATTGACATCACCGTTCCAGCGGGGCACAATGTGCACGTGCAGGTGCGTGTCGATGCCCGCTCCCGCCACGCGGCCAAGGTTCATGCCGATGTTGAAGCCGTCGGGAGAAAACGCCTTTGCAAGCACCCTGCGGCAAAGCGCCACCAGCCGCCATAATTCAAGGCTGCTCTCATCCGTCACGTCGTCGAGACTGCAGGTGTGCTGGTACGGAACCACCATGAGGTGGCCGTTGTTGTAGGGGAACTTGTTGCAGATGACAAAGGCGGTTTTGCCCCTGAAAAGGATAAGGTTTTTCTTGTCGTCCGATTGTTTGGGCTTTGTGCAGAAAATGCAGCCCTTGTCCGGATTGTCTATCTCTTCCTTGATGTACTTCATGCGCCAGGGCGCCCAGAGCCTGTTCATGTATCGTGTTTCCTTGGCTGATGCCTAAAGAGCCGCTGTGTCAACCGGGCTCCCCGCGCGCACCAACTTTTAAACCCTTCAACTTCTCAACGCTTCAACTTTCTAAAAGGCCAGCGCAACTCCGGCATTCACCAGAAAGCCCATGCCGCCGATGTTAACGTACTTGTCGAGTTGTCCGAAGGGAATCATGAATTTTCCGTCAACGTAGACGCCCAGAGGGACAACCGGAATTTTCACCATGAGGCCCAGGTCGATGTGCGCGCCGTAGGAGGGCTGGGTAAGGCCTTCAATAATCTTGTTGACAACGCCTTTCATAATGGGGTTGTTCGGCGTTACCAGAGTGGAAAGATCCGTCCCGTTGTTGCTCGCATTTTCGTTGATAACGTCCTGCACAAGATGACTTGAGAGCATGGGCGTTGCAAAATTCACCGTAACGCCGGCACCGCCGTACAGGTTCAAAACCTTGAGCATTTTTGGAATCCGGACGATATACTTGCGCACGGTGGCGTCGAGCTGCAATTTGGCGTACGGCGTGTTCTTCAGTCCGAAGTACCCGAGCCCGAAATTGTCAAGCGTCAGTTTTGTCGAATCGTAGGAAAAGTTGGCCGGATCCGATGCGTTGGTGATCTGATTGATGGGCTTGGCCAGTCCCTTCGGGTACTTGATGCAGCCCTGATAGTCCCAGACGCCGAAGTCGGCCGACACCTCCACGGCATCAATGAAAGGTATGACGTCGATATATATCTTTCCGCCGAATGCGAAATCGGATTTAAAATTGGACCGCGTCACGTATGCCGGAATTTGTTTTCCGACAAGGACGGAATCGAGGCCGACGGGAGTCAGGTTCATTTTAAGGCTGTCAAACGTTATCTGGTCGCCGAGCCCGGTTGTGTTCTTCATGCCAAGCGTATAATCGAGCCCGTAATGCACGCCGATTCCAACCAGGGCCGCTGCGGGCAGGCTCATGGCAAGCACATATGCTGCGCAAAGAAAGAGTTTTGAATGACATGTCATTGTGAGACCCCCTTGCGATAAAGTGAAGAACGATACGTGATTGGTTCTTGTCTCCGGCGCAGGTACGCCAAAAAGTGTTTTTCTCCGGCTCATCATCAATATATAATCAAATGACATCCCTGTCAAAACACCGTGTGCGGCCGGAATAAGTATTCTATCATTAAGCGGGGCCGCAAGTAAAGCGCCACCCATGATGCAAATCCTTTTACTGCCTGCCGCTCTTCTTCTGGCCCAATCCGCGCTCCTGGCGCAGGATGCGGCGTCCGAGCCCCGGCGCATCTCCTCGGTTGAATGCACGATTATCAGGAAGAACGCCTGTAACGGCTTTTCAAAGGTCGCTAAAGGCCGTTTTTCCTACGATGCGGCGGCAGGTACGGCCGCGTACGAGTACGGCGCGCCGTTCGGTTTCAGGTTCATAATAAACGACACTGCTCTGTTCGGCATCGACACCAGGCATGGCGGCGGCTACACGGCGCATCGCAGCGAGGGGCCACGCGGTTGTGACGATTTATACGAGTCGGTCCATTTCTTCGATGCGTTTCTCCGATGTGTCAATGCCGACACCGCGTCGATGACGATGGCCGGGCAAACGGACGACCACCGCTATTACGCTCGGAAAGACCGGTATGCAACCGACGTGCTGGCGTACAGCAGAGAATCGGGGGCGCTCGATTGCATAGAAAGCTTCGACGAGCAGGGCGAGATGTACCGGCAAATCAAGGCGCGCTACGATGAGCAGGGCCGGGTGTACGATTTCCCGGTGCGCATCGTAATCCGGAAAAGATGCGGCGGCGTACTTACATCCGACACGGTGCTCATTTCCGGGGCTGTAGTCAACAAGGGCGTATCCGGCAATGCTTTTGCGCTTCCCGCCGGGCGCTCGCTCCGGGCAATGGGCGAAGTGCGGCAAGGACTATTTTCTCCGAAGTAAAAACAAGCTTTGCGCCGGGTCGGCCGGCTTCAACAACCAATGAACGGAGCAGTTCACTCCATGGAACAGCACGAAACTGCAAACCCGCACGTGATTGTCGCGCCTGAATCCCTTATCAGCATTCTCGGCGTTGTGTACGTGCACAAGAAGACCATCGACAACGGCGACATGTATTTCACGCCTCACGGGCTGCCGCTCGCGTCGCTGCTGGCCGTGGAAAACTGGTACGAAAAAGAATGGTTCGAGGAGCATCGTGAGCACCTGCAGGGCACCGGCGCCGTGTATCGCGTGCCCACCAAAACCATTGACGGCAGGAGCATCGAACTCGTGGTGAAGAATTGCCGCGTGGGAGAAGATGTTCCGCTCGATACGCACACGCTCATGGAGTTCATCAATGCGGAATTCAACAGCCCCTGGGAGGAATTCTCTCTTGTCATGGAACTGCGCGAGGGAAAATACGGCCCCGCCGGCGTCGTCATCAATACGCAGGAGCCGCTCGCGATTTACGTCCCGCCCGAAAAGATGCAGTTGTGGCAAAGCGGCCGCTCGCGGTCCAAGATCAACAAAATCAAGGCGCGCCATCCCGGCGTCGACCTCGACATCCTGCGCCAGTACAAATTGGTGTACGGCTGGATACAGGGAAAGAACGTGGTGGACACCTTCGTGGATCTGGGGCTGTCGGCCGAGGAGCTTTCCGTCGCCTTGGAGCCAATCACCCGCAAAGCGATCAATGATCTTGACAAAAAGGGATATGTCGTCGCCGACATGAAGCCCGCACACGTGATTCTGGGCGAGGAGTATACCAAGGTCATCGCCGACATGGGGATGTCGTGCGGCGAGGCGGCGCGCACCAGGCAGGTGGAATTCGTGCATGGGCTCGTGGAGGCGGGCAACTACTCGGTTGTCGACTACGAGCTGCTGCTCCGCACGCCGCTTCACGAAGAGGAAGTTAAGTATTCCCGCCGGCATTCGTATCTCGACGACCAGCGCGACCGGTTGATTCCAACGCCCCTGCCGCCGTACCTGCAGTCGATGGAGGTGTTCGGTGTGCCGTATATTCACGGCCACGTGGAGAGCACGGGCGGCCAATTGTGGGTGGTTGGGCGCAACGCGCGCCTGTTCGACTACTTCCTGCCGGAGCGATGGCGCAGGACCGTGAGTTGGCGGCTTTCGGAAGACAACGAGGTCTTCTACACGGTGACAAAGGACAATGTCCACATCGTGTGGAAAACCTCGCGCGTCGGTGAAACGCCCGTGAGCGGCCCGTCTCAGGACCACGTTCGGAAGGCCGTGGAACTCGGGTTCAACAGCCCGTTTGAAGAATTCGCCATCGCGCAGTTTCTCATTGACAAAGGAATTGGAGCGGTGTACGTTCGCGCGATTTACATGACCGGAAGCGAGAAGGTGGAACAGTCCACCGACCGGAGGCGGTACGAGTCGCACAAGAACCTCGCCGGCCCAAACGGCAATCCCATTCTGCTTGAAAACCGCAACTACATCTCCATCCGCGGATATTTCAACGGGTCCGATTCCTGGGTTGCCGATCAGAAGGGACAATTATACAGGCCCATCGATCTGGTGAGCGCCCGCGCCAAGAACGTTATCTCTCCTGCCGAATATGAGAACATCTTCGGCGCCCTGCAGCACAGGCTTCTCGACCTCGGGTACGACGGGTCCCTGCTCGAAGGAAACGACATTCTCCTGGCCCTCGATCCTGCGGGCGCAATCATGAAGGATGCCGCAGGCGGGTTCGACGCGCGAATATGCAATTTCGAGCTGATAAGGAAACTGTAATCGCACGGATTGGATGTTCCTGACTTCGAGCGCCGCCGCGAGCGCAACCTCAGCCATCCTCCTTTATTTCCCATTTAATATTGCACCAATTGGTACAAAATATTATACTTAAAGGTGTAATATTAATGAGTGCATAAGGGAGGTGGCATGAATCCTTTCACCTACGGCCGCGTCGTCTCCAGAAAGAATTACTGCAGCCGTCCCGAGCTGGAGGCACAGCTGAAGGGCCGGCTGCGCGCGGTCCAGAACACCTATCTCGAGGGCGAGCGCAGAACGGGCAAGACGTCGCTGGTCATTCAGACCGTGGCAGGCATGGCGTCAAAGCGGTTGGTGTACGTTGACCTGCTCGAGGTCCGGACAATCGAAGACGTGCACAAACGCATCCTCAATGGCATTGTCAAGGCGGAAGGAAACGCAGGCTTCATTCAGACAGTGCTCAAGAGCGTGGCGGCCCTGCGGCCGACCCTCTCCTTCGATCCGGTGTCCGGCAAGCCGTCGTTGTCCGTCCACGCGGCAGCCAGGCTTATGCCGGAATCGCTGGAAGGCCTGCTCGACATTTTTTCCGGTCGGGAATACCGCAGCACCTTTGTCGTCATTGACGAATTCCAAGACATCCTGAACCTGCCGGAAGCGTACAAGGTCCTCGCGGTTCTACGGGGAAAGATCCAGTTTCTGAGGAATGTCCCGTTTGTCTTCTGCGGCAGCATACGCGGAAAAATGCACACCATCTTTACCGACCACGACAGCCCGTTCTTCAAATCCGCGTTGCCGATGGAGGTTGGTCCCATAGATCACACGGCCTTCAGGAAATTCATCGGCCACAAGTTCGATGAGGTAAAGATCAGGATCGCGCCGGAAACAATCGAAAGGATATTGCACCTTGCCAACGAGAATCCCGGCGATACGCAACAGCTCTGCGCAGCAGTGTACGACGTGACCAATCCCGGCAGCATGGTGGGCGAGGAGACGCTTGCGGAGGCACTGCAACTGATTTTCGCCGAAGAGCGCAAGGGGTACGAAGCGTGCCTGGCCAACATTACCGCAACGCAACTGAAATGCCTGGTCACCGTGGCGCGGCTCGGCGGCAAGAATACGCTGTCGGGCGAATTTCTGAGGGCCTGCGGCATCCTGCAGCCTTCCACGGTCCGGAAGTCGCTCTTGCGGCTTGAAGATCTCAAGATATTGTTCAAGACAAACAATGAATACCGGTATGTAAATCCGTTTTTCGGGCAATGGCTGGTGGGGATGGAGTATTGAGGGGGGGAAGAAAGACGCCAGCTATGTTCAAGCTGGATTGAGGCAGATAAAAATCATCATCGGACCATCCGCGACCTTCTTTATATAAAAGGGTGACAAATACGTTATTAAGATGTATTTTACATTTAGACGGACTAAATGTAAAATAGGATTACATATGTTTCTTCGACCCTTCTGGATTGCACGAATAGAGGCCGCTTGGCGGAAAAGGCCCATAATCTGGCTGTCGGGCGTACGCCGGGTGGGGAAGACCACGCTTGCCTCCATGCTGGTGCGCAGCCAATATGTCAATTGCGACTTGCCGTCCGAGGTACGCGGCATGGCTGATCCGGAGCTGTTTCTGGATAAATTTCCCAAAGGGACCCGCATTGTCCTGGACGAGGTCCATCGTCTCGACGATCCCGGCAGGTTGTTGAAAATCGCGGCCGACGCCTATCCTCATCTTCGCGTGCTTGCCACCGGATCGTCGACCCTGGCGGCAACAAAAAAGTTCCGGGATTCGCTCACCGGCAGGAAAGTGTCCATTCATTTGCCTCCGGTGATGTGGACCGAATGCCCCGTTGACGCCGGTGTTTCCGACCTGGGGCGCCGCTTGCTACACGGGGGTCTGCCCCAGCAACTGCTTGCAGCGCGGTATGATCCCGGTTTTTTTTCCGAATGGCTCGATAGCTTTTACGCCCGCGACGTGCAGGAGCTGTTCAATGTGCGGAATCGCACCGGGTTCATTAAGTGCCTGCAATTGCTTATTCGTCAGAGCGGAGGAGCGCTGAACATCGAGTCCCTGGCCGCAGAATCTGAAATCAGCAGGCCGACAGCAATTTCCTATATCGACGCATTGTCTCTTTCACATGCGGTGATTGCCGTGAGGCCGTTTCACGGCGGGAACAAACGGGAAATAACGCATCAGCCCCGGTTATACGGGTTTGATACCGGGTTCGTATGTCATCAAAAAGGCTGGGACACCCTGCGGAATGACGATATCGGCCTGTTGTGGGAACATGCGGCGCTGGACGTTCTTCAGGCGGCGTTCGGAGAAGAAAATGTGAAGTACTGGCGCGACAAGGACGGACACGAGATTGATTTTATCGTTGCCGGGAAACGAGACCGCGTGACCGCGATAGAATGTAAAAACAATCCTGATAAATTCAAACCGGAAAACCTGGCACTTTTCCGGTCGCTGTATCCGAACGGGGAAAACTGGGTGATATCACCATCCGTCAAGACTGCCTATAAGAAAAGGTTCGGGGATGTTTTGGTCGATTTTATGCCTTTGGCGAAGATTCTTGAAGATGCGGAGAACTGAGAGGCAGGAGTGAGGAATTTCGGCATGATGAGGGAGGTGACGCAATCGCGTGCCCCGGCAACGGTAGTAAAGGAAATACTGAGTGTGTATCGGGAGTTCAAGGAGGGGAGGGGAAACAGGAAGGGGCGGTTACGAAACCATTTTTTTGGACCATTCAAGAACCGTAAGGACAAGTGAGCGTATTTCGTCCCTCACGATAGAGTTCGTTCCCTTGTTTTCAGGTGGAAGAAAATCGTACCTGTACTCGACCGCAAAAGGTGTCAATTCAACGCATTTATCCATTGGAATTGGAACGGAAATTCCCTTGTCGCTGAGGATGTCTATTAGTTCAGCAAGGTCATGGGTTCTGCGGAACGGGACCGACTTGATGGCAAGCACGGCCTTCAATGCTTTTTCAACAATCTGCTGCGCATGAAATCCGATGATTTCATCGGCAACCTGCGAATTGTCAAGAAGGATTTTCAGGGCTGCCCAGTCGTCCTGTGCTTTCGAAAGAAGCAGCTTGGCATGTTCAAGCGGCGACGCCATATTCCCTGCCTTCTCTTGCCGCATCGAACAGAATAGTGCTCGGTGTGTCCTTCCATTCTTCAAAAACAGTGCGGCTGACAACCAGAATGTCCACCGGTATCCGAAGAGGCCGCAATACCTGTCTTAACCTGACCATTTCGGCATGCCTGTCGTTAAGAACAGGCTCAATCACAAGGAAATCCGCATCGCTTTGATCCGTTGCGTTGACGCGCGCCTGCGAGCCGAATAAAATGACACGCGAGCCGGGAGGAATCGCATCCAGCAATTTTTGCGCGGCAAGGTCTATTAATTCGGGTGAAATCATTCTTGGAGTTCCTCTTTTTCCAGAAGCAATTTGCGATAATGAAGCATGTCCTCCATCCTCCATTTGTAAAAATAGGCGTTATCAGAGGCGGAGGGCAAGGAAAAGAGGTGGAAAGCGGGGGGCGAGGAATTTCTGCATGGTGCGGCCGGTGGTTACGGAACAGGAGCCGGGCAAGGTGGTGAGGGAGATTGTGAAGGTGTGGAGGGAGTTCGGGAAAGGGAAATAGAGGCAGTTTTCATGATTGATCAGGCAACTGTTTCAATTGCAAAAAACAGGCGTATTTAAAAGTCAAAGGCAGGGAAAAGGGATGCGAGAAGTAGTGTTGGAAGCGCAGGCTGCTGCGCCAAAGCGGAGGAGCCCTGAATATCGACTCTCTGGCCGCTGAATCCGAAATCAGCAGACCGACGGCAATTTCCTATATCGACGCATTGGCCCTTTCACATGCGGTGATTGCCGTGAGGCCGTTTCACGGCGGGAACAAACGGGAAATAACGCATCAGCCCCGATTATACGGGTTTGATACCGGGTTCGTCTGTCATCAAAAAGGCTGGGACACCCTGCGGAATGACGATATCGGCCTGTTGTGGGAACATGCGACGCTGGACGTTCTTCAGGCGGCGTTCGGAGAAGAAAACGTGAAGTACTGGCGCGACAAGGACGGACACGAGATTGATTTTATCGTTGCCGGGAAACGAGACCGCGTGACCGCCATCGAATGTAAAAACAACCCGGACAAATTCAAACCGGACAATCTGGCGGTATTCCGTTCCCTCTATCCGCGTGGGGAAAACTGGGTGCTCGCTCCATCCGTTAAGACCGCTTCTAAGAAAAGATTCGGGAACGTGATGGTGGAATTTCTGCCTTTGGCGAAGATTCTGGAAGATAGGGTAAAGGGGTAAAACGGAATCCGGAGGCGAGCGCATTGGCATTGCATTCCCCAATTTTTGCATGGTGAGGCCGTTGACGCAATCGGCCGAGCCGGAGGTTTTTGCACAAAAGCGCCCGAAGAACATGGAAAGAAAAGCTATTCTTTGTAACCAAATTCCCGCTTCGATGATCATTTTTTTCTTGCAAATAAATTTTGTTTCGCGTATACTCCCTCCTTAATCTACTAACCTTTCCGCAGCGGTATCAGACACGTTCGTTTTGTGCCAAGCTGGTTTTTCATCCAAAGGTGAAGAAGATCAACGACAAAATCAATCCTTTCGCCATTCGCCTCTTGGACAAGGCTTTCCAGGTGGCCAAAACCGTACAGAACCCGGACGTAAAATTTCGCACCCTCACCGAGATCGCGCATCGCTTTGACCTCGTCATTTGGTATCAGCGTTGCCACATTGCGGCATTGGGAACGAGGAGACCGAACGCCGCACGGCCCGGCCCGCGTGCTGCTTAACGTTGTTGATAAGTCGCCGGAGACGGTGTTAAGAATTGCGGGGGGAGGATGAGGGCGGGAGGGGAAAAATGTTCTCACCTATCTGTTCGACGGTATTCGCTCTTTCTTTTCTTTTGACTTCGTGTTCTCCTGATATCCTGACCGCTCCACATCTTGGACAGTATCGTTCGATAAACGGACGGCCATCCACATCGTGACCCCGCGCCTCGCCGCGCAGTTTGTGCTTATGGCATTTCGGGCACATTATGTCTGTCCCGCATGTTCGGCGTCAGCATCAGATATGCCCCCGATTCTTAGGCGGACATGATTGACCAACGCCTTAAAAAAGTCGCCGGCGCCTTTTTGGAGCACCGGATAGTTCCGGGACAGCGCCAGCGCCTGGGACTGGTTTCCGGTTACGATGAGTCCCGCTGCCCCCGGATGGACCGATGTGACCGCATCGAGCAACGCAATGCCGTTCATCTCGGGCATTTCAAAATCGGTGATGATGAATGCCGGGCAGCCGGATTCTTTTATATATTGTAAAGCTTTGAGCGGATTGCTGAATGCCCGCACATGGGGATATCCCGCCACCTTGAGATGCTTCTCAATACATTCCTTCATGACCTCGGAATCGTCGACGAGAATAATTAATTTTTCGATTCCGGTTTCTCCCCTGATGATGCTAAGGATGTTTTTTTTATTCCGGCTTCATGCGTTTCCATGCCGCCTCAACGGTCAAGCATTGTAAAACGGATGTGCAGGTATTAATTTTTTATTGAAGGGTAAGGGCATTCTATATGCACGATAAGGGACTTTTCTTTTTTCCGCAAGGCCCGCGCCGTACATGGAGTACAAACCCGCCAATTTTCTCACAGCGACCTTTCCTCGGCAGAACGCCAGACCGGCTCGTTTAAGAAAAGCGTAAAAAAAAAATAACTGGAATCTCCTTATCGTAGTAAAAATACTCCGAAAAGGCGACGGTGTCAAACATTTTTTGCGCCCCGGGGAACGGTCCGTTGTGAATATCGGCAGGAACATTAGAGAACTCAGGAAGAAGAAGGGGCTCTCCCAGGCAGAATTGGGGCAAAAGCTTGGTGTGAGCCAGAAGGTTATTTCGGCCTACGAGCGCAGCTATCGGCTGCCGCCAAGCTCATTGATACCGCATGTCGCCGAATCGCTCGGAACGAGTACCGACGCTCTGTATCAGGCATCAGGAGATGAAGGCCGGGCCCGGAAGCTCAAGAATTCGGAACTGTGGACCATCGTTGAAAAGCTTGAGGAGATACCCGAAAGCGAACGGAAAGAAGTATTCAAGTTCATCGAGAGGTATCTGGCTAATAGGGAATTGCTTTTGTCCTGAGCGGGCGGATAAAACTGGATTCTTTATAGACCTGCCTGCGCGAAGCCGCTTCGGCAAAGGCAGGCGCTCATTTTTTCACCCATTTTGCCCTCTGTCCCACGCCAAGACGAATCCGGACCCTATTTCCTCATGACCTCACCGGTACAGCACTTTGTCCGGTCGATCTTCCCGATGTCCGCGATATACGAAACCTGCGTCAGCCCGCTTGCCGGCCTCTCCCCCTTGACAACAGCCTTCTGCAGGAAATCGACCGTGTAATAGGCGCCGTCGGGCGAGGCAAACCCATAGGTGAAGCCGTCGGTAAACCACTGCTTGGGCTCCGCGATCTGGGCGGTTGTAAACACGAGCTTCAGGTTCTTGTAGTCGAACACGGTGAGCCGGAAGGTTGTGTTGTTTTCCCACACACAATACACACACGAGCCTGCCGTGTCGGCGAACACCTGGGCGCCGGGAAGCGTCACCACTTTGCCGCTTGGCAAGATCAGAAACAGCTTGCCGTCGTACGGCGAGGCTTTCACGATCATGAGTCCTCCGGCAACCGGCTGTGCCGCAGGGACTATCATGCCGAAAGGCCCTGACGAAACCTCAACGTCGAACAGCACGTACTTCCGCTTGTCCAGTACCAGGGCCGAGATGCAATTGGTGTCGGACGCGCCGATTGGCCGTATGTTTACAACACGGTACGTGTGCTTTCCCACGGTATAGGCCCGCTCGGTAAAGGTGTGTTTCTTTGACTTCTTGTACTGGTCGATGTCGATGGTGGCCTGCTGCGCCGCGCACGTTGCGGCAATAACAGCCACTAGGACGATACTGCGTATCATGGTGCCTCCCGAACAGGTTTGCCGACTAGACAACAATATAAATTATCGAAGACTTGCCCGTTGACAGGAATGCCTCGGATATGTACTATTATGATCGAAACGACCGCAAATTTCCATCTTCCGTTTCCAGGAGCGTCCCTATGGCTGGAAAAATCCTCGCCGTTGCATGTGTTGGACTTGCCGTCTTCTGTCTTACCTCGTTTGCCGCGACACAAAAAGGCACTGCGGCAGACGGAAGGCAAGTGTATCTCAAGGATGACGGAACATGGCGTTACATAACGCAGGATGACATTGCCGCGGAAAAAGCCGCAAAGGAAGATTCCATTGCCAAGGCTGCAGCAGCCATTGCCGCGGCAGTACGGGTAAAGGAGACGGAAAAGGCCAGGGCGGCGGCCGAGGCAAGCAATGAACCCCGGGTGGTAGCGAAGAAGCGGTCGGCCGACGAGCCGGAGCGCGCCGCGCTGGTCGACGTGATCAAGAGCGACCGGTCGTTCGACGTGCGAAAGGCGCGCTGGGGCATGAGCAGGGACGAGGTGAAGAAATCAGAAGATCTGCAGTTATTGACTGATGCAAAAGACCGCTTGGAGTACAAGTTCGTGCTGCTTGGCATCAAGAGCAGGATCGTGTACAGGTTCGTCGATGTCAGGCTGGCGGGCGCGGAGTACCTCATCGAGCAGGACGACGTGAATCCGTCGAGATTTTACGACGATTTCCAGAATCTCAAGGAGCATCTGCGGAGGCTCTACGGTACGCCGGTCTCC
>Ga0182027_10007929_pt1 | contig 15565 bp, 15 predicted proteins | sample 712E1DmetaG_FD_121300 | JGI IMG/M metagenome (GOLD analysis project Ga0182027, IMG submission 121300) | Permafrost microbial communities from Stordalen Mire, Sweden - 712E1D metaG (Illumina Assembly) | ecosystem: Environmental > Terrestrial > Soil > Wetlands > Permafrost | place: Sweden...
AAAGGCCATAAATTTGTATAATAAAAACAAGATTAGGAATTTATTTTTATCGTTCCTGGACTATAACCGTGGCTTCGATATATAAATTTCTCTACAACGCCTGAATTACTTTTATCATAAAAGCAATGGTATGAATGAAATGAAAAAATTTAATCCTGTTATTAAAGTAAAAGGTTTTGCTACAAAGCAATCCATGAAGCTCAGCGAAAAAGCAATTGAAAAAACACAAATGGCGAACAACTATTTGACCGATTTTGCTGATGTTCTCTTGTTTATAAATCGTATTATAAAGGAAACATTTTCGCGCAACTTTGAATTCAAAGAATTTTTTCGCCAGTGCTTCCAAATCGGATATAAAACATTACCACTTATTTCAATTACCGGAACCATTATGGGTTTGGTGCTTACAATTCAATCGCGACCGGTACTTATTTCATTCGGAGCAGTGACCATGCTTCCCGGAATGGTGGCTGTATCTCTTATCAGGGAAATGGGCCCGGTAATAACGGCACTTATATGTGCAGGGAAAATCGGTTCGGGCATGGGGGCAGAACTAGGTTCGATGAAAGTGACAGAACAAATTGATGCCATGGAAGTATCATCCACCAATCCTATGCGATTTTTAGTTGTAACAAGAGTGTTGGCAGCGACACTTATGATACCTTTATTGATTTTATATGCTGATGCACTTGGCATGTTAGGAAGCTGGGCAGGTGCAAATATCAAAGGCGATGTAACTTTTGTTTTGTACTTCTCTCAGGCATTTAGTCATGTTAATTTCCTGGACTTTATTCCGGCTTTTGTAAAATCATTTTTTTTCGGGGCCGTAATTGGATTGGTAGGGTGTTATAAAGGATTTAATGCAGGCCGAGGAACAGAAAGTGTTGGCATTGCAGCAAATTCTGCCGTTGTATTAGCATCACTTCTGGTGATAATTGTAGATATGATTGCTGTTCAAATTACTGATATGCTAATGCCATGAAAACAGACCAAACAGAAACAATAAAGAATGGTTCATTCAAGATAACAACCGATAATGAGCCGGTGATCGAAATAAATAACCTAAGGAAATCATTTGGTAATCAGGAGGTATTAAAGAATGTCAACTTAAAGCTATTTAATGGCGAGCACCTGGTGGTACTTGGAAAATCAGGAAGCGGAAAATCTGTTTTAATAAAATGTATAGTTCGTTTATTAAAATCTGATGTAGGGACAATAAATGTGTTTGGGAAAAATGTATCTGAATTAAACAGAAAAGAATTGGGTGAGTTAAGACAGAAAATTGGTTTTCTTTTTCAGAGTGGTGCATTGTATGATTCCATGACGGTGAAACAGAACCTGGAATTTCCATTGAGAAGAATAAAAAAGGGTATTACTGAAAAAGAAATTGAAGAAAAAGTTCATGAGGTTTTAGAAAATGTTGGTTTGGCTGATGCATTAAATAAAATGCCATCACAACTTTCCGGTGGCATGCGAAAACGAATAAGTTTAGCACGTACCATTGTTGTTGATCCGATGATCATGCTATATGACGAACCCACAACAGGTCTTGACCCGATTACTTCTGATGAAATAAGTTCACTTATTAATGATGTTCAGAAAAAATATAAAACTTCCTCCCTCATCATCACACATGATATTGAATGTGCCCGTAACACGGCAAACCGTATCATTATGTTAAAAGATGGCGAAGTATATATTGAAGGAAGATTAGCAGAGTTTGAAAACTCAAACGACCCGTTAATTAAATCCTTCTTCAAAGGAAAATAAGTAATTAATCATTTAACTAAAAAACAAAATGGATACGCACACACAAAAATTTAAAGTACGATTAGGGCTGTTTGTTGCAGTAGGATTGGCACTTTTTGTAATTGCCATTTTTATAATCGGAAAACAAAAAAATTTATTCAATCCCGTTTTTAAGCTTACAACTACTTTTTATAATGTTAGCGGATTACAGGTTGGAAACAACATCCGTTTCTCCGGAATTAATGTAGGAACTGTTGACCACATCAGCATTCTAAACGATTCAACTGTTAAGGTGTATATGTTGATTAAAAGAGAAGTTAGGCAGTTTATTAAATCGGATTGTGAAGTGGCAATAGGTTCATCAGGCCTTATAGGCGACCGGCTTTTAATTATTGGACAGGGAAGTACGGATGCCCCTGAGGCAAAAGAAGGACAACAGCTTGCATCATCCGAGCCCATTGAAACAGATGCCATCATGGCAAGTTTGCAGGTAACGGCAGGTAATGCCGAAATTATAACCCAGCAACTTGCAGAGATCATGCAAAAATTAAACAGTGGAAGCGGCACACTTGGCAGATTAATTCAGGATACAGTCCTGGGAGGTTATATTAATCAAACCATTGTGAACCTCAAAAAAAGCACCAAGGGATTAGATGAAAATATGCAAGCAGTTAAACATAATTTCCTTTTAAAAGGGTATTTTAAAAAGAAGACAAAAGCAACAGAACAAAAGCAGAAAGACGATCTGGAAAAAAAGAAACAGAACAAAAAGTAAATGTCCTTTTTTATGGTATACTGTACATTGCATGTTTTAAAATAGTACCATTAAGATATTCAAAAATGGCAAATGCAAATGAGGTTCAAAATTATTTTCATACTTTTATCTATAGTAATAATCACAACTGAATTTGCATTTGCACAGCAAACACCCACCAAAACAGACTCAGCCGCTTTTTATAAGAGTATAGAAGCCTATTCAAAACGCAGCAAGTTTTCTAAGTTTATATACGGGTTAGTTTTTAGACCGATACCAATCAATACAACAAAAAAGAAAATTAAAAAGAGACAATATAAGAAGCTGATACAAAAACCATACAGCACCTTTGAAGGAAAAACGATCAGGCATATTAATATTGAAACACTCGATCCATTTGGTTATTCAATTACCAACCTCATTGCAAAACCAGATGACTTTGTATCTAAAATCGGAAATGATTTACATGTAAAAACCAGGCAAATCACAATCCGAAACCTGTTACTCATTCATCAAAACCAAAAATTTGATTCATTACTTGTAAAAGAATCTGAGCGATTGGTAAGAAGTATGGGTTATGTTCACGATGTTTCATTTTTCGTTGTTTCAACTGCAAAAAAATCCGATTCAGTTGATATTTTTATCCGGGTTTTAGATAATTGGAGTATCGTTCCTGTCGGTGGGGCTTCCACTTCAACCTTCAATATTAATTTAACTGACAGAAATTTTATGGGGTTAGGTCATGAATTTCAAGCCGGTTATACCTGGTATAGTTCTACCGGCCCAGCTTACACTACATATTATACCATTCCTAACATCCGAAACACTTATATTAACACATCACTCCATTATTCCAACGACCGATACAATAATTTTACAAAGAGTTTTGCATTCGACCGTCCATTTTTTTCCCCCTTTGCAAAATGGGCGGCAGGAATAAACTTTACACAGCAGTTCAGAAAGGATTATATTCAAGAAATTGATACCCCATTCGTGATGCAGAGATTTAAATTAAACTCGCAGGATTATTGGGCAGGTTTTGCCACACAAATTTTTAAGGGGAATACCGAAAATAAGCGTACCACTAATTTTATTTCTGCAGTTCGTTTTTTACGAATCCGTTATATCGAAAAACCAGAAGAAATCCTTGACACCCTGCATGAGTTTTCTAACGAATATTTCTACCTGGCAAGCATCGGCATATCTACACGAAAATATGTACAGGATAAATATATATTTAATTATGGGGTTACTGAAGATGTGCCTATTGGTAGCGTTTATAATATAACTGCCGGTTATCAGATAAGGGATAATACTAGTCGAATGTATGCAGGAGTAAGGTTTTCCTTTGGCAATTATCATCCCTGGGGTTACTTAAGCTGGGATTTCGAATATGGGACTTTCTTTCATTCATCAGTTCCTGAACAGGGTGTTTTTACAGCAGCAGTAATTTATTTTACAGGTTTAAAAGAAATGGGGAGATGGAAATTCAGGCAATTTATTAAACCTCAACTTACTATAGGTATAAATCGCTTGTCGTATGAAAATCTAACAATCAATAATGATAACTTTGTAAAAGGTTTTAGCACTTCCTCTTTATTGGGTACTAAAAAAATTGTTTTTACCCTCCAGACTCAATCGTATGCACCCTGGAATTTTATAGGATTCAGGTTTGGGCCTTATCTTATTTGTTCTCTTGGCATGCTTGGTGATGATAAAACTGGATTTGCAAATAGCAGGATCTATTCACAATTTGGCCTGGGTGTATTAATTAAAAATGAATATCTTATTTTTAATACCTTCCAGGTTTCAATTGCATACTTCCCAGTCCTCCCGGGTGTGGGTAATAATGTTTTTAAACTAAATCCAATTTCCAGTAGTGATTTTGGCTATCGTGATTTTATCATCGGGAAACCGGCAGTAATTGTATTTCAATAAGGAATTCTAATTTTTATCAAAAGTTATGAAAATAATAAACACCATAAAAAAAACCGGTTATCTCCTCAAAGAAACCATCAAGGGATTTGTAGCCGATGATGCCATTAAGCTAAGCGCAGCATTATCGTATTATACCTTTTTTTCACTACCTCCATTGCTGATCATAATCAGTAGCTTATGCGGATTCTTTTTTGGTGCTGAAGCAGTAAGAGGAGAAATATTCGGACAAATTAACGGACTGGTTGGAAACAATGCAGCGCTGCAAATCCAGGAAACAATAAAAAATGTAAAACTTTCAAACAGCAATTCATTTGCTACCATCCTGGGGGTAATCATTTTATTAATCGGAGCATCGGGTGTATTTGCAGAAATTCAGGACTCCATAAATTATATCTGGGGCATCAAAGCAAAGCCAAAACGGGGCTTAATAAAATTTATTAAAAACCGACTCATGTCATTCTCCATGATTGGTTCAGCAGGATTTTTATTATTGGTCGGGTTAATTATAAATTCCTTAATGGATGTTCTGAACAAAGGGTTGGCTACATATTTTCCACAGGATACTATTTATTTATTTTATGTCATTAACATCATAATCATGTTCATCATCATTACACTTTTATTCACAATCATTTTTAAATCACTGCCTGACGGAAAAGTTGTTCTCCTTGATTGCCTCATCGGGGCATCCTTTACCGCTTTTCTTTTTATGATTGGTAAATTTGCTATAGGTTTTTACCTCGGCAAATCCTCAATCTCTACTGTATATGGAGCTGCGGGATCGGTTATTTTGATACTCGTTTGGGTGTATTATTCAGCCATCATACTTTATTTCGGGGCAGAATTTACCAAGGTATATGCAAACACTCAGGGAAAAAAAATCATTCCTTATGAATATTCGGTTAAGGTAATTGAAAAGGAAATTGAAATTGAAACAAAGACAACCACTTAAGTTTCAAAAATTCATTTTTTATCCTAACTATTCCGGAAACTTTTTATCCAGATGGAATGAAAAGTTACAAACATATAAAACAGAGAGTTATAGATAATTAAAACTCAGTCATGATGATGATCATCGTGGTCATGATGGTCGTCGTGACCACGGTGCCTGTCATTATCATGTCGCTCAACATTACCTCTATGTCTTTCATGGCCCGGGCCCGGGGTACGCACAATACAAGAGGATACGAGAATTATCCATGCTAACATAAAGATGACAAGTATAGATTTTAATAATTTACCTGCACTTACTGGTTTTAGAGTTTCTTCATCATTGATTTTATCAGGGTGATGAGAAATTTTAAGCGATTTCATTTTATTATCATTATTAATTGTTAGAAATATTTTTAACGTGATTAATCAACCTAAAGTTGAAATACCTGCTGGATTTCGAAGACCAGGGTTTGATCAGGTATTAGCTTACTTGTCAGCGGAAGGTTCCAGCAATATTGTCCCCTCTTTTTGGCCGACATTGATGAGTTCAACTTCACATGTAATCATTACATCTTCACTTACCATGATGCCTCCGGTTTCGAGAGCTGCATTCCAAATAAGTCCCCAATCAGTTCTGTTGATTTTTCCGGTAACTGTAAATCCAGCTTTTTCATTACCCCAGGGATCTTTTATGATTCCTCCGAATTGTGCATTTAATTTCACGTTTTTGGTTATGCCTCTCATTGTTAATTCCCCCCATAATTCATGATTACCATCCGGATCTGATTTTTCAATGGTGCTGGAGGTAAATGTTATTTGCTTGTGGTTTTGAACATCAAAAAAATCAGCACTTTTCAAATGCTCATCCCGTTTTTCATCTCCTGTAGTTATTGAAGAGGCATCTATCCATAAATCTATTTCAGCAGTAGCAAAGTCTTTGTCTTCTGTATAGATACTTGCATCAAATATTTTGAATGCACCTTTGACATGTGCGATCATTAAATGCCTGACTTTAAATGCAATTTCACTATGAGATTGATCTATTGCCCATTTTATTCCATTTTTCGTGTTTTTCATTTCGTTTATTTTTTTTAGTTAATTTGAGTTAGTACTATTTAATTAGATAAAATTACTTTTAATGTTTTCTCTTTTGAAGTATTTCCTAAAGTATCATAAGCTTTAACTATTTGATTTAATTTAAAACGATGAGTAACGAGTTTCTTTGGATCAAGGTTACGTGACGTAACATCTTTAAAAAGCATGGGTGTGTATCCGGTATCGGCAAGGCGTGTAGTGATTGTGAAGTTTCGGGACCATAAAGTTTGCAAGTGAAGGATGATTCTTTTCCCGTGTATTCTTATATTGGCTATATGTCCGCAGAAACCAATAATTGCCTCACATAATTCAAATGTTGCCGGTAAACCAACGGCTTCGATGGCTGTATCAACTCCTTTACCATTTGTAAGGCTCTTAACCTTTTCAACTACATTTTCATGGGTGCTGTTAATGATATGTGTTGCCCTAAAAGTCTTTGCAACATTCAGGTGGTAATCATCAGGGTCTATCATAATAATTTTTACCGGATTATACAATTGAGCCCTTAATAATACAGCCAAACCTATGGGACCTGCACCTACTATAGCTATTGTTTCACCAGGCTTTACTTTCCCATTTAGCTCTCTACAATCAAAACCTGTTGGTAAAATATCACTCAGCATCAGCAGGGCATCTTCATCGGCATCTGCCGGAATAGGGTACAAACTATTGTCAGCATATGGGATTCTTACATATTCGGCTTGTGTACCATCAATTAAATTACCCAGTATCCAACCTCCCTTTTCGCAAAGGGAATATCTGGCGCTTTTACAATATTCACATTTACCACAAGATGCAATACAAGATATCAAAACACTATCACCTTTTTTAAAATTATGAACAGCACTTCCCACTTTGTCAATAATACCAACACCTTCATGTCCAATAATTCTTCCATCTGTAACAGTAGGCACATTTCCTTTCAAAATATGCAAATCCCTTCTGCATATAGTCGTTTTCAGAATTTTTACAACGGCATCCGTAGGATCTTCTATTATCGGCTTAGGTTTTACTTCCCAGGATTTTTTTCCTGGACCATGATAAACTAATGCTTTCATGTTTAATTGGTTTGTAATTTAGAATGCAACAAGAGTACAAATCTAAATATGCCAGTTTCTGTATACGTTACACAATTTCAGAAAAGAGTTACATCATTCACACATTTAAGTGATTGATATTTCCTTTGTGAATACCGGTTAAAATTGTTTCCTGGTTGAAGGATGATAAGATAAATCAGGTTGTTTTTCTTAATTGATGTTTTGGGGTGGTTTATCGTGTTGTTGTTGAGGCTGCTGTTGTTGAGGCTGCTGTTGTTGTTGAGGCTGTTGTTGTTGAGGCTGTTGTTGTTGAGGTTGTTGTTGTTGAGGTTGTTGTTGTTGAGGTTGTTGCTGTTGAGGCTGTTGCTGTTGAGGTTGTTGCTGCCGAGGTTGTTGCTGCCGAGGTTGCTGCTGCCGAGGTTGCTGCTGTTTATTCGGTTGGACGGTACGTTGTTGCTGAGGGGTTTGCTGCTGTTTATTCGGTTGAACAGTACGTTGTTGCTGAGGGGTTTGCTGCTGTTTATTCGGTTGAACAGTACGTTGTTGCTGAGAAGGTTGCTGCTTATTCGGTTGGGTTGTGCGTTGTTGTTGTGATGTTGGTTGTTTAGTTGGCTGATTTGCTTTTTGTGGTTGCTGTTTATTTGGTTGGACGTTACGTTGTTGCTGAGAAGGTTGCTGTTTATTTGGTTGGGTTGTGCGTTGTTGTTGTGATGTTGGTTGTTTAGTTGGTTGATTTGTTTTTTGTTGATGCTGAATAGTCGGTTGTTTGACCGGTTGCTGGTTGTTTGGTTGAGTTGATTTTTGTGGTGGTTTTACTATAGTTCTTTGTGATTTAGTTTTCACATCTTTCAAATTCGCTACTTTGGATGGGGCAGGTTTCTGCCCGGTGGCATTATTTTTTTGTACCTGAGGTCTGTACAACTCAAGCTGATTTTTGTTCAGATTCTGCCCGGGCTTACTACTTTCTTTGATCGTAAAAGGGGTAATTCTCCTACCGGAACGTTTTTCTACTTCAGTTCTATCGGGACCTGTATTGTATGTTACATTTCGGGACCGGTCTTCCCGCCTGTTATTTATCACTGTTGAATATCTGATGATCGTAACATTGTTTGAGGAGTTGACATAGTAGTTATTGATGTCCCTTCTTCCAAAATCGTTGTTTCTTACAAATCGCCATTGATTGTAAGGCACATTATAGCCATCACCATAAGCTACATCAATGCTGACACCAGGCCCGATTGGTGCCCATCCGTAATAATTTGCAGATCTTCTCCAGGTAACCCATCCGGGACCCCATTCGTAATCCGGAACCCAGATAGGTCCGTAATTTTCATCAGTGTACCAGCGGCCATAGTGAAAAGGTGCCCATCCCCACGAATAATTAGAAACCCATGTCCATCCCTCATCGGTGGATATCCAGTAGCCGTTCGTGGCATAAGGAGTAAACCCCGGAGCTACATTGGGTACCCAAACATATCCATAATCGGGGTTGTCTATCCAGGTACCATAAGGGCTTAATTCATCATAAAAAATCTGGAAGCTTACTGTTGATCCCTGTGCAGATGCTTTTTGTGGTGTTATAAATATACCTGTGAAAAGCAAAAGAAAAAGAGCGATTATTTTAATTTTTGTTTCCATATTTTAAATTTTAAATGGACTGAAATTTTTATATGGCAAAATTGCAAACTTTTATACACATAAGTATTACATAATTCCATAAAAGAGTTACATCATTCACATATTTTTAAGAGGGGAGAAAAGCGAAGTCTTTTTAAATTCTCAACAAGTTGCTTGACATAGTATTACATTCTCTCCATATACCAATTCAATTCCCCTTCCATTTTTTTATAACGGAATATGGTAGTGATGATTTTTTGTAAACGTATAAATGCGGTTTCGCTTTTTACCACATAATCAAAAGCCTTGTGATGCATACATTCTACCGCCACTTCAATTTTATCCTGGGCTGATAACATTACCACGGGAATATCCTCGTTGAAAGCCTTTATTTTATCTAATGTTTCAATTCCGTTCATCGCATTTTTATCAATTCCGTCAAGCAGGTAATCTAAAATGATCACATCCGGGTTGTGAGTTAAATTCCCTATGCAAAGTTCACCAGTAGCAAAGGTTTCAATTGTTAAATCGGCAACCTGCAGAAAATCAATTTCCAATGATTTTAAAAACACAGCATCATCATCCACCAGGAAAAGTTTTATTTTATTTTTGTTAATCATGACTTAGTGTTTTTAATTGTGTTAAACTCTTCTTCTAATTCTTTACAAGCCTGGGTACAAACATTCTCAAGCTGCAAAACCAGTTCGGGTATTCCATCGGTTTGTAGTTGTGTGCTTGCAAATTCCTGAACTTTTTTAGCCATGTTTTCGAAATCGATACTGATACCCACGATTGAAAATGAAGGTATCATTTTATGTACTGCAGCATGCAATGAGTTCCAATCTTTATCCTGCAGGCTTTGTTTCATTGCGCTAATTAAAGGAGGGGTTTGTTCCAGATAAAGCGAGATCATTTCCATCATTAATGTCGGGTTAGATTTTGTACGTCGCATTAAATAATTAAGGTCGGTACATTTTAACCTTTGGGTTAGATCGCTTTCAGGTTCTTTATATCCTTCAACAGGTGTAGCTTTTTTAACAGACCCAACTATTTTACTATACAGTAATCTTTCATCAACGGGTTTTGCAATATAATCATTCATTCCAACAGATTTACATTTTGCCAAATCAACGGTGGTTACATCGGCAGTTAAGGCAATGATGGGGATATTAGATTTCAGATTGTTCCGAATGTAATCAGTTGCCTCAAACCCATTCATTTCGGGCATCTGCAAGTCCATTAAAATGATATCATAAGATTTGGTTTGTAGTTTTTCGATGGCTATTTTTCCGTTGGAGGCAATATCGCAATCAAATCCGAAATCATCCAATAACGTTCTCATAAGCAATTGATTGAGTGTAATGTCTTCAGCCACCAATACTTTTATATTTTTAATTTCCGTATCCAATTCCATTATTCCTGTTTCTGATTCAGCATTGGCTTTTGTTTTCAGAAAACTTAATATAAAACTAAAAGAAGAGCCCTCATCGATTTTACTTTTGACGGAAATGCTTCCACCTTGCGGTTCTACCAGTTGTTTAACAATGGCAAGTCCTAATCCCGTTCCACCATACAATCTTGACGTGCCACTGGATGCCTGCTGAAAGTTTTCAAAAATCTTATCTATCTTATTTTCAGCTATTCCTATTCCGGTATCCGTAACTGCAAATTCGATGGTTACTTTCTCGCTATCTTCACTCAGTAAACGGACACTTACGGTAATTTTCCCCTTTGTCGTGAATTTTACTGCATTGCTTACCAGATTTAAAATAATCTGGTGCAAACGTACAGGATCGCCTACCAGCACTGCAGGAATTCGATTATCGTATTCTTTAACCAACTCTAAATTCTTTTCCCGGATTTTTGCCTCAAACAAATGAAGCATGGCGGAGATCGACAGGGCCATTTTAAAAGGTGTTTGCTCGAATATCATTTTTCCTGCATCTACTTTAGCCAGGTCGAGTATATCGTTAATGAGGACGATTAAAGCATCGCCACTCATTTTTATGGCTTGTAAATATTCTTTTTGTTTTGCCGAAACATCTGTTTTTAACAACACTTTTGTAAATCCGATAATCGCATTCATAGGAGTGCGAATTTCATGGCTCATATTTGACAAAAACTGCTGTTTTGCTTTCACTGCATTTTCTGCAATTAATGTAGCACTTTCGGCTTTTATTTTTGCCTCTTCAGCAATGCCGGTTGCCAACTCAGCAAACACAATTGCCTCTGTCAATTCTGTAGCTATTCTTTTTTGGTCGGTAATATCCCTGGCCACTAAAACTGCACCCAGTAGGTTTCCTTTATCATCTTTATAAACCGATCCATTGAATAATACATCGGTAAGTTTACCGTCCATTATGGTTAGCGGATAATCTGCCACAAAGCCCTTGGTAAAAATTTGTTGGTAACCTTTACGTGCTTTATCAGGTTCAGTAAAATAATCAATAAAATTTGTGCCGATTAGATTCTCATTTGATACTCCTGTTACTTTTACCGTTGCCTCATTCATATCGGTAATTTTTCCTTCAGGGCTGATTGTAAATAATGGATCGCGACTTGCTTCAATAAGACTACGGGCATAGTTAGCTATCCTTAATTCTGCTGCCCGTTTTTCCTTTTCATCATTTTGAAAGGCTAGTTCTTTATTTGCAATGATGAGCTCTGCTGCCCTTTTCCCTTTCTCTTTGTCTTGATAGGCAAGTTCTATGTTAGCAATGCCTAACTCTGCTGCCCTTTTTTCTTTTTCGTCGTTTTGAAAAGCAAGTTCAATGTTAGCAATACCTAATTCAGCAGCCCGTTTTCCTTTTTCTTTGTCTTGAAAAGCAAGTTCAATGTTAGCAATACCTAACTCAGCAGCCCGTTTTCCTTTTTCTTTGTCTTGAAAAGCAAGTTCAATGTTAGCAATACCTAACTCAGCGGCACGTTTTTCTTTCTCATCATTTTGAAAGACAAGTTCTTTGTTGGCAATAATTAACTCAGCGGCCCGTTTTTCTTTTTCATCATTTTGAAAAGCAAGTTCTTTATTAGCAATGACCAACTCAGCGGCACGTTTTTCTTTTACTTCATTTTGAAAAGCAAGTTCTTTGTTGGCAACGACTAACTCAGCGGCCCGTTTTTCTTTCTCATCGTTTTGAAAGGCAAGTTCTTTATTTGCAATTCGTAACTCTGTAGCCCATTTTTGCTCGGCAATGTCTCTTGCTACTACAACTACGCCGAGCACATTTCCTTGTTCATCTTTATAAACAGATCCGTTGAACAATACATTGGTGAGTTTGCCGTCCTTATGTCGAAGTGTAAGGGGAGAATCAGTAACAGATCCTTTTGCGAATACTTCCTGATACACTTCACGTGCTTTTTGGGGCTCAGTGAAATAATCGAAAAAGTCAGTACCTGTCAGTTCAATGCGTGTTAAACCTGTTATATTCACGGTTGCTTGATTCATATCAGTAATTTTGCCTTCGATACTGATGGTAACTAACGGATCCAGGCTAGCTTCAATCAAACTACTTGCGTATTGAGATTCATGTGACTTTGTTCTTTCCATTTTCTTATTTATTAGATACGAGATTTGTGATGTGCTGAAGAAGGATATCACATCTCTTATCTTATATTTCTCATCTTCCTATATCTTCAATCGGACTCCGCCTTTTATCCCTCAATTGTTTAAAATGAGAAGGGGAGAGACCGGTAACTTTTTTAAATTGATTTGATAAATGGGCTACACTGCTGTAATTCATTTCAAAGGCAATTTCTGTAATGTTAAGTTCATCATAAATGATCAATTCTTTTATCCGTTCAATTTTATGGGTAATGATGAATTGCTCGATAGTTGTTCCCTGTACTTCTGAAAATAAATTGGACAGGTAAGTATAATCGTGATTTAATTTTTTACTCAAAAAATCAGAAAAATTTGTTTTGATTATTCCATCTGAATGATGAACCATTTCAATAATAATGTTTTTTATTTTTTCAATCAATACAGCCCTTTTGTCGTCCATAAGTTCAAGTCCGGAGTTCAGTAAAGCAATTTTCACTTGCTCGCGCTGCTCTTCAGAAATGTTTTCCATGATCTCTACTTCACCTAAATCAACCACGATAAAATGCAGACCAAGTTTTTTTAATTCTTCCTTGACCGCCATTTTACAGCGGTTGCTCACCATATATTTTATGAATAATTTCAACCGAATACACTTTTACAAACAGAAACGGACAAAGTTAAGGGACTTTGTATCTAAAAGTGTTACACAATGTTTGTAATAAGTTACATCATTCACATGTTTTCAAATGTGAACCTATATAGTGTTTGATGGATTTTAATGAATGGGTATTAACACCGGCTTTTTTTATAATTAAAATGACGGGAAAGTTCTTTTACACTGCTGTATTAAACTTTCCCGTCATTTTCAGTGAGGTTATTTTTATTTAAATAATTATCTATTTCCTCCCATTTCCATTGTCATGACCATGATCATTTTTCATGTTTTTATCATTGCCATGAGAATTGCCTCTATTATTACCTTGCCTGACATTATTACCGTTGCTGTGATGACCTGATTTGTTATTTTGATTAACACCCTGGTTACCCCGGTTGGTACCTTGATTACCATGGTTAACGCCCTGATTGCCTCGGTTAACACCCTGGTTGCCACGATTAACTCCCTGGTTACCATGATTCTCTCCATGATTACCACGATTAACCTGGTGAGAATTGTTTTCTCTACCTCCCGGCCTTTCCCTCATCGTTCTTTGTGGCTCACCTCGATAGCCTCTTGCATACATCCTTTTATGCTCCATAAATTGCATGTAGGGAGTATTGCCATGATAATCCTTCATCACAACTTTGTATCCGCCATACAAATCATAATCATGGTATCGGGCTGGAAGATAAGCCCGATGAACCCATGTCCTTCCATCAGAGTAAATAAACATGGACGATTGAACATCGTAATAAGCTTCTACATCGGGAAGGTAGTAATAACGTACCTGGTTATATCCGACCGGGCCCCAGGGGGGTGGTGAAAAATTTACACTAACAGAAACTTGAGCCTGTGTTGAACTTACCAGAAACAATATTCCTGCGATAACGATTAATTTTAATGTTTTCATTTTGTTTAATTTTAAATTATTATTTATTTTTTTAACGTATTCAACTGATACATTTTAGAATACCGGGGCTGGTCTGATATTATAAAACCTGTAACCTATTGTGAACTGGTACCAGACATTTTTATAACGGGGGGTTGTAGATGTTCCATCTCCGTTATTATTTAAAATATCCCATCCGGCTCTTGCACCAACTAACATATGTTTTAGGGTAAAAACAAGGCCACCTGTAAAACACAAGGTATTATTACGGATATTATCATTTTCAAATACCTGTTCCTGTTCAATGCTCGTTGTTGCATTGGCAAATACATCCTTTTGTTTCAAAAGGTAAGAATATTGAGGGCCTGCCAGTATGGTTATAAATTCACTTGGTTTAAATGAAACCAAAAGGGGTATATCAAGATAATTTGTGGTTCGGGTAAAGTCGTATGTGCTGCCAAGGAGAATGCCTGTTCCACGGAACCCTTTCTGAGAAAATAATATTTCAGGTTGAAGGCCGAAAAGTCGACCGATTGGGATCGCTATAAAACCGCCTGTTGCAAAACCAAATTTGCCGTCTGCATTAAAAGCCTCGCCTTTTGTATCGTACACGTTTGAATAATTGAAGCCTGCTTTCACACCAAACATAAGCCTGGTACGCATATCAGTTTGATTATCCTGTGTGCTACCAGGATTATCCTGAGCGCAACTGGTGTTAATTATAGCGGCAACTGCCACTATCATTAAGATGATTGTCTTTTTCATTTTGATTAGTTTTAATTAGTTTTAATTTAATTGAATTTTTTTGTGTTTTACTTGGTTTTATAAATCTGAAATAAGTTTATGTATTTCTTCTTTAGTTTTACCAAGTTTAACCTGGAGCCTGCCTAACATTTCATCCTCTTTGCCTTCTATTAACAATACATCATTATCTGTAAGCATTGCGAATTTTTGTTTCAGTTTCCCTTTTGTCTCGTTCCAGTTCCCCTTCAGTTCAGTTGTATTTTTCATGATTTAAATTATTAGATTGTGAATAAATTTTCACGCAACAAAGGTATGGAGGTTCATTCCGGAAAGTGTTACACAATTACAGATAAGTGTTACATAATTCACACATTTTCAAGTATTTTGCGTTTAGGTTTTTAAATGATTAATTGCTATTAGATATATAGACCTGATTGTATTGTTTTATTATTGGCGATTATTATTAAAATAAATTCCTGTAAGAAGATCATACCGTGCGGTTAACAAGAAGCTCAAAATAAATGCAGAAATGATCTTCTAAACTTGTTAACCTACGGTATTAACCAAACTATGCTAACAATCTTTTTAAGAATCTTGTTAGCAGTTTGGT
>Ga0182027_10007930_pt1 | contig 15565 bp, 11 predicted proteins | sample 712E1DmetaG_FD_121300 | JGI IMG/M metagenome (GOLD analysis project Ga0182027, IMG submission 121300) | Permafrost microbial communities from Stordalen Mire, Sweden - 712E1D metaG (Illumina Assembly) | ecosystem: Environmental > Terrestrial > Soil > Wetlands > Permafrost | place: Sweden...
GGTGTTCCAGGTTGCGCAGGATTTGCAGGCCCTGCTGGATGATGGCGTGCGAGGCGGCGCCCTTCAAGTTGGCGACAAAACCCACGCCGCAGGCATCGTGTTCGAAACGGGGGTGATAAAGGCCCTGCGCCCTCGGAATATGCGGGTTCATGTCCAAGTTGGCTCGCTCCCTGCCCCTGAGTCTTGCGCTTGGCGCGGCGCCGTTGTTGGCCGTCCGTGTGCCCCATGCCCAACTTTCGGTCCGGATGCAAGCACCGCCCCTCACCGTCAATTTAATGGTTTTCCCAAGAAAAGTCGAAGGAAAATCTAAGGCTCCTTTTGGGTTTGTCGACGCCGGCGGATCTGATATGCTGAAGGCGGATGGCCTGGGCGGCGTCTGCGGCCTTCCGGTCCGGGCGCCGGCCGCAACGTTCAATCCGCAAGGTTCTTCATCATGCTGCACTCCCGCATCGAACGCGTTCAATCCCTGCTCCAAACCGAAATCGCCAAGATTATCGATCATGAACTCGATAACCCGAACCTCCCCGAGTTGATCACCGTCTTTCAGGTCAAGGTGGCCAAGGACCTGAGTCACGCGCTGGTCCTGATCACGTTTCTGCAGGACCAGACCGACGAGGTGATCGAGCGGACCGTCGAGGAACTCAACCGCTCGGCCGGCTTCATCAGCCGGCAGTTGGCCCACCGGGTGCACCTTAAACGTCACCCGGCGCTCAAGTTCGTTTACACGGACTCCACGCGTTACGCGCTGGATATCGAGAAGCTGTTTCACCAGCTTCATCGCGAGGAAAAACCGCTGGCCTGAGCGCGTCATGCGCGTGCCGGACGGCGGCCGATTGGGCTGATTTCTTGCCTGAATGCATGAGATGGAAAAACTTGAAAGGAGGGAGCATCATGTCTCGGAATCGTTTCAAGACGCTGGCGCTGGCGTTGCTGATGGCGGCGTTTCTCGCGCCGCTGAGCGCCTGTTACTGGTATGTCGGTCCAGGGGGCGTGTCGGTGTCGGGGGGCGACGTTTTTTACGTCGACGAGATGCACCACCAACGCGTGCACTCGTATTATTATTACCCCGATGCCGGGGTCTATTTTGACCCCTTGGGCGTTTATTACTGGCGCGAGGGGGACGTTTGGCGTCATGACCGGCGCTTGCCGGGCCATATCAGGCTTCATGAGGGCGAACGCAGGGCCTTCAGGTCCGACGCGTCCCGGCCCTACGACGTGCATGGCAGAGTGTCCAGCAGGTTCTCCCACGGCGGGCACGAATCCGGTCGCCCCGAGCGGGAACACCACTGAGAGAAATGCGAAGCGCGAAGTGCGGAATGCGGAATGCGGAATAAAAAACCGTGCAGTCCTTGCTTGTGGAGTTTAGTCAATTGAACCGCGTAGCGGTTCGATCGTTCAATTCATGAACGGGAAGTCGCCGAGCGACACCCCCGGGCTTGCAACGATCGAACCGATCAATCGGTTCTTCTTTTAATCTCTCGCTGTCCGTGGGTTGATTCGTCGAAACAGACGAATCAACCCACGGCTTTGAAATCGAACCGCTGCGCGGTTCAGCGCAGCTTGCAATCCCCCCAAAAAATGGGGCGTGCCAAGGTTTAAAGTCACGGAGTCATGAAGCCGGCCCATGGCGTATTGGACGCGAGATCCCGCTGCGAAATTCCGATTCACGATCCTGCTGACGCTGGGGCTGGTTTGCGCGGGGCGGGGCCGCGCGCAAGCGCCCGCGCTGCCGCCGGGGGTGCGCCTTGAACCCGCCCGGGCCACTGAAAAGCTCAACTCCGAATACGACGCCCAAGTGCTTTCGATCGACTGGACCCACCCGCTGCTGCGCGCGACGCTGGAGAGCGGACTGAGACCGGGCGAGGAGGCGCCGCTGAGCTGGGCCGCCGCCACCCGCCAGGGGCCGGAGGATCTGCGCATTCAACTGATCGAGCCGAGCGAGTCGGGGGGGAGAACCTGGTCGCTGGCCCTGCCCGCGGCCCTGACGCCCGCCGCGAACGATCCCGCCGGCCGCGAACGAACCCGCCAGGCCGCGACGGCGCTAGCTCAGCGGCCCTCCATCGTCAACAACGGGCTCTGCCCCTGGCTCCCCGCCGGCCCGCCCGTGGCGGCGCGGCCCGAATTGGAAACGTCGCTCGGCCGAATGGGCCAGCGCGTCGGCGTGCGCTGGCTCGGCCAGGCGCGCGATCTCGATCGGCTCACCTCGACCGTTTTTCCCGCGCGCTGCCTGCTGAGCTGGGTCAGTCCGGAGACCGGCCAGGGCCGCTTCGCCCTGGTCGCGCAACGCGGCGGCCGGCAAGGGGCGTTCAAAGACATTCTCCCCTGGCTCAAGACCGCCACGCGGCCGGGCGAGTGGGTCGCCCTGCACAGCACCGGCCCCTTCGCCCTGGCCGGGGCCGGCGCTTGGCGGCTGACGGAAGCCGGCAACCCGCGCCGCGCCGAGCGTCTGGGCATCACTTTGCGGCTGGCGGCCGTCAAGCCGGGCGAACCGGTCGACTGGGCTCGCCTGCCGGGCTGCAAGGCCGAGGCCTCCTCGAACGAACCGGACTATGCCGCGCCGCGCGTGATCGGCGGCCGGCTCTGGCCCAGCCCCTTCAACCCGCCGGCCTGGGTCAGCCGGCCTGGCGGCGCGCCGGATCAAGCGGCGGCGGCGTGGGTCGAACTCAAGTTCGACAAGCCGCGCCCGGTGGATCGGGTTTTCCTGGCCTGGGCCGATGCGGGGGGCTGGTCGGCCGACTTCCGCCCGCGCCACGCCGCGCTCAAAGCCATGGGTTCGGACCAGCCCGACTGGCAACCCCTGGCCGAATTCGCCCGCCCCGCCACGATGATTTCGAGCTGGAGCGGCGCGGAAACGATCCTGGTGCGCCGGCTGCGCCTGGAATTTCCCGAACCCGGCCCCTTCCCCAACGCCTCGCGCGCCCGCCTCTGCGCCATGCAGGCCTGGGGGCCGTGGGATGGCACGACGGGCCAAGCGGAAGCGGAATAAGACGGACGAAGTGGACAAAGTGGACGAGGTGGACGGGAGAAGACCCGAGGACGAGGACGATTACGAGGACGAGCACGAATTCTATTCCGCACTTCGCGCTTCGCGCTCCGCACTTGACAAAACCGGGAAGCCCTCATCTCGGAGGCTTCCCGGTTTGTCCGCCAATCGTACTGCATTGGCCTGCCTTAGGGAAGATCAAGAACTCAGGAGCGGTCGGGCCGCGAGTCGAATTGCGGCGGCGTGGCCACCCACTGGTCGGCGGGGGTGAATTCGGTCTCGGCGGCATAATCGTCGGGGGCGAGCAGGAATCCCGACTCGATGCTGAAACCGGGGCGCGAGGCGAACAGGACCACGAGCAGTTCATAGATCGGCGTGGCCGCGTGCTCCTTGATGCATTGGATGCAGCAGTCGAACAGTTCCTTGCTCAGGAAGGAAACTTCGTAGCGCCGGCGACTGGGATGGCGAAAGATTTTCCCCCCCCGCGGTTCGAGGGCCAGGAAGAGGCCCTCCTGGTTCTGCTGGACCCAGATCTCGGGAAAAGCGAAGGCGCCCCAGCCTTTCTTTTCGAGTCGGATGTAGGCGACTTTTTTCAGCACGATGCGCCGGTTGGCCGGGTCGCGCTCGGTGTGCGCCGCCAACAGGATCCCCAGGCCCTGATCGCTGAACTCCACCAGGACCATCGCCGGGTCGGGGAACGTATGGCCGGCGCTTGGGGGGGTGATCGGTGTGGCGGCGGTGATCGTCTGCATGATTTCCTGTTCGGCCAAGTTAAACGGACTCAAGGCTGACCGAATTTTCTAAGGTTTCCGCGGGAGCGGTCACCTCATATTAAGTATATTATAGTTCAAATCCCGCCGTTCGTCTCGCCAAAATGTGCGGTGGCGATCGGTTTGGCCCGCCAAGGCGAAGCCCGCGCCCTTAATCCTTCAGGAGCAATCTTCACCACGGAGACACGGAGACACGGAGCATTCCATATAGAGGTCTTCAGGAAAATCATGAATCCCCTTTTCTTGTCATGGCGGGTGACACTGAAGCGCCTCCTCAAGGGCGCCGTTCTTCCCTGGATTCTCTGTGTCTCCGTGCCTCCGTGGTGAATATTTTTCGAGTCCCAGAAATTCTATGAAGGATTGAGGGCCCGCGCCATCCCGGACTCAATTTTCTTGACAAATCAGCATGGCGAGGCGCCCCAGGCCAGGGTATAATAGGACGCATCATGGGTGAATGATGATGCTTGGCCCCCATTCACCGGCAAGTCGTTGAGCGGAGTGGAGATTTGTTTTGCGCGAGGAAGATCGATCGAGCATGGACACCGAAATGCCGCACGAAGAATGCGGCATTGTTGGCGTTTACGGCCATCCCGAAGCCGCCAAACTCACCTACCTGGGCCTCTACGCGCTGCAGCACCGCGGCCAGGAAAGCGCCGGGATCGTCGCCAGCGACGGCGCGCGCCTGCGCTGCCACAAGAGCAAGGGGCTGGTCGGCGACGTCTTTAACAAGAGCGTGCTCGATGAGCTGGTCGGCTCGAGGGCCATCGGCCACGTGCGATACTCGACCACCGGTTCCAACCGCGTGGTCAACGCCCAGCCGTTCCTGGTCAACTATCGCGGCGGGGCGCTGGCCATCTCGCACAACGGCAATCTGATCAACACCATGGAACTGCGCGCGGAGCTGGAATCGCGCGGCGCGATTTTCCAGGGGACCACCGACAGCGAGGTCATGCTGCACATGATCGCCCAGGCGTCCAACCCCGATTTCATCGAGGCGCTGGTGACCACGCTCTACCGGGTCAAGGGGGCCTACTCGCTCCTCTTTCTGCGCGAGCGCGAGATGGTCGCGGTCAAGGACCCGCGCGGCATCCGCCCGCTGTGCATCGGCACGCTCGATGGGGCGACGGTGCTGGCCTCGGAGTCGTGCGCGTTCGACATCATGGGCGCCCAGCTCTTGCGCGAGGTCAAGCCGGGCGAGATGGTCGTCATCGATGAGGCGGGGACGCACATCGAGTATCCCTTCCCGCCGGTGGAAGAAAAATTTTGCGTGTTCGAATACATTTATTACTCGCGGCCCGATTCGGTCAGCCACGGCCGCTCGATCTACCAGATCCGCCACGCGCTGGGCGAGCAGCTCGCGCGGGAATGCCCGGCGCCGGCCGACGTGGTCATCTCCACGCCCGACTCCTCCAACGCCGCCGCGGTCGGCTTCGCCAAGGCGGCGGGGATTCCCTTCGATCTGGGGCTGATCCGGTCGCACTATATCGGGCGCACGTTCATCGAGCCGGACGAGAAAATCCGCCACTTCGGCGCCAAAATCAAGTACAATCCCGTGCGTTCGGTGCTCGAGGGCAAGAGCGTGGCCATCGTCGACGACTCGATCGTGCGCGGGACGACCAGCATCAAAATCGTCGAGATGCTGCGCAAGGCCGGCGCGCGCGAGGTGCACCTGCGCATCACCGCCCCGCCCTGGAAATACCCCTGCTTCTACGGCATCGACACCCCCAGCGAGGGCGAGCTGATCGCCAACCGGATGAACGTGGACGAAATCTGCAAGAAACTGGGCTGCGACAGCCTGGGGTTCATCTCGGTCGAGGGGCTGCTCAAGGTCGTGCCGAAGACGCTGGGATACTGCACGGCCTGCTTCAGCGGCGATTACGCCGCCGGCAAGCCGGCCAATTTCAAAAAGAACGTCCTCGAAGACGGCGGCGACACGCTGGCGTAGTGAGCAAGTGCGACCCCTTCAGGGTCGGTGGGAGGGGTGGGCGCGGGTCCGTAGGTTGAAACCTACGGCTACTCAAATTTGGACCCCTTCGGGGTCATAGAAGACGGCTAGCCCGTTTTCCGGCGGAAAATGGGCTAGCGGCAAGCCATTATTCAAAATTATTCAAACCGTTATAGGAAAGATGCTCGAACGCGATGGGATCGTCATTCGGCGGGTCTGGGGAACGGTTGACAAACCCGTGGCCTCAATTCAATACGGTAAACGGAACGTTTTGGGGACCCTGCAAGGGTCCAATGTGAATAGCCCCGGGTTGAGCGTATTCGCGCAACCCGGGGTCAAAGGCAAAAACAAAGCCCGACCCTGAAGGGGTCGAACTTTTCCGGGCACACCAGAGACCTTGATCTCACGGTGTTGATTTTAGCTCGGGAATACGCTCCAGGGTCTCCGGCAAATGGTTGTTCAAAATTCGCTCGGGAGGTTTTGTATGAACGCGCACGCCCGGTTTCCGGCCCTCCGCGCCTTCTTCCTCTGCGGTTGGATGTTGGTCGCCTCGGCAGGCATCCTGGCCGCGGCATCCCCGCCCGCCCAAGCCGGCGAGAGCGCCGATCTTTACCGCATCACCGGCGGCCATTCGGCCACCGTCTGTCATTACGACAAGATGATCGTCCCGCGCGGCGGCGAAATCACGCTGGCCGACCTGAAGGGGCCGGGCAAGGTCACCTATATTTACATCACCGAGGAACCGGGCGACGGAGCTTATTACCCCGGGCTGGTTTTGAAGGTCTTCTGGGATGAGGAGCGCGCGCCCAGCATCAACGTCCCGCTCTGGAACTTTTTCGGCGTGTTCGGCCGCAAGGCGTTCGATTATCAGTCGGCGCTGATGCAGGTCAATCACGGCTGCCAGATGTGCACGCTGCCGATGCCCTTCTCGCGCCGTGTCCGCTTCGTGCTGGCCAATGACGGCGACCAGGATTACGCCCGGCCGGTCGCCTGCGCGATCGATTATGAACAGTCACCGGCCTATGCCCATGAAAAGAGCCGGTTGCACGCCGCCTGGAATCGTTCCAATCCGGTCAAGGGCGGGCTGCACACGATGCTCGAGGCCACGGGGCCGGGGCAATACGTCGGCTGCTTTTTGCAGGTGAACACCAACTTTAACGGCTGGTGGGGCGAAGGGGATACGATCTGGCACCTCGATGGCCAGACGATGACCCATTCGCCGGGGACCGAGGACGAGTTCGGCTCGTGCTGGTTCTTCGACCACACCTTTTCGTATGAGACCTGCGGTTATATCCAGATGGAACCGGGCAAGAATAGGATGTACCGCTGGTATCAGGCCAACCCGGTCCGGTTCGAAAAGACGCTGAAAGTGGAAATCCAGAATCAGCACACCAACGGCCAACCCACGACCAGCGACGCGGATGATTACCAGAGCGTGGCGTTCTGGTATCAGCAGGAGCCGCATCAGCCGTTCGCGCTGCCGGCGTTCAGCCAGCGCACCGCGCCGAGCGTGGCCAAGAAGCGGGCGCAAGAAAAATAAGTGCCCCCTTGGCGTAACAAAACGGACGCAGTGGACGGGGTGGACAGGGTGGACGGAGTGGACGTTTCTTTTCTGAGGACCGAATAACTATGAAGCCAACGCGAATCGGCCTGTTTTTCCTTATCCTTCTGCTCGGTTTGGGCGCGCGAGGTGCCGGGCCCGCCGGCGCGCGGCGCGACGTTGCCCGCGAGATCCAATCCATCCGGAGCTTCACCTATTACCCCTTCGCCCGCAACTGGCAAACCTTCGATCTAAAAACGTATGAGGCGAGCCTGGACGAAATGAAAAAAGTCGGCGCCAATGCCGTCTGGCTGGTCTTGCCCTGGGTGGATTTTCAACCCCAGGCCCTCCCCTCGCCCGTCTGGAACGAACAGGCCGTCCGCAACCTGGACCGCGCCGTGGGCCTGGCCGAAGAGCGCGGCATAAAGGCGATCCTGCCGCTTTGTTACCTGGGCGCCGGCTGGTCGCCCCAGGGCATTGACGCCCGGTTCTGGACGCTGGACCCGAAAACTTACGCCGCCTTTGAGCGCTATGCCCTGGAGCTTGTGCGCCGGCTCTCCGCCCACGGCAATATGCTCCTTCTTCTTTATACGGAGGGGAGCGAGCCGGCGCTGGACGCGTTGCGCGATTCACCGCTGGCCGTGGCGTCGTTCAAGGCCTGGTGCCGGGCGCGCAATGGGGACGTCGCCATCTGGAACAAGCGCTGGGCGACACAGTATACCTGGGATAATCTTGAGCCGCTCTTGCCGAAAGGCGCGTCCACGGATCGTTGGACCGATCACTGGCGCTGGGTGGCGGACCTGATGGTCAAAACCCACGGCGAGCTGGCCCGCAAAATCAAGGCGCAAGTGGGCGACAAGGCGCTGCTGGGCTATCACGAGTATTCGCTGATCAACCATGATTGGGCCAAGGGCGACAGTCCGATCCCCAAGGACAACCCCTATGATTTCTTGAGTTTCGTGCATTATGCCAACTTCGATCAGGCGCCCCTCGATCGGACCGAGGAAAATATGCGGGTCAAGCTGGAGCGCTTCCGCACGCGATACCCAAAAATGCCGCTGCTGCTCGGGGAATCGGGGGCCGACAGCTATCATTTCGGCTTCAAGGACCAAGCCGCCGCCGCCCAGCGGGTGCTCACGTTCGCGCGCGACACACGGATCGGCGTCAACTGGTGGATGTGGCGGGATTTCGTGGGCGCGGACCTCAGCCAGTGTTCATATGGCGTCTGCACCCCCGACGGAACGCCCAAACCGGCCTGCGGCGTGATGCGCAAGATCTGGCTGGGGAAGTAGCGAACTTGAGTGAATCGATTGTCTCATGAAACGCAATACCAACCCGTTAAGCCTGATCCCGATCCTGCTGCTGCTGGCGCTGGGCGCATCGGCGCCGGGCCAGGAAGCCGCGGCGCCGCGCACCTTTTGCAACCCGCTCAATCTCGAATACCGCTTCCAGCTCGATACGCCCAGCCGCCGCGAGGCCGCCGACCCGCTCATCGTCCTCTACAAAAACGATTACTATCTTTTCGCCTCCGTGTCGGGAGGATACTGGTATTCAAGCAATCTGCGCGACTGGACGTTCGTCGCCATTCAGGCGCCAACGCTGCCGATCGAGGATTACGCGCCAGCCGCCGTGGTCATCGGCAGCACGCTCTATCTGGAGTTCGGCGCCCAGGTCTTCGCAAGCGCCACCCCCAAGACCGGCCAGTGGCAAAAGATCGCCGACATCCCGCTTGCGGGAATCCTCGATCCAGCGCTTTTCCTTGACGATGACGGCAAGCTGTATCTGACCTATGGCGGCTCGCCCACCGATCCGCTGCACCTGGTCCAGTTGAACAAGAGTAGCTTTCAACCCGTCGGTGCGGTGAGCGACACAATCAAGGCCGACGTGCCCAATCATGGCTGGGAGATCCCGGGGACGTCGGCGTGGCCGATCCCCGTCTTTCCCGATTATCACGTCCTGAGCGGCGGCGGGCCGTGCTACGTCGAAGGCTCCTGGCTGAATAAACACAACGGCATCTATTATCTGCAATATGCCGCCCCCGGCACGCAGTGGCAGATTTACGCCGACGGTTATTATACCTCGACCAGTTTGCTCGGACCGTGGACCTACGCGCCCAACAACCCCTTTTCGTACAAGCCGGCCGGTTTTATCGGCGGCACGGGACACAGCGCCACGTTCCAGGATGCGCAGAACCACACCTGGCACGTCACCACGATGGTCGTGGCCGACAAGCACTGGTTCGAGCGGCGCCTGGGTCTGTTCCCCGCCGCGTACGACAAGGACGGTCTGCTCACCGCGAACACCTATTTGGGCGATTACCCCCAAATGAACCCGGGGATCAACGACGACCCCGCTTCGGACAACCTGGCCGGTTGGTGGCTCCTTTCTTATGGCAAGCCGGCCCAGGCCTCTTCGACCCTGGACGCCGCGCACGGCCCGGCCAAGGCGTTCGACGAAAACGTGCGCTCGGCGTGGTCGGCCCAGACCGCCAACCCGGGCGAGTGGCTCAAGGTCGACCTGGGCAAGCCCTGCCAGGTCAATGCGATCCAAGTCAACTTCGCCGAACAGGACAGCACGGCGCTGGGCCGGCCGGCGGGACTGCACCACCAGTATACGATCGAGCGCTCGGACAATGGCCTGACGTGGACGATGCTGGTGGATAAGAGCCAGAACCTGCGCGACGTGCCGCACGACTACCTCGAACTGGCGACCCCGGCGAGAACGCGCTGGCTCCGGTTGACCAACGTCAGCTTCCCGGCCGGGGCCAAGTTCTCGGTGCGCGACCTGCGCGTCTTCGGCAACGGCCTGGGCGCGGCTCCGGGGCGGGTCAACAGCTTCACCGTGACGCGCAACGCGGCCGATGGCCGTCAGGCGACAATCGCCTGGCAACCGCCGGCGGGCGTCGAGGGGATGATCATTCGCTATGGCACGGCGCCCGATAAACTTTATATGAATTATCTCCGGCGCGGCGGCGCGGGATCGTTCACGCTGCTCAGCCTCAACACGGGGGTCCAGTACTACTTTACGATCGACAGCATCAACGACAGCGGCCTGACCCGGGGAACGCGCATCGTGTCGTCGAGCGGGAAAGTCGTCGCGTCGGGGCTGAATTGGAAATTCTGGCGGAATGTGAATTAGACTAAAATGGCCGGCCGCTCACTCGGTGGCGGGGGGCAGTTCCTCGGGCAGGACTTCGAATTCCTTGCCCAGCCGGTAGATCGTCTCGTTGATTTCGCCCGTGGTCCAGCGCAGGTCGTGCAGGTGACGCTCGGTCAGGTCGATCGAGCCGGTCCGGACATAAAAACGGTGGGCCTGCTCATACTTTTCCGGCGAGACCCAGGCCCGGTCATTGCGGTAGAGCGAACAGCCCAGCAGCAGGGACACGCAGAGTCCCGCGCTTACGATCCAGCCCAGCATGCGCGAATGATTCATCGCCCGGTCTCCTCAGCTTGATTTCTGTCGTCCCTGACGGGACTCGGCATCCCAACCGCTGATTCCCCAGGACTAAAGTCCTGGGCTGAAAGCGAGTCGTCCCTGACGGGACTGCATCAGTCCCCGACATCTTTGGGCAACGGCTCCACCTCCCGTCGGTCCGGCCTACCAGCGCCAGATGCTGGCGGCATAGGTCAAGCCGCCGCCGAAGGCGACCAGGGCGAACAGGGTCCCCTTTTTAAGGCGTCCGTCCCCGCGCGCGTCGGCCATGGCCAGCGGAATCGTCGCCGCCGAAGTGTTGCCGTATTTGGCGATGTTGACCACAAAGCGCTCCATCGGCAAGTCGAGCTTGCGCGCGGCCACTTCGATGATCCGGCTGTTGGCCTGATGGGGGATGATCAGTTCCAGGTCGCGGGTCTTGATGGCGTCGCCGGTGTCGGCCAGCGCCTCCTGGATGGCCGTGCCGAAGATGCGGGTGGCAAACTTATAGACCTCATTGCCGTTCATGCGCAGGAATTCGTGGTGGCCGTTACCCGAGTCGTCGCTCGGGGGGCGCCGGGCGACCCCGCCGGGGACGATGATCATTTCGACCCCCGAGCCGTCGGCCTTGAGGCTCTGGCCGAGCAGTCCGCGGCCGGCCTCGACGCGCCCCAGCACGACCGCCCCGGCCCCGTCGCCGAACAGGACGCAGGAATTGCGGTCCTTGTAGTCAAGCACCCGGCTCATCGATTCGGCGCCGATGACCAGCACGCGCTCGACGACGCCGTCGCGAATCATACTGGCCGCCACCGAACAGCCGTAAATAAAACCCGAGCAGGCCGCCGCCAGGTCAAAGGCGGGGATCGGCCGCTGGATGCCCAGTTTGGCCTGCACCTGGCAGGCCGCCGAGGGGCAGGCATAGTCGGGGGTGATCGTGCAGCAGATGATCAGGTCGATCTGATCGGGGGTGAGCCCGGCGTCGTCCAGCGCGAGGCGCGAAGCCTCGGCGGCCAGTTCCGAGGTCGTCTCCTCGGCGGTGCAGATATGGCGCTCGCGGATGCCGGTCCGCGAGACGATCCACTCGTCGGTGGTCTCCACCATCTGTTCCAGTTCGTGATTCGTCAAAACGCGCTGGGGCACGTACGTCCCCAGCCCTAACATGCCTACGGCAACCGAATTCGTCATGGTCAAGCGTGCCAACTTCAAAAAGAGTGCTTCTCGTGGCGCTCGTTCCCCCCCCTGCACCAAGCAACAGATTGCCTTTAGCTTGCCAACGATGGAGGAGAAAGACAAGTCAATTCCTCAGGGTTTGCTTTTTTGCGTGCATTTGAGCCTGCGAATGGCTATGATCAAATCCTCCGAAGGTAACGTTTCCGGGACCACGGAACGGCTTACAATCGAGTGGATATTGTAAGTATCCATTGCATTCAATAGAAGGAAGGCAGATTCATGGCCCTGCGCACCACACTTTTCACCTCCGAATCGGTTTCCGAGGGGCATCCCGACAAGGTGGCCGACCGCGTCTCCGATTCCATCCTGGACGCCCTGCTGGCCCAGGATCCCCACTCGCGCGTCGCGTTGGAAACCCTCGTCACCACCAACCTGATCGTGCTGGCCGGCGAGATCACCAGCCAGGCCGTCATCGATTACCAGGCCGTCGCCCGCAAGGCGATCGATTACATCGGCTACAACGACGAAAGCCTGGGCTTCAGCGCCCAGGGCGCCAAGTATTTCCAGTCGATCCACAGCCAGTCGACCGACATCGCCATGGGCGTCAACAGCGACGAGACGAAAGAACAAGGCGCCGGCGATCAGGGCATGATGTTCGGATACGCCTGCAACGAGACCCCCGAACTGATGCCGATGCCGATCCAACTGGCCCAGCAGCTCGTGCTGCGCCAGAGCCAGGTGCGCCGCGCCGGCACGCTGGCCTGGCTGCGCCCCGACGCCAAAAGCCAGGTCACGATCGAATACGACGAAGCCCAGTGCCCCGTGCGCATCCACACCGTCGTCCTTTCCACCCAGCACGCGCCGCTGCACGGCGGCATGAGCCCGACCGCCGAGCAGCTCAAGCGCGAACACGCCCAGATCCGCGAAGAGGTGATCCAGCAGATCATCAAGCCGGTGCTCCCCGCGGCGATGGTCGATGACAAGCTGATCGTGCACGTCAACCCCACCGGCCGCTTCGTCATCGGCGGGCCGCACGGCGACACGGGGCTGACCGGGCGCAAGATCATCGTCGACACCTACGGCGGCATGGGCCGTCACGGCGGCGGCGCCTTCAGCGGCAAAGACCCCAGCAAGGTCGATCGCTCGGCGGCCTACGCGGCGCGTTGGATCGCCAAGCATATCGTCGCCGGCGGCGCGGCCGACCGCTGCGAAGTCCAGCTCAGCTACGCCATCGGCGTGGCCCAGCCGATTTCGATCAACGTCAAGACCTTCGGCACGGGACGCGTCAGCGACGAAAAGCTGATCGAGGCCATCCGCGCCACGTTCAACCTGACCCCGCGCGGCATCGTCGAGGAGCTCAAGCTCAAGCGCCCGATTTACGCCCAGACCGCCGCCTACGGCCATTTCGGCCGCGAGGAGGCCGGCTTCACCTGGGAAGCGACGCCCAAGAAAGGCGTCTTCGCGGAACTGGTCGGCGTCAGCCAGCCGGCGCGGGCGCAAGCGACGTGAGCGCGCAAGCGCAGTCTCGATTCTCGCTGGAAAATTCAAGGCCCGGCGCAGGGGTTCCCCCCCTCCGCCGGGCCTTTGATCAGCAGTTCAAAATAAAGTCAGTTCATCATCATCTTTGACGACCCAACGCTTTTTCGGTTGTTTATCTCCCTCTTTTAACAGGCGAACCACAAGCTTGTTTAACTCAAAAATTTCATCCCCAAACAGGGCGCGCAGACTTTTTCGCGCTTGCCCGATCGGCCCCTCCAGCTTTTCGGCGGCTTTCTCCGCTTTTTTGCGGCAGATTTCGCCAATCGTCGCGATGCGCTGGTGCAATTCGTTTTTCGGATCGTAGAGCGGAATCTCGCAAACCTCGAAGGGCCGGCGGTGAATGTCGCGCTCGCCCATCAAGCCCTTGGGCATCGTTTCCTTGATCGCTTCCATCACCGACTCCGAATTCAGCACGGCGCAAAGATAATCGGCGTGATCCAAGGAATCAAGATACAAATAGTAAGTCTTTGCATCCGCAACAAATCCATTGACTTGAATACTGTTAATTTTTTTGATTTTTTCCGGAATCAGAATCGATGAAGTAAGATTGGTTCCAGAGCAATTATACAATAAAATACATTTCTTTTTAAGATTTTGGTTCGTTAGCTTCTGATTGTAGTTAATCCAATCCAACAAGCGATTATTATTCTTTCTATATTTCTCCCATAGCTTCTCGCTCCTACTCAACCATGTGGCAGCATGTATGTTCCCCTCGGAAATCAGTTGATTGGAATCCAGTAATGAGATTTTTCCGTGTGAATCCTTCTGAATCGGTAAGTAGATTGTCTCTGCGCGCTTGAAACCAAATGGCACAATCCCCTTTGCTAAAACGGTGTAATAGATGAATTGTTTCTCAATTTGACCCGACATTTGGACATCCGAATGATTCCACGGGCTCTTGGCATCGGCCAGCGTTTCGCGGCTCGTTCGAACGTACGGCGCGTCGGGAACATCCGCGCATTCCGGGTCCCGCTCGATGAAAAACAGGCTGCGCGGAACAATCGTCGCGCCCTGCAAGGTGACTTCCCGGTACCAGGGACTCCTGATTTCGTGCGTCACGAACTTCAACGCTTCGGTTTGGATTTTGATATGGACTTTGACCTTTTTCCAGCCGGGGTTGCGCTCGTTAATGATCCCCTTGAACGACTCGCATTGAGGTGTTCCCTTTTGTTTCTCGCCGGACCCGATCAGCACGCAGCAGGGCACGTTGAACAACCCCGTCACTTCATGAAAGTCCATGGCGTGGGTGAATCCGCCTTGCTGCTGGAAATTCTCATGCTGCTTGGCCCCGCCCATCGCTCCCCAGGGCAGAACCAACCCAATGACTCCACCCTCTCTTAAAAAATGCCGCTCGCAATGCCGATAGAATATCGTCGCCAGCTCGATTTGCGTGATCAGCGCGCGATTGGTCGATTTTAAGAGCTCGTATTCAAAACACAGCTCGCGCACCCGCTCTTTGTAGGCTTCATCGCGAATGTAACGATAACTGAGCCAGGGCGGATTGCCGGCGATGTAATCGACCTTGCGTTTCCTCAAAAACGTCGGCCGATACGAATTCTTCAAAATGAAGGACCAGATCGAATTGCGTTTCTGGCGGATCAATTTCGCCGCCGTTTCCAAATTTTGCCGCCAGTAGAAGACCTCTCCATTGCCGCCATTTTGCAACATTGGGAATTTCTTCAAGAAGCCGCTTTTGGCCGCTTCCATATCCACCCCGCCCTCGGCCACGGCATGGGCCAAGATCTGCATTTGTTCGATCATGTCGTCAAGCAGTTCGGAATGGCTCTCGATGCTTTGCAATGGCAAATGAAAGGTGCTTCCTTTCGCGGCCGGAATCTTGAGATAGCCTTTCTTTTCGTCCAGTTCGGTCTGCAAAGTGTCCGCCATGAAGATCGGCAGGCGGAGCTGTCCCTTGTAGCCGCGCGCGTCGGTTCCCAGGGCGAGCAGCAGGTTGGCCTTGGCCATCAGCACGGCGAGCGGATGAACGTCAATTCCCGCCAGATCGTGCGAAACGGCGTCAACCAGTTTAGTTTTTTTATACCCGGCCCCACGCAGGCAGCGGATCGCGCACATGAGAAAAGTTCCCGAGCCGCAACTGGGATCGAGCAACGAGCCGCCGTGATAACCCATGCGCTCCAGCGTCAGTTCGGCCAGCCAATCGGGCGTGTAATATTCGCCCAGGTCGTGCCGGTCGGCCGGGTCCACCA
>Ga0182027_10007931_pt1 | contig 15565 bp, 9 predicted proteins | sample 712E1DmetaG_FD_121300 | JGI IMG/M metagenome (GOLD analysis project Ga0182027, IMG submission 121300) | Permafrost microbial communities from Stordalen Mire, Sweden - 712E1D metaG (Illumina Assembly) | ecosystem: Environmental > Terrestrial > Soil > Wetlands > Permafrost | place: Sweden...
GCCATTGAACTCGCGCACGGCCTGCATCATCGCCACGATGTTTTCGAGCGGGATGCTGGCTTGCAGGTTGTGGATCTGGTTGAAGACGAAGCCGCCGCCGTCGCTGAAAATCTCCATCCGCTCCAGAACCATTTTGCGCACCTCGGCCGGCGTCCCCTGCGGCATCGTGTGCTGCGTGTCCACGCCGCCGCCCCAGAAGACCAGGTCGCGGCCGAATTCGCGTTTCAGCTCGCGCGGGTCCATGCCGGCGGCCGAGGTCTGCACCGGGTTGACGATCTGCACGCCTTCGTCGATCAGCAGCGGCAAGAGCGGGCGGATCGCCCCGCAGCAGTGAATGAACACATGCACGTTGGGGTAATGCTCGCGCACGTAACCGTAAAGCTTCTTGTGGCGCGGGTGGATCAGCCGCCGATACATCTCGACCGAGAGCTGCGTCGAGGCCTGCGTGCCCAAGTCGTCGCCGAAGACAATCACGTCGAGCTGGTCGCCGAGCGCCTCCATGAACAATCCGAGCGATTCCATCCAGCGGTCGCAAATGGCGTCGAGCAGGTACCGGGTGAACACGCCCCCCATCGCCAGGTCGAGCATGAACTGGCCCCAGCCGCGCAGGCTCTGGCCCATCTCGAGGATGTTGCCGCCGAAGGTGCTCATCAGCGCGTAATCGGTGTTTTGGCGTAGATATTCAGCCCGCTGGCGCAGCTTGGCCAGATGCTCGGGCGGCGGCGGGTTGATCCACTTGTCGGCGGCGATCTCGGCGACCGTCGTCGCGCCGGCCAGGCGGAAGGAAACCGGATCAAAGTAATACGAAGTATCCGGTTTTTTATAGCGGGTCAGGCCGCTTTCGTCGAAGATTTCCCAGCCGTCGCTCGCGCGTCGGATGGCGAGCCCCTCGCAGAGCATCTCGGCCTGGATCGTCTCGACGGGCGTGCGCGAGAAGTCGAGGATCGGCCAGTCCATCACCTGCGCCTCGACGCGCGCCGGCGCCAGGGTGCGGTTGAGGTCGAGCGCATCGACGCCGTAAAGTTCGAGCAGGTCCTCATCGATCTCGGCGAGCTGCTGGCCGACGTCGTTGACGCGGACCTTGACCGGCGGCAGGCCCATATATTCGCGCAGGTGGACGTAGGCCGCGGCCAGGATGCCGGTCGAAGCCATCCCGCCAAAGTCCACCGGCACGCGGTCGGCCGGCTGATGATTGAGTGCCTTGAGGACGCGCTGTCTGCGGTTCATGGTGATTCCTTTTCAAGGGCTGAAGATTTCATTATCGTTGAGTCTTGGCATCGCGCAACAGGATCACAAGATCTAATGTGATTAAAATCACGCTCAATAAATAAACGGGCTCGCCAAGCGGCCCAAAAAAGGAGACCAGCCATGAAGAAGAGTATCACCGCGCTGACGCTCAAGACCATCGGAATCGACCTGGGCGACAAAACCCACCAGGTCTGCATGCTGGGCGAGGAGGGCCAGATTCTCTGAGAGGGCAAAATCAACAATACCCGCCAAGCGCTGGAGAAGATGTTCGCCAAGCTGCCGCCCGCCGTGATCGCGCTGGAGGCCGGCACGCGCTCGGCCTGGATCGCCGCGGCGCTCGAGGGTTTGGGCCACCGGGTCCTGGTGGCCAATCCGCGCAAGGTCAAGGCGATCGGCCAGAGCCAGCAAAAGAACGACCCCAACGACGCGCGCCTGCTGGGCCAGCGCGGGGCGCCCAGCGAACTGCGCGCGTGGGGCCTGAAGCTCGCCGAGCGCGGGGGCAAGGCGGCCAAAAAACGGACGGTGGTGGCGGCGGCGCACCGGCTGGCGGCGCAGATGCATCGGCTCTGGCTGAGCGAGCAGGACTACGATCCGTTCTACGCCACGCGCCAGAAAGCGGCGGCCGGGGACGGCGGGGCGCCGGGTGCTCGGGGATTCATGGAGACGCAGGAGCATTATCGCTTACCTCGTACCTCAAGGTCCGATCTTTGCATGTTGGCATACTATCTTGTAGGTGGCTGTACTCCTATAAGAACCTCAATATTATGCTTCTTGATGAAGAGATTTACATTATCGCCCCACTTAAAATTATCTTTCCCTAAAACCATTATATATTCATTTATCAGAAAGCTGCTTTTAGCGCCCTGATGAGATGCGATATAATTCTTATATATATGTATATTTTGTCTACGAATTGTGTTCTTGTCCTCAAAGACTCTTGAACCATCAAGACCAAACAGAAGAGTCCCCAAATACATGTTATAATAATGTTTTGCCTCATCGAGCATGATTGAGTGAGGATACTTCATGATATATTGCTCCCATCGGCCGACTCGATCAGCCACTTTAGAAAATGAGATCAACAGATGGGCATCATCTTGAAACCCCTCACCCAGCTCATTGCTCCGTAATTTCAGAAATTCTGATAAATCAGGGGATACCTTATTAGAAAACGACTCGTACAAAAAACCGGGACGCTCTCCGATATAAATATCCCCTTCCGATATAAACAGATCCATGCCATTCTCATAAAGAGCATCAAGCGCTTTATTTTTTATCGTCTTTTGGTTTCTGCTTAAGTATCCCGCTGGCATTTCGTATTGCGAAGGATCGAGGGACTTGATCGCTTTATTCAATGAATTGCTGGTTTCCTCATTCAGCCTCTTGTTTTGAGATTCTATGACTTCATAAAAGTAATTCTCAAAGGAGATATATCCTTTGTCGCTTAATGCCCCTCGCTTATCAAACAATCGGTCGTATTCGTTTATTGCCGCTCTGACTGAATTTGGATCTCTCGCATCCAACTTCTTTAAATTGTTCGCATAACAAGATAACGTTAACGTGGTGGCGTCTTGTGTTCTCGTTGCAGATTGTTTTTCAAGACATTCTTGGTTTGAGGGACTGCTATTGTCGCAATACACCACTGTGTTTAGGCTAAGAAGCATCGCTACAATTAGTACTGCATTTTTTCTCACTTTAGATCCCCAATCTGTTTGCTCTTCGGGAGTGACCATCTTGTGCGGATTCTCTCGTTTTCGTGCTTACCCTTGGGACATGCCCCCTTCATCCCATCTTGAACTCGATCTCCAGCCCCTCGTGGCGCAGGCGGGCTTGCTCGTAAACAATGCGCGCCAGGGCGAGGTCCTGAATCGCCAGGCCGGTCGAGTCGAAAATGGTGATCTGCTCGGGGCTGGTGCGTCCCTCGGCCTTGCCGACGATCAGATCGGGGAGCGTGCCGGCCACCGTCTTGAGCCGCCCTTGGCTGTAAGCGACGTTGATCTCGCCCGAATGGCTGGCCTGCGCCCAGTCATCGACGTAAATGCGCGCGGCGAACAGGAGCGCGATCTCGAGTTCCTGTTTGCCGGGGGCGTCGGCGCCGATGGCGTTGATGTGCGTGCCCGGCCGGATCCACTCGCGCAGCACGATCGGCCCGCGCGAAGGGGTCAGGGTGCTGATCACGTCGGCCTCGCAGGCGTGCCCCAGCTCGGCCAGGCCGCAGACCTCGATGGCGAACTGCGGGAATTTGTCGGCCAGACGCTGGGCGTTCTCGCGCCGCGCGTCGACCAGGAAGATCGTTTCGGGCGTCATCACGCTGGTCAGGGCGCGCAGGTGGCTGAGCGCCTGGCCGCCGCAGCCGACGAGGGCCAGCGTTTTTGCCTCGGGGCGGGCCAGGCGGCGCGTGGCCACGGCCGCCGCCGCGCCGGTGCGGTAGGACGTAATCAACGTGCCGTCGATCAGCGCCAGGGGCTGGCCGGTCAGCGGGTCGTTCAGCAGGATCAGGCCCATGACGGTGGGCAGGTCGTTGCGGCTGGGGTTGTTGGGGTGAACGTTGATCCATTTGACGCCGGCCGCGCCGGGAAGATAGGCGGGCATGGCGCGGAAATCGCCCTCGGGCACGTCGAGATAGAGTTTGGACGGCATGCGCGCCTCGCCGCGCCCGAATGCGGCAAACGCCGCCTCGACCGCCTCGATCGCCGTGGGCAGGTCGATGAGTTTCTTGACCGCCGCCGCGTCAATCAGCAGGAGTTTCATCAGTCGCTTCCCTTTCTTCCTATGATGGCGCTCAGCGCAGCAGCGACAGCGTGGGTTTGTCGGTCGTGCCGCGCACGGCGACCTGGAAGACCTGACCGGCCAGCTTGTTGAGCAGGCTCAGCACGTCGCCCACCAGCGGAATCTTGCCGACCACCGGCACGAACTGCAGCCGCAGCACCAGGTCGAGCTTCTTATCGGGTCCCCACGCGCCGGTGACCCGGAGATTGAGGAACGGGTTCTTGAAATCAATCCCGCGCTTACTGATCATCTGGCCCTCCTTCACCGTAAACGGCCCCTGGATGTTCGAAAAAACGATATTGTTGAAAAACGGCAGCTTGAGCAGACCGGCCAGGCCTTGAAAAATGCGGTTGGAGACAAACTGGCTTTGCACGATATTGAATTCGCCGGCCCCTTCAAAGGGGGGCGAAGGCTCGCCCCAGGGTCGGTGGAGCTTGACCGAGCCGGTCATCGCGCCCGAGTAAATGCCCCCCACGTTCTGCTCGTCGTAAAGCGCCTGCATCAGCGGCTTGAGCTGAACGTGGTCCAGGGCCAGGCTGGTCTCGATGCCCTTGCGCACGCGCACGCCGTCGATGCGCAGCGTCCCGCCGTAGAGCGTGGCCGAAATGTCGCGCCAGACCATCTTGTTGGACTGTCCGATGTAGGCGTCCAGGTCGAGTTTGCAGCGGAAATCCTCACCCTTGACCTTATTGAAAGTGGCGTTGGCGGTGGCGAACTCCCCGAACATCTGAAAGTTCGGCGTGCGGGTGGAGTCGAATTCCAACTGGTGCGCCCGTTCCAGCGGGGTGTCGAAATAGGACAGGTCCCACGGCTGCAGCCACTCCGCGACCGCCAGCTTTTCGCCGCTGATCCGGAAGCGGAAGACTGGCGGGCCGCCCTTGGCGCCGGCGAGGATGTCGTTCAGGTTGCGCCCATAGTTCAGCTCGATCCAGCCCAGCAAATCCTCGGATTTTTCGCCGCCGCGCACGGGCGACGCCTCGGGCGACCAGAGCCGCTCCATGTCCCAGCGCACGAGGCCGTTGATCCCCCACAGGCGCGCCGGCATGCTGATGAAGGTCATCTCGGCGTCTTCTAAATGAATCGCGCCCCCGCCCTCAAAGCGCCAGCGTTGGGCGATCCAGGCCCGCCAGTCGCCATTGGCCGGGCGGGTCTCGGCGAGGGCGGCGCGCCAGGAGAGCCAGTCCGCCGGCGGCGTGAAGCCCGGACGCGGCTCGATGCGCAAGGTATTGCTGGCCCGCGCCCGGCCTCCGACCCAGAAGAAGCCGAGCGCCGGGGGAATCCGCGCCTTGATTTCCTTCAGCTCGCCATCGAAGCTCGCCTCCAGCGTCGCACTCGTGGGCCGCACGGCGCCGGTCACGGAAAAGCCCACCTCGCCCAGGCTCCCCGCCGCGCGCTTAATCACCACCTGGTCGTTATCGAATTTCAATTCGGCGGCGCTGAGCGTCAACGGACCGTTGACGAGGTCCGAATCCAGCCGCGTCACGACTTCGCGCAGGCCGAGCGTTCCCTCCACGCGCGCCTGCCCGAGCCGGCCCGCTTCGGCGCTCAGGGTCGCTTCGAGCCGGCCCGCGCCGCGCAGCTCGGGCAGCGCGGCGAGCGATTGCTTGAGCTGGGGATCGGACGCGGAGACCCGTTCGCGCAGCGTGGCCAGGTCCGCCGCCAGCCGGCCGTGCAGCATCAGGGCCGGGTTTTTCCAAAAAAACCGTTCGCCTTGCATCGAACCGTCGAGGTCAAACGGCTGGCCGTTCAGCTCGCCCGAGCCGCGCTCGAGCCGCGCCGTGGCCGAGGTGAATCGGACCGTTCCTTCGAGCTTTTTGATCGGCTCGGGCAAGCGCGGGGTTTCCACTTGGGCGTCGTGGATTTTGATTTCACCTTCCAGCCGCGTGCGGTCGAGCGCCGCGGCCCGTTCCCCGGCTCGAGGCTCGCTGAAGCGCACGCGCCCTTCGCCGTCGATCCGGCCGCTCAGCGTCAGGTCGCTGAGCGCCTGGGAGGCGGAGGTGTTCTTAAGCTGATCCTTGACGATCGCGACGAGCTGGGCCAGGCTTCCCCCTCCTTTCCAACTCACGTCGGCGGCCGCGACCTCGCCCGCCAAAACGTCCCCCTTGAGCTCGCCCTTGAGTAGCACCGGAATCCCCTGGACGACGCCGCTGGCCTCGGTGAGGGTCAGCGTGCGCGTGCTCAACTCGGCCTGGAGCTTCAGATTGCTCAGCGGGGGAAGGTTTGGGGGATTCAGGTTAAGGCCGCTGACGCGAAGAGCGCCCTGCACGGCCGCGGGCCGCCGCTCGTCGAGGTTGCCGCGCAGGCTTCCCTCCAATTCCAGCGCGGCCTCGCTGGGCCGGACGATCTGATTGCCCCGTCCCAGCTTGGCGGCGATCATCCCCAGCGCCTGGCCTTGCAGGCGCAGGCCGGCGACGCGCAGTTGATAGGGGAACGGGGCCTGGGTGCTCAGCGTGCCACTGGTCTCCAGCGTGCACAGCCGGTTGTCCAGCTTAAACGCCTCCACGGCCAACCGGCCGGCGGCGGGGTCGAAGCCAAGATTCCAGGCGAGCCGGGCCGGCCCGAGCGCGTGATCCGCGAGCGCATCGATGCCGATCAGGTCGATACCGGCGAGGTTGGACGTGCCGCTCAGCCGCCAGCGCCCATCCTTGAAGGCGCCCCGGCCGGTCGATTCCAGCGCCCTGGCGCGTAGCTCGACGGGCAGCGGCCAGGGGAGATCCTCGCGCGAGAAGAAGTTGTTCAGGCGCAGGTTGAACTCGGCGCTCTGCCGGGCGAGGTCGGGGCGGATCGAAAGCACGAGGGCGTGCGCGGCGTCATGAGCGTTGAATTGGCCGCTGACCGTGATCTGGCTCGGCTCGAGCGTCTCCGGGAAATCGGCGTCCAGGGCCGCATTATTGAGCTGCGCCAGCGGGCGGCGTCGGCCCGCCGCATTCGCGAACAGCCCCAGGGTGACCGTATCCACGCGCAGGTGGCGCAAGCCGAAGTTCTTCTCTTCCGCCTTGCTTCCGCGAGCGCGCCGGGCCAGGCGCTCGCGCACCAGGGCGAACAGCCGCTCCCAGCGCGGCTCCAGGCTCAGCTTGCCGTCCTCGCGGCTGGCCACCAGCGCCATCGGGCCATGGACCGCGATGGCGTCAATCAGGTAAGGGGGCTTGGAAAAAAAAAACTGGCCGATCGGCATTTGGATCCGAACCCGGTCCAGATCGAGCAGCGTCCGGCCGCTCTTGGGATCGACCAGTTCGGGTTCGCGGATCACGATCGAGCCGCCGCTGAGGCGGAAGGTGGCCTTGCGATAATGAAGCTCGACGCCCGTGGCCTCGCGCCAGCGTTCGCGCACGCGCCGGTCGATGAACGAAAACGACCAGGGGTAGAACCAGACAAAGACCAGCAGCACGGCCAGGGCGAGCAGGCCGTAGACCATCAGCCGCGCGAGGAAGCGCGGCAGATGGAACAGCCAGAAAGGCCGGCGCGGCTTGGCGGACGCGCCGGCCGGCCGCGACGAACGTTTCGGCTTGGGGCGGGGTCTAAAATCCATGATCCTCGAAAGTCACGTGAAATTGCCGGCGCAACAAGCTCATCCGGACAGACGGGAAAAGGATTTCACATTCAAGCGCAAACAACAACCAAGAAACGGAGACGCGTCTTCACTCATACTTTCCCGCCACGGCGCCCACGGCGTTCTTGTTGAGCAGCATGAAGGGGATGGGGCCGACGCCGGTGTCGGTGTTGATCGCCTGGCCCTGGCCGCCGTAAAGCGCCTGGAAGTTGTGGATCATCGCCGGCAGGTTGTAATAGGAATTGATCAGGAAACCTTCCACGCTGCGGTCGACCATGTATTGGCCGGTCAGTTCCATGTACTGGCGGGCGTAAACGCCGGCTTGGGCGCAGGTCTGCACGATGGTGGCCTTCTCGGTCGGGGTCAGGTTCGTGGGCATGATCCAGTTGCCGCCGGCGTCCTGCGTCATGCGGATCAGCGCACCCTTCATCACCAGGATCGCCTTGAGGTAGGCATAGGACGCCTGACAGCGGTTGAGCAGCAGTTTGAGTTGTTGTTGGAATTGTGGGTTGGTCACGTCGGCCAGGCAGGTGGTCAGATTTTGGATCGCCGTCTGGTATCGCGTGAGGGCGGTATTGACGTCGGTCTGGCTGTCGGTCCACCACTTCAGGGTGCCGATGTTTGAGCTGATGTCATAGGTGCTCTTGATGCAGAAGCCGATGTTGCCGGGCAAGGTGGAATTTCGGCTCTGCGTGTCGATCCCCGTGAGCGCATTGACGAATTTTGTCCGATTGGCGCTCGTCATCCCGGCGTTCTGGGCATAGGCGGTCAGGAAAGTATTGAGCGTCGGCTTGGTGTCGAGCATGGCCTGCGAGGCGTAACGGAAGGAGAGGAAATTCTCTCCGGTCCGCCAGTGGTTGCACAGGATCCCCTGGATGGGCGCTCCGGCGCCCAGGATCGTCTGCTCGGTACCGATCGCGTTGTAGATGCCGCTGCCGGCCATCTGCTGGAGGGCCATGAAGCCGTCGTACTCGATCCAGCTATAGAACATGGTGCGCGCCAGCAGGGGCTGGGTGATCAGGCTCGTGGACAGGAAGGAGGCGACTTCGAGCGAGGAGTGGCCGGCCATCAGGGAATACCACATGTTGGCCGGCAGGTACTGCGCGGCCATTTGGCAAACCAGCTTCACGCTCGAGGCGTCGCACGAATAATTGCCCACGACGAGCTGGACGTTGTTGTGCTGGGCGGCCCAGCCGTTCTGGGTGAGCAGCTTGGCCAGCCGGAGGCCAAAGGCCAGATCCTTGACCTGCACGTCGGGCTGCGTGCCGGCGATCACGTCGGCCTGTGCGGGAAACATGGCGTATTTCGCGTCGATCGTCTTGCCGTCGGGCGCGGCGAGGATCTCGTTCATGAACGCCACTTGCTTGTTATAGTAGGTGGTGAAATCGCCCGGAACGGGGTCGCCGCCCTCGCGCGAAATGAACTCCAGCGCGTCGATCATCGGGAAGTCGGCCATGATCCGGCCCACCAGGCCCAGGTTGAAGCTGTCGTCGCAGAGCCGGATCTCGGTCGAGAACTGCACCTTCATCCCCACCCGCTTGCATTCGTTCATCACGGCGGCCAGCCACTGGTTCATCGTCTGGCCGCGCTGGGTGACGGTGAAATAATTGGTTTCGACGTCCGGCATGCAGTAGATCGCCTGGTTGAAGCGGATCTTGTCGCGGACCAGCGAACATTGGGCCGGGATCGGAAAATGATCGCCGTAGAAGAAGGCGCCGCTGCAATAGGCGGTGCCGGACAGATGGAACAGGCTGTCGACCCACGAGTGGTAGTAACCCCCGGCCCAAATGTCCGCATAGCGGTCCCAGGTCCAGTGGCCGGGGTAGCTGTGGAAGGTGATCCAGTTGTAGCGCTGGCGGGCGAGGTTGCGCACGTACTGCTTGGCTTCGTCCAGCGGATAGCTCGAGACGTCCATCGGGAAGTTGATATGCTGGCGGATGCCACGCCGCTGGACGGTGGGGACGTAGACCTTGCGCGTCGTGGGCAGCGCGGCCAGGTTCAAGCTGGCCGGGTAAACCGGGCCGCTGATGAAAAACTGATACCCCATCGCCTCGAGCGCCGTGTAGGCCGCCGCCAGCGTTTCGTTGCTGCTGGCGCCCGCGAGCGTCACGGCGCGTCCGTTTCCCACGGCGCTGGAGGCGATGGCATAGGTAAAGGGCTGGAGCGAGCCGTCCACGGTGAGTTGGAACTGGAGGGGCGTTTCCGGCTGCGGCGGCTGGACCGACCCCAGCCAAAGCCGCAACTCCTCCTGGGTAAAGGAGAGGACCTGGTCGCTGGCGGCGGTCTGGGTGAGGGTCAGATCCCAGCCGTTCACGTTTTCCGCCGCGGCGGGGGTAGGGGCCAGAGCGAGCGCCGCGAGGATCGGCAGCACGGCCCAAAAGGCGTGAAAATGACCCGGCGATTGCAGGGCTTGGGGGGCTTGAAGCGCTTGGAGCGCCCGGTTCTGAGCGTGCATCGGAGACCTCCATCAATACTTCAAAACTTCATTACTTCAATGAAGGCATCGTCGCTATCGGTTTGGTTCTGAATCGGGGCGGACATGGGACGTATCCGACGGAAAACAAGAAACCGGATGACGCCAGCAGACTGGCAGGGTCATTATACAAGAGATCCCCCGCGCCTCGCAACGGGACTTTGAGTCGCAGGAATTCCCAAAGGGAACCTGAATCATGCTTCTCCCGGAGAGCCGGCCTCCGTGCCGGCTGCAATACGCGTGGAGACCCCTGCACCCTTCCAGACAGCCGGCACGGAGGCCGGCTCTCCGAAGACTGCAACTTTTTGGATTTCCTGGCTTGATTGACCCGTTTGAACGTGGAATGATCTTGGGATTCAGGGGAGGGCCTTATGAAAGCATCGTTCGTGACGCGTTTATGCCTGCTGCTGCTCCTGCATCAGGCCGCCCCGGCGGGGGCGCTGATGGTCGAGCGGGTGGGCGCGGCGCATGCCCGAATCGCGCCGACCTCGGCGACGCTGCCGGCGCGAGGCCGCCCCTTCACGCTGGGCGGCTGCACGGTGACGCGGCTGACCGACGTCGCCGATCTGGCCGGCCAGCTCAATCCCGACTACCCCTATGCCGGCGAGCCTGGGCGCGGCCAGCACAACGGCTACTCCAAATATTCCTGCGCGAACCTGACTGGCGAGTATTTCATCGCCTTCGGCGTGCAGCCGTGGGTCAACGGCCTTTACCGGCGCGACGGCGCCTTCGAGCGCAAGCTCTTTCACCGCACCCGCGATGGCCGGGCGCTGGGCATGGGCGAGACCTGGGACATCCGCTGGGACCTTTCGGGCGAGAGCGGCACGCAGAATTCAATCTATTACGCCTTTGACGACGCGATCTGGCGCCAGGACGCGCGCACGGCCGCGCAGGAACTCATCGCCCGTTTTCCCGGCTGGGGCGTGCGCCACGAGGGGCACATGGACCAATCGACCGACGCGCGCTGGCGGGCCGTCAGCCTGTTGAGCGCCGATCAAAAGCGCTACAAACTGGTCCTGCTCAACCTGCGCACGGGCAAGGCGATCGATCGCCCGTTGCCCGGCGGCGAGCTGAGCGACGTCTCGCCCACGGGGCGCTGGTTGCAGAGCGGGCGGCGGTTTTATTCGATCCCGGATCTGGACGCCGGCACGACCCGTAGCGTCGAGCTCCCCTGCCGCAATTTCGGCCACGACGGCTGGGCCTGGGACGCCGCCGGCCGCGAGCTCTACACCTTTCAGGACAACACCACCGACTGGATGAGCGCCTGGAACCCAGCCACGGGCGAGCGCATCGACATCCTGAACATGAACGAGATGGGCTATGGGCTCAACCAGCACATGAGCCGGATGGCCCGCCCGGTGCTCAAGGGGTGGATGCTGATGTCGACCTACTGCGCCGATGACGGCGGCTGGCCGTACAACCAGCTCTTCATGCTCGAGATCAAGCCGGCGGCCGAGCATCCGCGCATCGTGCGCCTGGCGCCGACGCAAAACCACTGGATGGGGGGCGAGAAATCGCGCAGCTATTTCGCCGAAACGTTCGCCAGCATGGCCCCCGACGGGCGCGCCATCTACTGGGCGAACAACTGGCTGGGGACCAGCAACCTGGAAGTCTACCGGCTGGACCTGCCCGCGGGATGGATGACGCTGGACGCGCCGGCGCCGACGGACGACAAGGCCAAGTGAGCGCGGGGATGCCTTTTGTCAACACGGTAGCTTGGGCCACATAAACTCCGCTCCCTCCGGCCGTCCTTGTGAGCCGCCCCGGCACTTAGAAGTCCAGGTACGACTCGTAATCCTCGCGGTGCGGGCGCGGCGCATGATGGATCGGTCTGCGCGAGAGCGGGGCGATCCGGGGCGACTCTTCGCGCAGGTAATCCTCCATCCGCAACGTCAACGACTGGGTCAGCCGTCCGCCGGGCACGAACATCTGTTGCGTGTCCAGGAAGGCCTGGTCCATCAGCACCGGCAGGCCGTAAAGCGACCCGAAGGGCGGCACCGCGCCCAGTTCCACCCCCTTGACCTGTTCGGCGATTTCGCGCTCGGTGGCGAGCCGGACGTAACGGGCCGCGCTGAAGTTCTTGACCCGGTGCAGGTTCAAGTTGCGGTTGGCCGGCAGTACGCCCATGACCATCCGATCGTCGAGGAAGAAGAAAACCACCTTGGCGACGATTTGGTCGGGGATGTGCTCCATCTCGGCAAGCTGATGGGCCGTGTATGCCGGCAAATGTTCGACCTGGCCGGCCATAATGTGGTGGCGGTCGAGATATTGTTCAATCATGGTTGGAAGCGACATAAGTCTCACCTCCTCTCGAATCCCTAAGCAATTATCCCCCTGGGCGCGCACCGGCCGCAATGCAAATCGGGAAGGCGCGAAGAAAGAATGCGGAGGGGTCGGGGGACGGAATTGACGTGGACGACATAGACGTTGTGGACGACGTGGACAGATGGCACGGCAAAGTTGGGGTTACTCGGCGCCCGAGCTTTCGACACCGAGTTGCAGACGCAGCCAGGCGCGCCAGGGTTCGGGCATCGGCTGGCCCTTGAGCAGTTCGTTCAGGCGCGCCAGGGGGGAGCGGATCGCGCCGCAGGCCAGCTCGGATTCGAGGCACGACAGGGTGGCCGAGGCGCGCAGGGCGACGGGCAGATTCATCGACAGGATGCGCTGATAGGTCCGGGCGGCCAGGGCGTGCTGGCCGAGCGTGTCGCGCAGGGCGGCCTCTTCGAGCAGGATGCGCTGGAGCAGCGTCGGGGGGGCGCCCAGCTCGCGCGCGCGGCGCAGATAATGGAGCGCGCGCCACGGTTTTTCGAGCAGCGAGTCGCTCATCCCCTCGCTGAACGCAAGGTAGGGCGCGATAAAGGTTTCCGGCGCGACGCGGCGCAGCGTCTGGATATTCATCAGCGCCGTGGCGACGGTCCCCGCCTCGTGCGAGGGGTTGACCAGCGGGTCGCCCATGCCGCGCATGATGCGCAGATAGCTCTGCAGCAGGTCGGGATCGCGCGAGGCAAGCTGCTGGATCAGGCCGACCGAGAAGGTCATCTCGTAAGGGATGATCTCGTAGGCGCCCGGCTCCTGGCGCATCCGATCCAGGCAGGCGCGGTACGAGTCGATCGCGTGGGGCCAGTCGGCGCGCCGCTCGTAAATCTTGGCCTGGAATAGATCGAGCAGGAAGGCCGCGTGGGCCTGGCGCAGCACGCCGACCCCTTCCTCATCTTCTTCCCGAGCGGTGTCTTTGGCCGCGGCGCGCGCCTCATTCAGCCAGTCCTGGGCGCGGCTCAAGTTCCCCTCGATCAGCGCGTCCTTGGCCTGGGCCAGCTTGAGCAGCAGACGGCTGGCCGGCGTCTTGAGCCGCTCTTCCAGCTTGCCGGCGATGTCCTTTTCGAGCACGACGTCGGTCACGGCGCGCTGCTGCCAGCGGTCGGCCTCCTCGATGGTTAGGTACTGGCGCAGCATATCCAGGGTGTCGAGCTCGTTTTCGTTCGGGTCATCCATCGCCTCGCGCATGACGGCGCGCGCGGAGCCGAAGTCGCCCTGGCGAACCCATTGCATCAGCAGCAGCACGCGCGCCTCGGAGGGTTTGAGCCCGGAGGGCCGCTTGTGATGGCTGACGGCGAGCAGCGCGCGTTGGAACGGCGGCTGGCTCATCAGCGCGGCGAGTTGTTTCTGGTTGCGGTCGCCGACGTCGCCCAGCGGCTCAAACGCGCCGGTGAGGATTAGCGAAAGCCCTTGCAGGCTGGCGGTGGTGGGGTTGTCTTGGTCGATGACGGCGCGCAGCGCGGCGGCGCAATCCAGGGTTCGCTCGCCGCGCAGCGCTCCGCCGATTTGCATCCAGTCGCGCAGCACGGCCGGGTTATGGTCCTTGGTCAACTGCGCCAGCCAGAGCGGCAGGGCCGCGCCGCGCAGGTCCGGGGGAAGCTGGCCGAGGACCCAGACGCTCAGCGGCAAGTCGCGCGCATCGAAGAAGGCCAGGCAGAGCCGCTCGAGCCAGGCCGCTTCGGCCTCGGGGCTTTTCGCGGCGGCGGACTGAGCCGCCTCGCCGAGCGAACGATCGGCCGCGCGCCAATCGTGAGTCAGCCGCGCCAGCACCCCCCAGCCCATGGCGACCAGGTACCGATCGTGCGCGCTTTTGAGCGGCTGGCCGCGCAATTCCTTGAGGATCTTGCCCGCCGGCCGCGGATGGCCTTGGCGCGCGTAGGCATAGGCCAGGGCCAGCATGTCCTCGATCCGCCGCGCGCGCGGGCGGCCGGCCTCCAGGTGGTCGGCGGGATCGGCCAGCATCAGGATGTTTTCATTACCCGCCACGGCGAGGCCATGCCGGCGCCAGGGGGCCAGCACCTCGAGCGGCAGATCGGCCCACCGCGCGCGGGTCAGCGTGCGTCGATACCACAGCGCCGCGGGTTGCCACAGGAGCACCTCTTGGTCCTGCCCGATGGCGACGCGCCCGTCGTCCAAGGCCGCCAGCGCGCGGGCCGGGAGCTTCAGCTTCAGCTTGAGCCGATCCAGCTCCTGGCGCTTGTCCAGGTCGAACCAGACCACCACGGGCGGCTCACCCTCGAGGCGCTCGCTGTACGCCACCGCGCGCCCATCGGCGGAGAAGGCGGCGGCACGCTCGTCAACGTTGGCGAGGCCCGCCCGTTCACGGGTCAGTTGGATCGGCCGAGCCAGCCCTGGGCGCCAGGTGTAGAGTTCTTGAGCGCCGCTCTCGGCACTCTGAAAGATCAGCGCGCCGCCGGCGCAATAGCCCCAAAGCCGGCTGATGTCGGCCGGGCGGTCGAGCAGGCGCGTGGCGGCCGAATTCTTCAGGTCCAGGGTCCAGAGGTTGACGGCCTCGGCGCCCGCGTCGCTGAGATACGCGAGCGTGCGGTCGTCCAGCCAGATCGGGTCGGCCTTCCAATCGATGCTTTCGAGCAGCGGCCGGGGCTCGGCGGCCGGAGCGACGTTCAGCAGCCGCAGGGCCGAGGGGTGATCGGGAGGCTGTTCGACGTACGCCAGCCGGGTCGAATCGGGACTCCAGGCCATCCCGCGCCCGGCGCGGCGCGCGATCAAGCGCAGCGTGGCGTCGCCGCTGGCCAGGTCGCTCACGCCCAACTCGCCCTGGACGGTCTTGAGCGCCAGGTGGCGACCGTCGGGTGAGAGGCATACCGACTCGATCGGGTTGGGATCATAACAGGACACGAGGAGAAGGGCCGCCAGCAGCGCGAGGGCGGAACGGGCGGAACGGATGACGAAAGAAAGCCCGCGAGCAGCGGGCCGGAGTGGGGGAAAGATGGCAATTTCCCGAACTGAAGCGCGAAGGAGGCTCATTTCAATCCAGTGGCCGGTCAACACTTCCCAAAAACGTCAGGTCTCCCGCCATTTAAACATGGCCGCCCGGCGGAGTCAAAGAGCATTGAACGGGGCCTTATTTTCCGTGATCTTTCAATCCCCGCCAAGGCCGGCGGGGGGCCATCGGAAATCCGCGCGCGCGAAAAAGTTATTCACACCCTCGGCACGCTTCATCCACGGCCTGATCGCGTCAGACCTCA
>Ga0182027_10007932_pt1 | contig 15564 bp, 23 predicted proteins | sample 712E1DmetaG_FD_121300 | JGI IMG/M metagenome (GOLD analysis project Ga0182027, IMG submission 121300) | Permafrost microbial communities from Stordalen Mire, Sweden - 712E1D metaG (Illumina Assembly) | ecosystem: Environmental > Terrestrial > Soil > Wetlands > Permafrost | place: Sweden...
CACTGGCGATTAGACATATTGACGAGAAGACCGGAGAGGAACAGTATTTCGAGGTAGAACCTTGGGCCTCCAAAAACTACTTCCGTTTCCGATTCCAAAGATGGCGTGATACTAGGAATGAAGCCTTTCTGAAACGAGAAGGAGAATTGACCTCTAAGGATCCGGTTGTCCAGTGGATGAACGACAACCCCCACCTGGGCCAGAAGCTAAATCCAGATCTGTCCCTAGTTGATCGGCTACAACCCCTATCTGAGCTAGAACAACAGGGACTCGATGAAGCGATGAACGCTAGATCATCACAACCCGACTTGATGGTATCTTCGTTGAAGAAACTTGTCACAACTAAACCAAGTGAGGTTCGTAACAGTTTACTGACTGCGGTGGAGGAATGGAGGAACAAGGCCACAAACAACCTTTCGGACGAAGAGATAAATAATGTTGCCGACGAAGATCCTGTGAAGGCCAAAAAACTTCTCTTTTCCAACAAGAAGGCCCGTACCGCAGCCGCCTATACTCTCAAACAGGGAATCAATGTCATCTTTGGTACTCTTTCTATACCAGAACACTACCTAGGCGCGCATGCCGCGGTTAACCGTGCCTTGAAGACCGGAGGATTCGCTCTTGCTGCCGGAGATGCCTCTATTCCGGGATACTGGTATAAACAGCTTAGCGGGTTGTCAGATGCCGAGAACAAGGCCCTATGGCTTGCCTCCCATCCGGGAATAGATGTTCTTACCGATCCCCGGTTTGCACAGGATATAGTAAACCAAGACATTAAGGGACACAAGAATCAAATCGCCAACTATACCCGTGCCATCGAAGCTAACCCCCATAACGCCAACGCCAGGACTAGGGCAGCCGAAGACTATGGCCTGCCCGTAACACACCGAGCCCAGATAGCGCTCACCAAAGAAGCCCTCAAAGAATTACAGCATCCATCCAAGGCTCTATTGGATGCTTTCCAGGCCGGGCAGGGGCTTAGTGTATGGTTGGAGCACACGGTTGGTTTGACCCCCGAAGAGGCGGCCTTCCATATGGGAGACATGTTAACTGAATTCCAATCTCTTGCCGAAGGGGAACATGGAACACTATCACCCGGCGATGAATATCGGCAACTTCAGGCAGAGCAGAGATGGATGCAGTCCCACAGACAGACTATTAGGGGGGCAAAACTAGAGGCTCAACTAAAAAGGGATCTATCCGATTTGGAAGTCTTGCTCATTAATCGAGAATCGGCAATAGCAAAGATTCTTACCCAAGAACCAACCAAGGCAGAACAAGCAGAACTCGACCAGATTAGCCAGTCTATCCTCTATCAGCAAGAAAGAATCTCTGACGAGCAGGATGTTCTCGATGTTATCAACGGGAATGGCGAGGCCGCACAGTCGCTAGAGTCTAAATTCCGATTTATCACGAAGCGTATAGCTGAACTCGAAAGGAGAACTCTTGATACTAAGGTATTACCGAAGTATATATCCCGAGATTTTGAACTTCTAACGGAGTTGGAAGACAAACTCCAAAATGACCTTGCCAATGAACAGCCATTAGCAACCACAATGGCCGAGGCTGAGGTGACACCCAAAGAACCTGAAACAGTGGCGGAGGCTCTCGGCGTAAAGCCTCACCGCAAGAGCCTTACACCCGCGACCACCGCGGCAGAACTGACCGAGGAAGAGATTGCAGCCGTTACCAAACGCGTCAGGAGTAACTACAACCGCTGGCTGGCAAAGGTACGCAGTACGAAGGGTAAGTCCGTTCTCAAGGGAATTTCCACCGCTGACCTGAAAAACCTGGTCGAGATAAGACAGGAAATCAGTCATCTCCGTTCGCGGATGAGTTCTGCTGAGAGCAAGTTAAAATCATGGTTTGAGATAAAACAACGTGACAAGGACAATCCCCTTCAAGAACTTATCTACAAGCGCGAGCGTAGGATGAATCGTCTTATCGTTAGACATGAGGATATTCGGACGCATGCCAAGTTAATCCGTCAGGCGGCAAAAGATCATGACCGGCTTATCAAGGCTAAGGCATCCCGCATCAGAAAAACTACAGAAACCAAGGATATGCAACGATACCTTGCCGCCGTTGCCTCAGAACATGAACGCGTGGCTAGGATGGAGGAAATACATACTGATCTAGTTCGTTTAGGACAAGATGCACGCAACAAGGGAGCATTCTATACCCCACTTGTAAGTGCGGAATCACTCAAGCAGGCCGGGACAAGAGTGGCGGGCCAACCCCTTGCTTCAAAATCTCGCGGTTTCCCGGTCATCAAAGAACCGGCAGAAACACCTCCGGGGTTCAGTCATCCCTATGGCGGTATTCTTCCCAAGACCGGCGAATATTCCACGGATGTTGCTGCTGCGTATCGTCCGGCGATGATACGTGCCGAACGATACGCTCGTATATGCCGGGCCTATAACATGATTACACCCCTTTTCCGCAACACCCGAGAGGAAGCCGGAGGAAAATGGGCCGTTGTTGTCATTGACGCGACCAAACCAATGCGAGACATTGACGGTAAAATCATCCGTCAACTCACCACCCGTAGCAAACCATTTACTCCCTTCCTAGCTAAGATTATTGAGGAATCCGATAGAGGACATATCCCGTTCCATGATGCGATGAAACTCCTAGATTACGAAGAGCAGCATGCAAACGATATAATCGAATACTTATTCCCAGACCAGGAGACACTAGAGTTGTGGCGACAAAACCACGCCGCTGAACTAAACAACATCAAGTACGTTGATAGCCGATACATCCCCTGGCTTACCAGTCAATTCGAGAATCCCATGCATGGCCCAATCATGACTGTTGTCGACGCGTTCAACAACACAACCAAGGCCAGTATCCTCTATGCCCGACCCGGCTATATTCAAAACCTATTACAGGAAGGTTTGAGTGAGATGATCCAAATGGGACGCATGTTCGGGCCAAAATGGTTGGAAGCGTTCAAGTTGGTTCTACCCGATGATGTTGATACCCAACATCAACTGATTACCTATGTAGGAAGCCGCTTGAACAAGATACTGGGAGAAAGTAGGTATAAGGAAATTTTGGATCCCATAGAAATATACAAGGCGCGGCAGTTGGTGGGAGAGTCGGGCAGAATGAAGGCTCTTGAGTCATCCTACGGGCCACGACAGAAGATTGTCAACAACGCCGCCGAGTTTTGGAGCTATATCGTAGACCTTGTTCCACGCGTAGCCTCTCTACTGTTTGAGGCCTGGAGAATGGGATACGATACACCCGAAGCTTTCAAGGCACTTCTTAGTGATCCTGCGTATTCCGCGGATCTAGCCAACATCACCCATATCGCCAACCGCGAGGCGCTGCCGTTTGGAGAGATGACCCCGTTCGAGCGCAACTACCTCAAACGCTGCCTGATCTTCTACCCGTGGCTTAGGGCCTCTACGGTCTGGTCTTTGTCTATGCCCTTCGAGCATCCCATCGCTTCTGGTTTTCTTGGACTAGCCGGTTGGCAAGCCGAGAAGGAGAACCTGAAAGACTTGGGCCACATGCCTGCCGGTATAGAAAGTTTCTTCAAGATCGGTGGTTCCGAAAATCAGCCGTGGGTCATCAACCCCACAAACATCAACACACCGGCACAAACAGCACAGCTTCTACAATGGGGGATGAATTTCTTCCAGCGCAATTCTCCCTATGCAAACACTGCTTTACAGAACTTAAGTCCTGCGTTGGGTATTGTCTACACAGCCATGTCTGGCAAAAATACACTGGGAATGGACGTAGGAGGTGGATCTTATGGTACTGGCGGCGGTGTTTTGGGGATACTAGAAGGTTATATCCCCTTCTGGACACTCGTGTCTACCTGGAATAAAGGAAAGACCGCGGGATACTACCAGGGTGGGCCGCTTCCAGCTACACTACAATTCTTTGGCGGTGGTGTCGGAGGTAAGCATGTCACCGACCTTACTAAATTGCAAAAACGTTATACTACCGAACAGGTGGCGATGCTCTCGGCCACCGACAAGGAGAAATACAAGGCCCAGATGAGTTGGCAACAGGTTCAGGCTGATGCGGCAACGATGACGGCCAGGGGGGCGCATATAGACCAAAACACTCTTCTAGCTGTCAAGACATGCATAGAGTTCAAGGCAAACTATAACATCTATCTCCATCAGTGGGCCAGTCGACACAAGATGAAATTCACCGACTTCCAGGCTAACAAACGAGATGTACTGCAAGCTACGGGTGAGTTTATGTTGAAGTCGAAACTTATAGACCAGGCGCATGTAGGTTCTTTCACAAAGGGTATGTCCGATCTAGTAAACAACCCTGGCCTAACTGACAAGATAGCCCTGGGATACATCTCAAGAATGATCACGCCTTTTGAAGCATACTATACCGCCTGGAAAGCCACCGTCAAGAGATTCACTGCCCCCCAGCCCTCTCTTCCCCTGACCAAATAATGAGACATGATGAAGAACAACCCCCACCCGTACGTAGGAATGAGGTAGGATTAGACTATGCTCTCGCTGACCGCCATGTTCTCTCTCTTAGCCGCGGACGACCTGGGGTTTAAGGGTAGTCCCGTAAACTATTTTGGATATGCTTTATTCGTTATCGGTTGTCTCATTTTCATCATCAGAGAATGGAAACGGGAGGATAGTAAAGACAAACTAGATAAAAGAGATGATCGAAGCACTCTGATTGACGAGTTGATGACTACGGTAGAAGCCGTAAGAATTCGACTGGCAGTAGTAGAGATGGAACTCAATTCTACCAAGACGGAGTTGGCTAATACCAAGACGGAGTTGTTAGTACTCCGTAAGGTTGCGGCAACGCCAGAACTTGTCGAGAAATTATTGGAGTCCCAAGACTTGCTTATTTCTGCCCTTAATCACCAGACAGAGGTTTTGCAGGCACAACAAATATTGCCGGATATGCCTACGATTCGGAAACCCCGGCGCGCCAAGAAAATCTCCTAGCGCGCCTAATACCAGTTTCATACTAACTGATAATCTGGATAGTGTCTCCGGCCTTTGCTGCTCGTTGGGGATAGGTGCTACCTAGTCCTCTCAACACCAGAAGAAAATCTCCCTGCCTAGAAAGAACCCGGCATCTCTCCAAGGTGGACTCGATCATGAAAATAGCGTGAGGCTCGAAAACCTCTCCCTGGCCCTTGTCCACATGTACCTTGACACTGCCCTCCGACAAATCATCGGCAAGTAGGATCGGAATGTCTTTCATACCTATTTACTACCTTTCAGGGCCGCGATGATTTTGAGCACCGTCGCCTGATCTATCTTGTCATCAATGCCTGCTTGCTTGATGAAGCACTCGACGTTGGTTAGGTAGCGCAGGCGGTATTGAACCTCTCCGCCGTTAGAATCGTTACCTGCCGACGTGTTTCCTTCCCAGGCCCAAAAAGATGAGCCCGGATGCTCCCACTTGACGAACGAGCCGATATGGTCGGCTATCCCGTCGCCAGGGTTCCAGTTGTAGGTAACGCCATAACCAGCCTTGACTTTCTTCCACTTGTTGCGTTCGATAGCGGTTAGGTCGTTTCTCTTGCGTCTAGCATCCAAGACTGCCGCGGGGACAGACATATAATGGAAACTGAGGCCAAGCGCATGAGACAACCACGAATAGAACATGGCACACCACGGCCCGACATAGCCGTACCACGCGGAGTATTTCACCCTATTGCTGTTCGGTGGCGACTCTTTGATGCCGTCCTGAGAGGCGGCAACTATGATCAAGGCTTGGCCCTTAGTAATCATCACTGGCTTCGGTCTAGGCATCACCACCCCCTTAGGCTTGGGAACTTTCCCCGTCTGCGTAAACTTGATGCGGAGCCACGCCCAGGCGGGAATCCTCGCCGGAGCTGGTGGCCGCATCTTTGGATCGTTGCGGTGTCCCTTATATGCTCCCAACCCTAGCTTCCAGAGTTGCCACTGCCAATACCACTTAGGAATCGGGAGCGGCCACGGCTTTTTGATTCCGGTTTGATCAGGCATTTTTCTTCAACCTACTTTCTAGTAACGGTTTGACAACCGGCTCAAAGTTTTGAGCAACGCCTTGTGCCTGTTTTTCCGCATCACTCAACTCCGCAGGAATAGCAGCCCGGTCGTCTTTTTGAACAGCACCCCAGATAGAGGTAGCGTCAGCCCAGAAAGCGAGGAACTTAGAGATGCTTCTACTTGTGGCATAGGCAACTCCTGAAATGGTCACGCAAACCGCGCCGATCTTGGGTGATAACCCTGCTCCGGCGAGAGCGGTCGCAACCGTACCGACAAGTGCTGCCAGTGTCACATAGAACTCGGTCGTCTTGTAACCCGCCTTCAAGAAGAGGGCGGAGGAATTGAACTTGCTGATGCCGCGCGAAACGGCATACGCGCCCGCGGCGACGGCGAGGGCGATGTAGGTGTAGGAGGCGGGAAGACTTGTAGAGAGTTTCGTCACCAGAAGGCCCAGCCCTGCCAAGACTGTGACCCAGAACTCCGTCGTCTTCCAACCTGCTTTGATGTTAGTCATGACTCTATGATACCTCGTCTTTCTTGTCTTGTTGATTTTGTGTTGCGATATTTCGGCGCGACTTGCCGCTTGCTAGATCGGCATGGTACTCGGGATCGTCCCAAACCTGGCCTGGCTGCAACTGCCCCGGCACGTCACAGTAGATCGGCGTGAATCCGGTCAAGCCCATCTCGTGATGAATAGAGAGAAGCCATTGCAAAGGACGCTGAATAGACTTGAATGTTGCCTGGGCGTAGTTGCTCGAAGGCGGTAGGGCTCCATTGATCCCAATCCAGCCAGTGCTCAGTGGGATGATCGCTGGGCGGTGTCCGTGGCCTAGCAGTACCAAGTTAGCCTCTCCAAGCATTGTCTGATAGCGCACGCCTAAGTTCTGCACCCCATACCAAGGCACGCCGCCGTAGGAGAACGCGCTCCAAGGGAACGAAGCTCCATGTTCGAAGACGCATTTGTAGCCCAGGATCTCTTTGTAGCCGAAGAACGTTTCCCAGTTACGAATCTTGAGGCGTCCCGAGGCTATGTCGGGAGCGAAGAGGCGTTCCATAAACGCTCCCATCAACCAAGCCATCGTATCGGTGTATCCCAACTCACCCAGCCCCGCGTCGCCGCGGTTTCGACTGATGCGGTCATGGTTTCCGCCGATCATGTCGACCTCGACAAAATCGAAGATGGTAAGTTCTTGGCGGATGAGCCAGGTCAGCAAGTCGAACGCCTGCACGGTTTGAACCGTGAACACGTCCTCGACCTTGCGATGTTGCGAAGGCCGCAAGTCGTCGTGTTCGGTTAAGTCTCCCAGCACGAAGTTATGAAGACGGCGAATGTTCCGGCCCGCGGATTCGATGGTCTTGATCTCCACCAGCGACTCCCAAATCTTGACTACCTGCCGCCGGGTCGTTTCCACGTCCTGGTGATACATTCCTCCGGTTTCCTCAATCCGCGTCTGCTGGCCTGTATGCCAGTCCGAGAGCACCAGCCCCCACTCATGCGTTGGCAAATCGCTTCGTTCTATCGTGGGGCGAACCAAAGGTGTTGGCTCATACGCTCCAAGACATTCCTTCAAGATTTTCTCATAGGACGCGAGTCGGTTGGCCGCCGCGGTCATGTTTTTCAGTTCTCGGGTGTATTCCAACTTCCGGTCGTGTTCCTCCGACTTAGCCATGACTGTCTCGATGGTGTCAGGAAGTAGTCCTGCGTCGGCCAACTCTGCCCGGCGTTTGGCGAATGTCGAATCCGCTATCTTGAGTTTTCTCGCTCCTTCGGCATCGGAGAGCCCTGGTTTGTGTTTGAGAAGAGCAAGAACTTCATCTTTCGCGTAGGAGGATTTTCCAGCCCCGGCGTATTTAGGAACTTCCTTTCCTGCCGTCTTCATCTGAGATTTTACCTCACCCACAACCCAGCGCCCGCAACCCACTTTCGCTCGGATTTGTGCAGTGGTCATCCCTTCTGACACTAACTTGGCAATCTTGTCGTAGTCGTACTTCGGGCCTGGATCAGGCGGTTTGATGTTGTTGCGGGTCGCCACCTGTCCGACGAGCGTTTGTGAGCAACCGATCTCGTTGGCGATCTTCTGATAACTCAATCTGAGATTACTTCGCGTGTTCCGGCGAAGCAGTTTGATGATTGCCTTCTCGTCGTATTTCTTACGCGGCATCAGTCGGCCCGTTCAAGAGGAAGTCCAAGAACACAGCGGCAGTCTTGATGATGACTTCCGGCTTAGGCTTCGTTTTTGTTGTCCCTACTCCTGCCAAAGCGATTGCCTGTTGGAGCGCAACAGAGCGGGCAATTCCTACGTCGCGCGGGATAGGATTGAGGACGCTTGGCTGAGTGCTCGGTGCATCCACATTATCCTGTACCGGCACTACGGCCTCTGGCTGCTCGGATGCCTCCACAACCTGCTTGTCGTCCCAGGGCGGGGCGGGGTCGGGCATCTTCGCGCCGTCTCCCTGCATTTCCTCGAAGCTCATTGGCTGGTCCTCCACGAGGGGAGCCGAACCGATAACATAGTCTTGAACTGAGTCGAGCTGGTAATCGGTGTATCCACTGTCCTTCTCCACTCTGGTATAATGAATCGTCGCGGCCTGGCCTTTGTGCTCCATGGCTTCCTGCCCTGCGCGAGGAATCCATGTCGTCATCTCAACCTGACCTATCTTAGGTAATGATACCGTAGCGACGTATAGAGATGCCGGTTTTCCCGTCTTGCCCGAGATACGCGACTCGATCCGAACCGCGATAACCGTTGTCGAAACTTGTTCCTTATGACGTTCCATTTGTTCCTCCTATATGTCGAGTTTAACTTGCCTGCGTGAAACCTTGTGAATCCCCAGAAGCCAGTTCGCATCAACGTTTGTCAGCTCACAGATGGCCGCCACGAACTCGGCGGAAGGGCTGTTCTTACCTACTTCCCAGGAGCGAACGGTCTCGTAGTTGGTGGGGATACGAAGAGCCTGAGAATACTTCTCCCGGTTCAGTCCGGTGATGCCGCGGGCTTCTCGGCAACGTTCTCCCAGCCCTGGTAGTGCGTGTGAATGCATGCTGCCTCCTTCGTTTCCATTATCATCCCACCTATATCCCCGATCACCCGCTTTTGGCTTACTTATCTGTATGAACTCGGTATGAGAGCGGCAAAATTTTTGCTAGGCTAAGTCCTAGTTCTTGGCTTGGGCCTGGCTAAGTCTTAGAGGGGCATGGCCAAGAGGTTGGTTCCAACTGCGAGCGTAGCGAGAGTTGGAACGTTAAAGGCTAGGGGCTAGGGGCTAGGTAGTTCCTATACCTTGAGGGTGTACATGAAAACTTCAAAAAGTAAAGTAATGCGTCGCTCTTCCTCCTTCGGAGCGAAAACCTTTTTGTATGAAAATGGTATGAACCAGGCAGATCGGTGGAGGATGCTTTCATACTGTTTTCATACCAACGCCATCCGCCACCACTTGCTCGCCGGTATCAACCACTCATACGAAGTTCTTACCGAAAGTCGCGCAAAGGGATTTCTTTGTGAGAAGATGGGTGACATGCGAGACATTGACCCTGACCCGCGGAACATCTACGGCATGCCATACGCGGGCCGAAGGGTGTGGAAGGTATGTCGTGTTATATTGATGGAGATCCTGGAGATCCCGCGCCCGAAGATGAGCGCGACGGCTGGGAAGGATGGATAGGATGATAAGAGAATTCTTCAAAGGACTTTTCCAGCCAATCGTTCTGGGTATTCTTAGTCCCGCTATATTGACTGGATTTCTGTTGGGATTTATAGCAGGCGTGTTTTGGATCTCGTGTCAGCGCGGCTGGGAATTTTCAGCCAAGTGTGTGACCTGGGCATGTGAGGAAGTATGACCAAACATCGCCGCGCTAAGTCTGAGCCCGTAACCAACCGTACCGCGCCCGCGGAGTGGCGCTGGATCTTCTGCCGCTGTCCTCTACACCGCAACAACCGCGTTCCCTTTGAGTTCTTACCGAAGTTGCCAAAAAACAAACGAGCGGCCAATCCGGTCGTAGGAGGGTATAAGGTGAAGCTATGAAATACAACGATATATTCTGTATTGCCATCATCTGCTCCTTCATAGTCTGCGCTATGGTTCTTCTTGGCTTGCGTTATGAGGCTGTCGGAGCGAGTTTAGCCGCTGTTGTTTGTATCTACTGGGACTCGTTAAATGTCGAGGATGGAGATGATCCTAAATGAACATTGACCCCTACATCAGCGATGATTTTGTTAGCACCGACGAGTTCTGCCCGAGCCACCTAATCCAGCGCCTAGAACCTCCGACGGAAGCCGGAACCTCTCCGTACGCCTTTGGAGGTGGGTTGAGCCGAGGCGGCTTTAGTGATGAGGCAATGGAAATCCTCGGGCAGGTATGGACGTACGACTATATGGGGGCAGCAGAGTTTGAGTTTGGAGCCAATCCCGCCGCCATCTCTAAACTATGGGAATGGGGGCAAGCAGGCGAACTAGCAAGTTGGACTCTCCCTATCCTCGTGAGCCAAATCAACATCTCATCGCCCTGGGCACGCGAGAACCTGCCTAAACCTGAGCGCGGAGAGAAAGCTGTTGTCTATGTAATTGGGCGAGAGTGCTGGTACGATGACATCAACGCCCGTATCAAGGCGCTGGCTCGTGGTGACTTTGGGAAAACCGCTGTTCGCACAAAGGAATATGTAGGAATAGCCGAGGTTTTGCGTCCCACGCCTAGATCACAAGAATACGAACGCGAAACCTGCGGCTGGCTAGACCTGGGCGCAGCGTTCTTGGCCTTCGCTGGCCCGGAGGGGTGCAAGATGTGGGCGAGAGCAGAAGATTTGTTTGTGGGAGGGGAAGAGATAATCCCAAATGACTAAACCACTCTTTGAACCCCTACTGCCCATAGAACTTCCATCCGAGGAACTGAATCGTATCTTGGACTCTTTACGTGCCGATGGATATAAGGATGTAGCCGATGCTCTTGAGAGTCATATCGCCTGGCTTGAAGACACAATGACGGACATGCAGTACGAGTTGAATGATCTCATTGATGATCAAATGGATTGGTTGGAGTATGAACCAGGATATGGTGCAAATAACGCGCTTTTCGCAGCCCTACAAGGTTGCGAAGGCGGTTCGCAGCCCTACAAGGTTGCGCCAATAAAGAACCTAATGGTCTTAAGGAAGGAGACAGAATGACCGACAAGCTGAAAGCCCTGCGAGAACGCCACGCCTCCGGAGTCGCTCGCCTAAACTCCATTTTCGACTGGACGAAAGAAGAGGACGACCGGTTGCAAAAAGCGAAGCGCGAATCGTTCTCAGAAGAGGAGCGACAAACAAGGCGGCAACGAAACCGCGAGGCTCGCGCTGCGAGAAGGAGAAACAGAGCATGACCGAGACAACCATCCGCCGCAACCCCTTCCTAATTTCACTTTTCCTAGGACTCGGCTTAGCCCTGGGCATGGCGGGCTTGGCCTGGGGCTTGGGGTGGGAAGTGTATATACATCACAGGTCAACATTTTTCGACAGCGGCGCTATCCCGTCTTGGGCGAACAACATGGGTATGGAGTGGTTGGCGATGCTTGCTACGATTTCGTTTTTCTTCTTCCTGGCCTGGTTCTTAATACACAATGGTTTTCACCTGCCTCTCCTTATCGGTGTTGGCTACATGCAAGGACTGAACCTAGCGACAGCTATCTTTATGATGACTCTCGGCGGCGTTCCCGATTATTGGTGGATAGATAGTGCGACCATGCGAAACGCCTTCAATATCACGGACGTATCATCAGTTCTCTGGATCGCCTATATGGGCGTAGCCCTTTGCTACGAGTTGCGCCTGCAAAAAAGAGAAGAGCACGATGAGCGATCTTGGCGCGAGTTGGTGGAGTGGGTGAATGAGAGAGAAAGGAATACTCCTAAATGGTTGCGTTCTCATTTTATTCCCAAATCAATGTTCGGAACGCCTGAACTATGGGACGATGATGCAAGGTATGGTGTAGGAGGGGATCGTGATTGGTTTCTAGTTATAGTGGATAGGATGGAGGACAACAGAAAACGATGGCTAGCCAAGTAGTCAATGCCTGGGTGCAGATCATCCCCGGAAAGAAGAAGTACGGGGATATACCACTACGGATCGGAAACCTCACGCAGAAGGAGCCCGTTCATAGCTCGATGCCCTCCGGCGCGATTGCGGTCAAGCTCCGTGTTGAGATCAACGACGAGATATTCAGCGCCTTCGCTCCGGTCGCCACAATTAACCTCGATACCGAAGAGATGCAGGAAGCGATGGAGTCGCTAACCGAGTTGCAAGCCGGAGTCTCTGAGCTGGGGATGAGAGGAAGGAGAAGCCTGCTGGCTAAACCATAATGTCTCATACCGAAATCATACCAGTTTCATCCCATAATCCTACCCGGCAAGAGAAGATGGATGGCTGTGCCAAGTTTCTCAAACTGCTCTGGGATCTAAAACCTCATCCTATGGTTGAGGTGCGCGCGGTGCTCGGACCTGATAGCCATTCTCAACGGGCATCTGATCTACGCAAGAAAGGTTGGCCGGTCGAGTTTGTCCATAAGCGAGATCGCCTCACGCACAAGGTTCTTGACAAAGGCTACGTCCTGCGTTCTCACAACCGGACGCTTGATGAGACGCTGGCCGCCCCTACGCCTGAGCACGAGCTGTCTGACGGTGGTTTCTAGGCCTTCTTGCCGTGATGCCACTTAGACGCGACAACTGCGAACTGCGCTTCTCTCATGCGCGTCAAGTTAGCTGGGGTCTTGTCTGCGGCGTAGGCTTTCTTGGCCGCATCCAACTCCGCTTGCTTCTGTGCATCCGTCATCGGAACACCAGGCTTCGCCCCTACACGTGCCCTAACCGCACCCGCCTTGGCCGGATTGAGATTGACCGTCCATTTCTTTTTAGCCATGTTTTCTACCCTTCTGGTTGATTTGGCCTTTTAACTCATGCCGTTTGCGCCGTTCTGTGTTGATGACCGCGGCGGCGATCTGTTGGGCTCGCTTCTTACTCTCGCCTTTGGCGACGTAGGACTGAACAATATCCTGATATTGCCTTTCCTCGGCTGCCGTCCAATATGCGTTAGGCATGAACCGAGTATAGGCTGGTCTTCAATTCATACGCTGCTTTTACGACAAATCCCTGAAAGGGCAGCATACGGGAGTATCATGAAGAAGTGTTATCTGTTTAGCACAGCAGTTGTTTCTCCTTGTTGTCGTTGGTGGGGTGGTAGGCGCTCAGGTCTGCCACCCCTACGCCTAAAAGGGACTATAGTGGATAGATTAGAACGCATAGAGAAAACCAACGCCCGTCTCAAGCGAGAGCTAGTTTCTCTCCGTGACTTTGAGGACGATCCCATCATTTTCAAGATCGCTGACGTTCTGACCATCGCCGCCCGTCTGGTGGATATGCTACTACTGAGGGACGGCCATGACCGATAACCCCGCGCCTCTTGCGCTAGTCGAGAAGCGCCACTGCGCCGGTACGAACAAGCGCGGCACGCCTTGTCTCATGCAGCCGGTCGGAGACGACGGCTACTGCGACATTCACACGCCCGACAAGGAGCGTATGGAGAACTCGCCCATGGTCAAGAATCGCATCCACGATCCCGCGCGGGCTAAGGAGTTAGCGATGAAGAGCAAAGAGATGGTAGCGCAGCGCCGCCTCGCCGCAAGCATGAGCCTAACCGAGATGGTCGCCTTTTTCCTCCGCAAGAAAGCCCCCGACATTTATCAGCTCTTGACCGAGGAAGCAAATGATCCTCACTTGGAACCCGAGAAGCGCCTACAGATAGTAAAGTTTCTCACTGAGCGCGTTGTCGGTAAGCCGCGCGAGTTTATAGAACTATCACAAGGCGAGAACCTACTTACTCCCACGGGTAAGTTTGCCAAACCACTTGATGAGTGCTCTCCTGCTGAACTGGCGGAGATGGAACGAGAACTGGAGGCTCAAATGATGACAGAGACAGTAGAGGGAGAATATACAGAAGTAGAAGAAGCGGTAGTCGAGGGTGCGCTAGGCTCCGAGTTGGCCGCGGAACTTGATCTGGAACCGCCCGTGCCTATTACAGTAGAAGATGAGCCGGTAGTCGAAGAGCCAGCCGCGTCCGTTTCTCTTGAAGACATATCCTCATCTCAGATCGCCGCCGCGACGTGGGAAGAGGATCCCGCTGCCGATGGGATAGGAACCCTTACCGTGGACTTCACATCAGGACACCGCTACTCCTATACGGGCGTGCCCCTTTCCCTCATGGACGAGTGGCAGGAAGCGCCTAGCAAGGGCTCATGGTTTGCGGAAAATATCCGTAAATCGTTCCCCTATGAACGCCTTGATAAGCCTTTATAGGTTGTGATAAGTAGTAGAGAGGGCCTCTCGGCCCTCTCTTTTTTCCCTCACGTTAGCGCCTTCGCCGGCTGTCTGTCCGGAGCTGTTTTCTAAGTGTCGCCCCTTTGATTTCGTCAAGGATCCGATCTAACCTAAATCCGACTGGAGCGCCAGGCCAGTAGTCTTCCTTAATCTCCAAATACTTATGGGTGAGTGAGTGAATTCAGACGCGAGAGGGCAGACCGGAGCGTTTCGCTCACCCCCGCCAGCTCCACCGGCCAGCCGCGATCTAGCTCTTTCCTGGCCGCCTCTACCTCGTCATGTATCCGCTCCAACGTGTGAAGGTTGCAGGGTATGGTCGTGTGCGCGTGTGGTGTTCTAGTCCCCATCTTTATCACCTCCTGGCGTGCCTATCTCTCCAAATACCAGGTCAGAGGGGAAGCCTAGTCCATGCGTGAACCATGCACTGGCGAACCAAGACGCACTCTTACCCTCCTTAAACGGGCACTCGAAATGCAGCCGCTTGTCCAATACCATTAGTTGCAGTCCTTTTTTCCACTGTGCTTGTCGCTTAGGCGTTTCCAGTGCTGCTAGCGGCAAGAGTAGGGCAAAGGGTACGCCTAGCTCGTAGCACCGAGCGATGAACTAGTTTTTCTTAGAAAACGGGGGATTAGTCAGGATACAATCGTAGTCTGAAAAATCCTCCGTCAGAAAATCAGCGTATCCAATCTCGAAAGAGCAATAGAGGTCACTTGCGAGAACTCCAAACCCTCGGCCTCTAAGCTCTTTCACCAGGTTCCCCTTACCGCATGCCGGTTCCCAGATAGTCCAATCCTTACTGATGTAGGGAAGTAAGGGCTGCAAGGCGATAGGGGGAGTCTGGAAGTCGTCGCTCCCATGTTTAGTCATGATATGCGGCAAATGTTCAGTCACTCCCCATCACCTCCGACCGGCACGCGCGCGGCCTCGTCTATGCGCTCACCCACGTCGTAGAGGTCGCCTATGAGGGCAGTGATCGCCTCTATAAGCTCGCCCACTACCCTGTGCACGTCAACTTCTGGCTGTGCTATCTCTAGCGCTGCCTTGCGCTGGGCTTGAACCGCGCGCCCACGGGCAAGAATAGCAGCCGCCCGCGCTTGCGCTATCTCTTCTTTGTCCATTAGCACACGCGTGGACGCGGTTGCGATATGTTGTATCATCTGTTCCTCCCTGTCGTCTCGTCTAGCGTTAGCTTGATACACACGGCGCATGTCACTATGCGCGGCGTGCCTTCCCACTCG
>Ga0182027_10007933_pt1 | contig 15564 bp, 12 predicted proteins | sample 712E1DmetaG_FD_121300 | JGI IMG/M metagenome (GOLD analysis project Ga0182027, IMG submission 121300) | Permafrost microbial communities from Stordalen Mire, Sweden - 712E1D metaG (Illumina Assembly) | ecosystem: Environmental > Terrestrial > Soil > Wetlands > Permafrost | place: Sweden...
ATCACCATCCCGGCCTTCTACATGGCCGGCCTCATGTACGGCAAAGGCAGCCACATCTCGGACGCCGAATACTGGCGCTGGTGGGTGGTGCACCTGTGGGTCGAAGGTTTCTTCGAGGTCTTTGCCACCGTGTTCATGGCCTTCATCCTGGCCCGCATCGGCGTGGTGGGCGCGAAGTTCGCCCTGCGCACGGTGTACTTCAGCATCTTCCTCTACCTCGGCGCCGGCGTCATCGGCACCTTCCACCACCTGTACTGGTCGGGAGCGCCCACGCCCATCGTTGCCTTGGGTGGCGTGTTCTCTGCTCTTGAAGTCGTGCCGCTGACCTTGGTCGGTTTCGAAGCTGTCCAAAATCTGCGCAGCGCCAAAGCCGGCGGCTTCCCCAATCCCTACCGCTGGCCCATCTACTTTTTCCTAGCCGTCTCGTTCTGGAACATGCTCGGCGCGGGAGTGTTCGGCTTCATGATCAACCCGCCCATCGTGCTCTATTACATCCAAGGCATCAACACGACGCCGATCCATGCTCACACCGCCCTCTTCGGGGTGTACGGACTGCTAGCCATCTCGCTCATGCTCTTCTCCATGCGCAACATCGTGAAGCTCAAGGCCTGGTCGGATCGCCTGCTCAAGTGGAGCTTCTGGGGTCTCAACGGTGGCCTTCTGCTCATGACCGTGGTCAGTTTGATCCCATCGGGCTTCTACCAGTTCTACTTCGCGGTCCGCGACGGCATGTGGTACGCGCGCAGCCCGGAAATTGCCTCGGGCGAAGTGGTCCGCACCTTGGCCAAGCTGCGCATCGGCCCGGATCTAATCTTCGCTGCTGGCGCCATCTTGATGCTGGTGTTCGTGGTCCGTGCGGTGGTCTTGACCGTGCGCAAGTCGGAAGCGCCAGCGCCAGCCCTCGAACAAGTCGAGCTTGCCCACAGGCAGGCTAGCGACGCCCCGGTTCCCGGTCGTGCCTAACCAACTCGTCCAGATTCGCCCCAAGAAGCTTGCCCCGGCGCTGCGTAAGCCGCAGCCTGCCTATCGCAAAGAGCGGCGCCGGGGCCGCCGCCTGGTTCTGCGGCTACTCACCGATGCGCACGCGCAACGTGTTCTCGTGCAAGTCGCGTTCGCCGCTCTCTGCCTATGGATCGGCATCGAGTTTCACCGCTTCATGCAGTGGGGACTTTCAGGAGGGGCCGAACCCTATGCCGATCGTCCACCCGGCGTGGAAGGCTTCTTACCTCTCAGCGCCCTCATCGGCCTTCGCCACTGGCTGGCGACCGGCGCCGTCAATCACGTGCATCCCGCGGCGCTCTTCATTTTGCTCGCCATCGTCCTCGTCAGCATTGCGATCAAGAAGGCCTTTTGTAGCTTCCTGTGTCCTGTGGGAACACTCAGCGAATACCTGTGGCGACTGGGGCGCAAGGTCTACGGCAAGAACTTGCTGCTGCCCCGCTGGCTCGACACTCCCCTGCGCTCGCTCAAGTACCTTCTGCTGCTGTTTTTTCTGTGGGCCATTTTGAAGATGGACATCCCCACCGTGACCGCTTTCGTGCACAGCCCCTACAACAAGGTGGCGGACATCAAGATGTACCTCTTCTTCGCCCACCTCTCGGGACTGGCGCTGAAGGTCTTGGTCGTCCTCGCGGTGTTGTCGCTCTTGATCAAAAATCCGTGGTGCCGCTTTCTGTGCCCCTACGGCGCCCTGCTGGGGATCGCCGGATGGCTGAGCCCATTCAAGATCACGCGAACCAAGGCGACTTGCATCGATTGCCAGCTGTGCACGCGCGCTTGCCCGTCGGATATTCGCGTGCACACCTCGGGGCGGGTGTGGAGCGATGAATGTACCGGCTGCCTGGAATGCGTCGCGGTCTGCCCGGTCAAAGACACGTTGGAAGTGCGCGCGCTTGGCAGCGCCATCTCGACTCGTGCGGTGGCCATGATCGTGTTCGGCATCTTCGTTGGAGTCACCGGCGTTGCCATGGCGATCGGGCACTGGCGAAACGACATTTCGCCCGCAGAGTATTTGCACCGCTTCACCCTTCTCGATTCGCCTATGTACCAACATGCGCGCGGGCACGTCCCGGCCTATGGCCCGAACGACTGATCAACAATCAACCCAAAAGCAAAGGCAACGACCCATGAGTCTCAAACAAGTCCCGGAACAAACTGGATTGCCCCCTGCGCAGCCCGTCGAGCTTGCGGCGCTGGTGGCCTATCAAGATGGCGCCGTGGTCAGCCGCACGTTGGTGAAGAAGAACGGCGGCACCGTGACCGTGTTCGCCTTCGATGCAGGTCAAGCCCTGTCCGAACACACCGCCCCCTTCGACGCCATCGTGCAGGTCCTGGACGGCGAGGTCGAACTCGTCATTGGCGGCAAGAAGATCCCCGCGCAAAGCGGACAAACCGTGCTACTGCCCGCCGGCGTCCCGCACGCTGTGAACGCGACGACCAAGTTCAAGATGTTGCTCATCATGGTGCGCGAACCAACCAAGTCCTGACCCGTTACGCTCACAAAGAAACGGCGAATTGGCCCTGTGGAACCAATTCGCCGCTGCGCTGTCTGTTACAACTCGCCCGGGTCTAGTCGCAGGTTCCCGAGCAAGGAGCGAACGTGCCGTCGGTGGCCGTGATGGTCGCGGTGCCGGCGGTGAGCCCCGACGACGTTGCCGTCACCGTGATGGTTCCGGCGCCAGTCGCCTGAACGATGGCGTAGGCCACGCCGCCGAAGGCGTTGCGCGAAGTTGTTCCGTGGAACGGCTCTTGCGTCATGCTGCCGCTGTCCACGGCTACGATGGTGCCGGGGCCCGTGATGGCGAAGGTTACGGCAGCGGTGCCGGACACCTCGGCCTTGACGAACGAGACGTCGTCCACATCAGTCGTCAGCGTGGGGTGATCCGCCGTGAGTACGACCTGGCCTGCCTTGGCCCCGCTGGGCGGAGCCGACTTCGACGGCCCACCCCATATCGCCGACCACTGGTAGCCGAGACTCCTCACAGCCCCGAGCTCGTCCATCAGTCCCCCGTTGCCCCCAATGGATGGCCATCCGCCGTCGCGCTCGCCCATATAGTCGACGCCTGTCCACATGAACTCGCCTGTGAGCCCCGCGTTGGCCGTGACTTGGCTCCATGTGCTTGTTTCAGTGCCCATCTCGGTGATCAACCCAGATTTGGTAGGCGAATTCACCATGGCCGTCAGAACACTGTCGACGTGATAGTTGTCGCCCCAAACATCAAGGAGTGTGTTCGTTGCCCCCCCAATGTCGACGCCCTGGGCGGGTTGAAGCAGCGCCTGGGTGACACTGCGCGAAGGATCGAGCTGGTGACTCATGGCAACCATGATTGTAAGGATTGGAGTTCTCGTCCCAATCCCATCATGAATTTCGTTTCCCACGCTGTAGAGAGCTACGCTGGGGTGGTTGCGATCCCGCATGATCCAGCCGGTAAAATCGACCTTCCACCAGGTGGCAGTTCCAGTTGCGCTCGAAGGCAACGCGGGCATTCCCGTCGGATTCGTCGGGGCCTTGTTGAAGTACATCGAGTAGTCGCCAGAATCCTGGTACTTCTTTGCGCCCCAGACGTCAGTGAACTCGTCGAGCACGAGCATTCCCATCCGGTCGGTGAGATCAAGGAACTCTGGGCTGGGCGGATCATGGGCCGTGCGGATGGCGTTCACCCCGATGGCCTTGAGCTGCGCCAGCCGCCTCTGCATTGCCCTCTGCGGCGCAGCAAGCCCTAGCCCGTGGTAGTCTTGGTGGTTGCAGACCCCTTGGAACTTCACGCTCTTGCCGTTGATAGTCATGCCGGTGGAGAATTTGATCTCCCGGATCCCAAACGGAGTCACGTCATCGTCTACCGTGGTGCCGCCGACCACCACGTTGGTCAGAAGCTGATACATGTTGGGATTGGCGAGATCCCATAGCTTGGGGTTCGCGACGGGGACGCTAAACGTGAAGCTGGCCGATGCCCCCGCTGCGATGGTCTGGGCCGCCGCCGAGACAGGGGCCAGCGCCGTCCCTGAGGGGTCGCTGACGATGCCCTGCACGCTTACGCTCGCCGAGGCCGGGCCCGAATTGACCACCGAGGTTGAGACCTGGACGGTCGCCGACGTGGTCGTGGGCGCAGGCGTCTGAACGTAGGTGGCGTACTGATCGATGTGAACCGGATCGGTCGCGATGACGCGCACGCGGCGGTAGATACCAGCGCCCGCATAGAAACGCGAGGCGGGCTGAATGCTGGTGTCGGTCTTGACCGCGAGCACGTTTTCCGCCCCGAATTTGATGCTCTTCGTCGCGTCGAAGCGGAAGCTCACGTAACCGTAGGGATGGTTCCCGAGCTGGGTGCCGTTGATGTAGACGGTGCTGTTCCCCATGACACCGTCGAATTCAAGGTAGACCTGCTTGCCCGATGTGACGGTTGCGGGAAGCGTGAAATGGTTTCGGTACCAACCGATTCCGGACGGCACGTAGGCGCCTCGGCCAGTCGTCGCCGCACCTGAATCGAACGGTCCTTCGATGGCCCAGTCGTGCGGGAGGTTTACTTTGCGCCACGTCGTATCCGCGAAGGCGGCCTGATCCGCCCCAGTCGCGTCGCCCTTGTTGAACAACCAAGCCCTGTCGAGGGGTATGATGGATCGGACTCGACCCGCGATGGGAATGACGCTCGAGCCGCCTGCTCCGGTCCCGCCCGCTCCGGTCCCGCCTGCTGCCGACCCGCCCGCCGCGGTGCCACCTGCTCCGGTCCCGCCTGCTGCGCTGCCGCCCGCTGTGCTGCCGCCCGAAACTGGGGTTCCGCCCGTGACACTCGTTCCGCCGCCGGCTGAGGCGCCACCAGATTTCGCGGTGCCGCCGGCTCCCCCGGCAGGGATCCCCCCGATGGCGATGCCGCCGGTAATGGGTGCGCCACCGCTGTTGACCGTTCCGCCGCTGCCGGCGCCTCCGGTACTGGGTACAACCGCGCTCCCTCCAGTCATGGCCAATCCGCCCGTGGCTGGCGCGCCAGCGACGCCGCCCCCGGCGCCGCCAGATCCGCTGCCGCCGGTCTGAGCGCCGCCGCTGCTGCTGGCGGGTGACGTGGTGTTTGAACTGCAGCCGATGGCGAACGACGTGCCAACCAGCAGTGCGAGTACGAGATGGTGGGATCGCTGAATCATTTGCATCGCTCCTCCCAAAGTAGTGCTCCGACTAGAAAACGCAGTGTCGTCGCCCTCTAGTGTGGCTCAGCCAATCCAGATCGCGGTGGCGAAATCGTGCGCATGGGCCGCTTCAGCCTGCTTTTCCACCTGCCGAGCGGCTTCGCCGAATACTTGCACCAAAGGACCAGCCCGCAGGATCCGAAGCATCCAGGTCCGGCAAGCAAGTAGCCTGTCGGGAAATTGCGTGTCGCCCGAAGGGCCGGCCCGCGGCTCGCGTGGCCGACTGCGCGGGTCCTGAATTTCTTGACAGGCTGTACTTAGCTAGAAACCGAGCTTGCGGGCAGGGTACGATCCGTGCGATCCACTGCCTCGTGGGTTCTCAACCGCTCGGCACGCTCTACGTCGTTGCATCGTCTATCGGCAACCCCGATGACTTCTCGCCACGGGCGATCGAAACCCTGCGCCACGTGGATGTGGTGCTGGCCGAGGACACCCGCTCTGCGCGCAAATTGCTTTCGTCCCACGGCATCGACCGTCGCACGCAGTCCTGCTTCGACGCCAACGAGCCCGAGCGCGCGCAGGAGGCCTGCGCCTTTCTACGCGCGGGCCAGAGCGTGGCGCTGCTGTCCGAGGCCGGGACACCCGCGGTGTCGGATCCAGGCTATCGCGTGGTTCACGCCGCGGTCGCCCTCGGTGCTCAGGTCGTGCCCATCCCCGGTCCGTCGGCCTTGCTCGCGGCCCTGGTCGCCTCGGGGCTGCCCACGGCCAATTTCTATTTCGCTGGTTTCCCGCCGCGCAAGACGGGCGCGCGCCGACTGCTGTTCACGCGCCTCGGCCAGCTCGGCGCGACGCTCATTTTCTACGAATCCCCGCACCGGGTCGGCCCCACCCTGGCCGAACTGGCGGCCGTGCTGGGCGAGGCGCGTCCGGCGTGCCTGGCTCGCGAGTTGACCAAGACTCACGAAGAACTCGTGCGCGGAACCCTGGGTGAACTGGCCCTGCGCTACGCCGAGACGCGGCCGCTCGGCGAAATCACCCTGGTGGTGGGCGGCGCCAGCGAGGGCGCGCAGGATGGCGAAGAAGACGAAGACGCCCTCGTCGAGCGCGCGCGGACCCTGCTCGCCACGGGCATGTCGGCGCGGGACGTGGCCGATGCCCTGGCCGGCGAAAGCAAGCGCTCCCGGCGCGACATCTACCAAGTCGTACTGGCGGTCAGAAGGTAGCCGTGGCGTCGGCGAGGACGTACCAAGCGTACTGTCCCTCGACGCGAAAACGCCGGCCAGGAACGTCGTAGACGCTGTTGCCCGAGCCAGTGTCGGTCAGGAAGTGTGCCTCCTCGAAGGACATGCCGAAGAGCGAGCGCAAGCGCACGTGGCGGCCGAAGTGGGCCGAGAATCCGGCGCTGCCGCCCATCAACCCGTAGGCCGGGCTGCGCACGATACCCGAGTTGGGCGCGGCGTTGCCCGTGCTGTCCACGTCGATGCCGGGCCGGCAGTGGCTGGGGTCGGTCGTGCAGCGCGAATCGCCCGACAGGACCTCCCACAGTTCGCTTTGCGCCAGGCCTTCAAAGCGGAATTCAAACCGGCCAGCCGCTTCCAGCGCGAGGCGCGAGTGGACCACAGGATCCTCCCAGACCGTGGCTTCGATGCCAAGTTCGCCGCCGATGCGCCGCTGCGGCGACCCGAAGGATCCGGTGCCGATGTTCTTGTACACGCTGGTCGAGGTCAGGGCAGGCATCATGAAAAAGCCACCCATGTAGGGTTCGAAGTCGCCAAACTTGCGCGAGAACATGGTGGTCAGGAGGATCTGGTGGTAGCCAAGTCCGACACCGCGACTAGCGGTTGGCTTGCCGGGGTCGAAGCGCTGGTCGTCCGCCACCGAAAGCCTGGTTTCTAGGCCAACGGTCCACGTGGGCTTGGCGCTGTCGCGCGCCTGGTTCATGGCGGCCCAGCGCAGGCCAAGGCCGAGGTACTCGAAACCGCTGCGGTCGGGGCCGCGAAAGACCTGCCCCGAGGGCGGCTGGAAGGGCACACCATGGTTCGCATCGAGCCCCCAGCTCGTGCTCTGCGTGCCCGGAAGGATACCGTCGCGGAGCAGGGTTTCGAGGCAAGGTGGTACCGCTGCCGCGCAATCGCCGCTGCGGTCGAAGTCGAGGCCGCGCTGGTCGCCGAGCACGAGGGACCCGGCGAGGAAGAAACTGAGATCGTGGACCAGGCCGACCTCGGCGCGCAGTAGCATCGAGTCGCGGACCTGGTGATAGACGAGGTCGCCCACCACGGCAGTCCCGGTTTGTTGGACGAGTTCGCGTTTGATGGAAGCCTTGCTGCTGTCGTGCTGCCAGGCCAGCGAAACGTCGACATCGAAGTCCTTCGGACTGCGTGCAGACAGCACCCGAGTGACCTCGGCGGCGTCAGCGGCCTCTCCCGGCGCGAGCAACCAGAAACCGACCAGCAATGCGATGGGCGTGCGGATTCCAATCACGGTACGTCGGTCACGATACCACAACCGGGCCTATCCCTGTTCCTTGTCGCGCAGGCCTAGCTCCTTCATCTTGGTTTGCAGGCTCTTGCGTGAGATTTGCAGTTTGCGCGCGGCTTGGGTGACGTTGCCAGCGGTTTCGTCGAGGGCGCGCTGGATGAGCTCGCGTTCGACGCGCTCGGTTTCGGCGCGCACCGCTTCCTTGAGCGAGCCGACTTCCTCGCCCACGGGCGGGGCCGATGACGGCTGCGCTGACGGTTGGGACGGCGGTTGCGACGACGGTTGCAAAGTGGCCGTGGGCTGAGGCGCGGCCGAGCCCTGGGCGGGCAGGCTGCCACTGGAGGCGGACACTGCTGGCGCGCGCTCTTCCACCACGGGTGCGGTGGGCGGCGACATGGCCTGATTGGGTGTGCCGCCGAGCTCGCCCGGGAGATCCGCGAGGCGGATGAGCGGCCCCTCGCAGAACAGAACGGTTCGCTCGATGACGTTTTCCAGCTCGCGGATGTTGCCCGGCCACCCGTGCGATACGAGGCGGTCGATGGCCTCGGGCTCGACGCGGGTGACCTGCTTTTTCAGACGCTCGTTGAAGCGCGTGAGGAAGTGGTCGACGAGCAGCGGGATGTCCTCCCGGCGTTCGCGCAACGGCGGCAGGTGAATGGGTACGACGTTGAGCCGGTAGTAGAGGTCATCGCGAAAGCCGCCGGTGGTGATTTCCGCCGCCAGGTCGCGGTTGGTGGCCGTGATCAGGCGAACGTCGACCTTGATGGTCTTGATGCCGCCCACGCGTTCGAATTCCGATTCCTGCAGCACGCGCAGGAGCTTGACCTGCATCTCGACAGGGATTTCGCCGATCTCGTCGAGAAACAAGCTGCCGCCGTGGGCCAGCTCGAAGCGACCGGGCTTCGAGCCCACCGCGCCGGTGAAGGCGCCCTTTTCGTAGCCGAAGAGCTCTGATTCCATCAGGGTCTTGGGAATCGCGGCGCAGTTGATCTTGATGAACGGGCCGTTCCTGCGCGAGGAATTGTCGTGCAGGGCGCGGGCGACCAGCTCTTTGCCGGTGCCCGATTCGCCGGTGATGAGCACGGTCGACGGCGTGTCCGCTACTTTTTCGACCACCTGGTAGACCTGCCGGATGGCCAAGGATTCTCCGACCAGGCGGAAGCGGCCGCGCGCCGACGTGTCCTCGGGCCGGGCGTCGCGGCGCGAGAGCATGTGGGTGCGCAGGGCCTTGGCCACGATCTGGCGGATCTGCTCTTGGTCGAAGGGTTTCTCGACGTAGTCGAAGGCGCCCAGTTTCACGGCCTCGACCGCGCTTTCCACCGAACCGTGTGCGGTGATCATGATGACCGGAACGTCGGGGTAGTCCGCCGACAGGCGCCGGAGCAAGCCCATGCCGTCGAGGCCCGGCATCTTGAGGTCGGTGATGACCGTGCTCACGCCTCGGTTCATCCCCGCCAGGGCTTCGTCGCCATTGGCGGCGGTGACGACATCGTAGCCGTCGCGCCTCAAAATGGCCTCGATCACGCGACGAATGTTGATCTCGTCGTCCGCGATGAGGACGCGCTTGATTTCTGGGTCGCCAGTGGCCACGGGCCAGACGTTAGCCGATTTCTCGGGTTGTGGCACAATCCAACCATGAACCTTCGCGAAACCCTTCAGGCGGCGCGCGTCGCGGCTCGACGATTGGCGCTGCTTTCCGGACCCGAGCGCAGTGCCCTGCTTTCCGACCTGGCGGCGGCGCTGTCCGAGCCCGGGGCCAAGCAGACGATCTTCGCCGCCAATGCCGCGGACATGGCACTGGCCCGCGAGGAAGAGAAGGCCGGCCGGCTTGGCGCGGCCCTGGTCAAGCGGTTGTCCCTGGACGAAAAGAAGCTGGCCACCACCGTGGACGGCATCGGTCAGCTTGCGCGCATGCCCGAGTTGGTGGGACGCACGCTCAGCCACCGCATTCTCGACCATGGATTGATTCTCAAGCGCGTAAGCACGCCGCTCGGAGTGCTCGGTGTGGTGTTCGAGGCGCGTCCCGATGCTTTGGTTCAGATCACCGGCTTGGCTTGGAAGAGCGGCAATGCAGTGGCGCTCAAGGGCGGCCGCGAGGCGGCGCAGAGCAATCGCGCCCTGACCGAGGTCGCCCATGCTGTCCTGGCCAAGCACGGCGTCGACGCATCCGCGATGGTGCTCCTGGAAGACCGGGCCGACGTGGACAGTTTGCTCGGCATGGACGACCTGGTCGAAATGGTCATCGCGCGCGGCTCGTCGCAATTCATCCGCCACGTGCGCAGCCACACGCGCATTCCCGTGATGGCCCACGCCGATGGCATCTGCCACGTCTACCTGCACGCATCGGCGGATCCGGCCATGTCCGCCCGGGTTCTCGTCGATTCCAAATGCAGTTACCCGGCCGCGTGCAACGCCGTGGAGACCCTGCTGTGGGACAGCGGCGCGGGCGAGGCGCTGGATGCCTGCGTGAAGGCCTTGCGCGACAGCAAGGTCGAACTACGCGGCTGCGCCGAGACCCGCAAGCGCCATGGGCAGATGAAGCCGGCCACCGACGAAGACTGGGACACCGAGTATGGCGACCTGGTGCTGTCGATCCGGCAGGTGTCCGGGATTGACGAGGCCCTGGCGCACATCGCCCGGCACGGATCGCGCCACACCGACACCATCGTAGCCCAAGACGCCGAGGCCGCCGCCCGCTTCCTTACCGAGGTGGATTCCGCGTGCGTGTTTCACAATGCCGGGACGCGCTTTTCCGACGGCTACCGCTTTGGCTTGGGCGCAGAGGTCGGCATCAGCACCGACAAGCTGCACGCCCGCGGCCCGGTAGGCGTCGAGGGCCTGCTCACCTACCGCTGGCTGCTCTACGGACGCGGACAATGCACCACGGACTACAGCCCCGAGGGTCGGCACTACATTCACAAAGATCTGCCGGTGGATTGAAACCCTCAGCGCGGGCTTCGCCCGCAACCCAAGGCTTCAGGCGGAAGGCTGGAGGCTCCAGCCTCCAGCCTCCAGCCTCCAGCCTCCAGCCTCCAGCCTTCAGACACTGATGCGGCCGAGCGTCTGCAATTTCGCCTCCGGCAGTAGTTCCTGATAGGCGAGCACGGCGATTTGCGGCTGTTCGGATTCGAGCAGACCACGCAGGTGACGTCGGATATCGCCCGTGGTCAGGATGACCGGCGAAGCCACTTCCGCGACGGTGCGTTTCACGGCCCGAATGATGTCGCCTGAAAGCTCGGGCTCGAGGGCCAGGTGACTGCCCGCGCTGGTTGTCCGAATCGCCTCGCGCACGGTCTCTTCGATCATCGAATCAAGAAAGAAGACGCCCACGCCCCCGTCCGGGTTGCTGTACTTGAAGGTGATCTGGCGACGCAGGGCCGCGCGAACTTCTTCGGCGAGCAGGGTGGCGTTGCCCGCGCCGCCCGCGTGCTTGGCAAGCGCTTCCAGGATGTCGCCCAGATGGCGTAGTGAAATACCCTCGCGAGCCAAGCGTTGCAGGACATCAGCGAGTAGGACCGGGCTGACCAGCTTGGGGACGACCTCGCGAACCAGGTGGGGATGCGTGCGCTGCAAGCCTTCAAGCAAGGCTTGGGTTTCCTGAATCCCCACGAAGATGTGACCGTGCTGGCGCAGAACGCGAAGCAAATGCTCGGCGATGATCTCGTCGGGCGTCGACTCCCTGGTCCCGGCGACGTCGCCCAATGCGTTCCCCTTGGCAATAGGGATCTCCTGCAATCGGATTGTATAGTCGCCGGGCGCAAGGCTGGCAGCGTTCGCACGCACGCTGACCGCTGGCAGGGCAATGCCCGTTTCCATGAAGTAGGTTTCGCGCAAGGCCGGCAGCAATTCGGATTCCAGTCGAGACAGCCCTTGCCTGGGCAGGACGGACTCGGAAAGCGCGGCGGAAAGCGCGGCGGAAAGATCGATGGCGACGGGTACAAGCAACGGCGAAACCATCCCCTTCGGATGTTCTAGGTCGCCCTGCCCTGGTAAGCTTCGCATTCCAGGGAATTCGGCCCGCCCGGACTGCACGGGTCGCGTTCGCATCAATCGGTACGCGAGCAAGCCCAGCAATGCACTGAGAACAAGGAATGGCACTGCTGGCAGACCTGGGATCAGGGAAAGCACGAAGAACAACGCTGCGGCCACCGCCAGCGCCTTGGGCTGCGCCAGGATCTGCCGGCCGATGTCGCTGCCGAGATGGCCGCCTTCTTCCTCCGAGGAGACGCGCGTGACAAGAATGCCCGCTGCGGTGGATAGGACCAGCGCGGGAATTTGAGTCACCAGACCCTCGCCGATGGTAAGAAGGGTGTACGTGCGCAGGGCAGCGAACAGATCCATGCCCTTCATCAGAACGCCGATGACCAGGCCGCCCACGCTATTGGCGATGAGGACGACGATGCCCGCAATGGCATCCCCCTTGACGAATTTCATAGCGCCGTCCATCGCGCCGAAGAACTGCGATTCGCGCGCCAGCAATGCGCGACGGCGACGGGCCTCGTTGGCATCGATATGGCCAGTTCGCAATTCGGCGTCGATGGACATTTGCTTGCCGGGCATGGCGTCCAAGGTGAACCGCGCGCCGACCTCCGCCACGCGCGCCGAGCCTTTCGCAATCACGATGAATTGAATCGTGGTGAGAATGAGGAACACAACGACACCCACGACAAGATTGCCGGACACCACGAAACTACCGAAAGCGTGAATGACCTGGCCGGCGTTGGCCTTGAGCAAGATGAGGCGCGTGGCCGACACTTCGAGGGCAAGTCTGAACAAGGTTGTTAACAGGAGCAGACTTGGGAAAGTCGCAATCCTCAGCACATCGCCGACGTAAATTGCGACGAGCAACAGAATCACGGCCCCGCCAATGTTCATCGAAATGAGTAGATCGAGTAGAAACGTCGGCAGGGGCACGATCATCATGCCCACGATCAGCACAACAAGCGCCGCCAATCCTAGATCGGAATAGCGCGTGAAGAATGCGTGCACGTCACCTGAACGCAACGACGAGAACCTGCCACCCGCCTTCGAGCGCATCCGCTTCGCCATGACGCAGCCATAATTTCCGGGGAACTGATTTGGGTCAAGTGCATTTGCACGCAGGGCTCTACTATTGCGCGCGGCGCGTCCCCGATCTTCTCAATTGCGCTTTCATCATCCATTGGGGTCAATGAGCGCAAGCCGAAATCAAGAAAAAGGTTCTTTACTTTTGTCGATATCGGGGCATCATCTGCCGCCATTCGCAACAGGTCACTCACCGCGGGAGTTGGTAAGAACCCATTGCGGGTTCTTACTTTGGAGAACAGTCAAATGGAAAACAACATCCGATCATTGGTTGAAGGGTTCGTGAATCAGATTGTGGCCGCGATCGAGGCTGACAGCGTCCGCCGCGTTCAGCAGGCCGTCACCTCCGCTTTCTCGGGCAGTGCAGCGCCAGCGGGCCGTCGCGGTCGTCCCTCGCTCGCCCCAGCCGCCGCGACCCCCGCGGTCTCCGCTAAGCGCCGTCCCAAGCAGTTCTGCCCGGTGCCGGGTTGCACGGGACTCGCGGCGCCGGTTTTCGGCATGGTCTGTGCGAAGCACAAGGACATGGCCAAGTCGAAGATCAAGGAATACCGCGCCCAGCGCAAAGCCGCCAAGGCCGGCAAGAAGTAGGGCGCCTCCCGCGTACCGCACACACGCGACCCGCGAGCCGGCCTTCCTGGCCCCGAACTTCCCCACACGCTCCCCGCTAGCGCGACCGCCAGTCGAGCGGTAGTGTTGTCCGCATGTTGCGTACGATTGTCGAGGGCGAGCCAGATTTCCAGGCCAAAGTGAAAGCCCTGGCTGCCCGGGCAGGGACCATTCCGGAGTCCATCGAATCAGGTGCGCGCGCCATCGTGGCCGATGTACGCCAGCGTGGTGATGCGGCCTTGCGCGAGCTGACCCAGCGCTTCGAGGGGCGAACGCTTTCCGCCATCGAACTTTCGCGCGAGGATTGGGAAGCCGCAGCGGACGGTGTGCCCTCGCCCGTGCGTGCCGCCCTGGCCGAGGCCGCGAACCGCATCCGCCGGTACCACGAACGCGAGCGCTACAACTCCTACCAAACCGTCGAGGCTGGCGTCCGGCTGTCCTGCCGGTACGCGCCCCTCGATCGGGTTGGCATCTATGTGCCAGGCGGGACAGCCCGCTATCCCTCCACCGTGCTCATGACCGCGGTGCCCGCCAAGGTGGCGGGCGTGGGCGAAGTGTTCATGACCACGCCTGGACCTTCGCCCGAAACCTTGGCCGCCGCGCTTGAGGCGGACGTCGATCGGGTCTTCTTGGTCGGTGGCGCCCAAGCCATCGCCGCCCTGGCCTACGGCACGGAGAGCATTCCCCGCGTGGACAAGATCGTGGGACCGGGCAACGCCTACGTGGCCGCGGCCAAGCGCTTGGTGTTTGGCGACGTGGGCATCGAAATGATAGCCGGACCCACCGAAGTCGTCATCGCCGCGGACGCGACGGCTCATGCCGCCTGGGTCGCCGCCGATCTGCTTGCGCAAGCGGAGCACGATCTTTTGGCCGTCCCCATTCTCGTGGCGGTGGGCAAAGAAGTGGCCGAGCGCGTGGACAAGGAAGTCGAAAGCCAGCTCGCCGACCTCCCACGCCAGGCCATCGCCGCCAAAGCCATTGCCGAGCAGGGCGTGGCCATCGTGGTGGGAAATGCCAAGACCGCCATCGCCATCATCAACCAGCTCGCTCCCGAGCACGCCGGGATCGCGATGGCCGATGCCCGCCAGTGGGCGGAACAGGTCACCACAGCCGGGGCTGTGTTCGTCGGCCACGAGGCGTGCGAAGCCCTGGGCGACTATTTCGCGGGTCCCAGTCACGTTCTTCCGACGGGTGGTAGTGCGCGCTTCTCCTCACCCCTCGGCGTGGGTGACTTCCTCAAGCGCACTTCCTTCATCGAATACGATTTGGCCGGCGTGCGCAAGCAAGCGGAGGCGGTCGTTCGCCTCGCCGAGGTAGAGGGTTTGTTTGGCCACGCGCGCTCGGTTCTGCTACGAGCCAAGGCGGGAACCTCTACTTAACCCAGGCTTAACTCAGGTTCTCGCTTGACAGCGCGCTAATCTCCTCTAAATTACGCGCCTCGCTCTGGAGCCCAAGCCATGTACGCCGTCATTCAAACCGGAGGAAAGCAATATCGCGTCGCCGAGGGAGAAACTCTGCGCGTCGAAAAGCTTTCCGCAAACACCGGAGAAAAGATTTCTTTCTCGCCTCTGCTTTTCGCCGATGACGGCGGAAACGTCCAAATTGGCAAGCCCAATGTTTCGGGCATCCAGGTCGAGGCGGAAGTCCTCGGCCAGGGACTCGGCGACAAGATCCTCATTTATAAGTACAAGCGACGTAAGTCGTACCGGCGCAAGACCGGACATCGTCAGCCGTTCACCGCGCTCAAGATCGTCTCCATCAAGGCAGGAGCGTAGACGCCATGGCACACAAGAAGGGTCAAGGCAGCTCACGCAACGGTCGTGATTCGCAATCGCAAAGGCGCGGCGTCAAGCGATTCTCCGGCGAGGCCGTCCTCGCTGGCAACATCCTGGTCCGCCAGGTCGGGACGCTGTTTCACCCCGGCAACAACGTGGGCATGGGGCGTGACTTCACGCTCTTCGCGCTCAAGACCGGCAAGGTGAAGTACAGCCAGTCCGGCAACCGCAAGCTCGTCAGCATCGAGGCTGTCTAGCCGCGAGCCGGCCGCCGCCAACGCACATCGGCCTGCGGAGCGAGGTTGGGATGGGAGGGTGCATGAACGCGTGGGGAGCCGCCGAGCTCTCGGGACCCGTCTCCCACCCTACACACCCCTCGGGCCTTCGGCCCTCGCCCTCGTCGGCGCGGACCATCGCGGGAGGGCATGAGAACCCTCCCAGGGTTCCCATTTACATGAACGCGTGGGGAGCCGCCGAGCTTAGCTCGGCGCGGACCATCGCGGGAGGGCATGGGAACCCTCCC
>Ga0182027_10007934_pt1 | contig 15564 bp, 14 predicted proteins | sample 712E1DmetaG_FD_121300 | JGI IMG/M metagenome (GOLD analysis project Ga0182027, IMG submission 121300) | Permafrost microbial communities from Stordalen Mire, Sweden - 712E1D metaG (Illumina Assembly) | ecosystem: Environmental > Terrestrial > Soil > Wetlands > Permafrost | place: Sweden...
CGCTATCCCTACTGGCACCAGGCCGCGAACGCCGCCGACCGGCTGAGCCCGGCCGACCTCAGCCTGCTCGGCCGCCACATCGGCTGAGAAAGGCATTCGCCCGGGGGCAACGAGTTCTCGCTGTGGTCGGCCTTGACCGCTGGAGGCTGACTATTTGGGTGCCCGCGTCGGAAGAGGCAACGGCCCGTGGTGGAGGTGGCCACCAGTTGACGCTGCGTGTGAGAAATGAGTAAGTTCAATACATCAACTAACTAGGGGGAGGCCCTCGATGCCCGCAGTGACACGTGACGATCGCTTTTCCTTTGGGCTGTGGACGGTCGGATGGCAAGCCCGTGATCCCTTCGGTGACCCGACACGAGACCCGCTGGACTCTGTTGAGGCTGTGACCCGGCTCGCCGAGCTGGGCGCGTACGGAGTCACCTTCCACGACGACGACCTTATTCCCTTCGGCTCAGACGACGGCGAACGAGAGCGAAGGATCAAGCGGTTCAAGGACGCGTTGCAGGCGACCGGCCTCGCCGTGCCCATGATGACGACCAATCTGTTCAGCCATCCCATCTTCAAAGATGGCGCTTTCACGAGCAACGACCGCTCGGTGCGGCGGTACGCGATCCGCAAGGTCATGCGCAACCTTGACCTCGCTGCCGAGCTCGGAGCAAAGACCTACGTCTTCTGGGGCGGCCGCGAGGGTTCTGACTCCGACGCGGCGAAGGACATCCGATCCGCCCTTGAGCGTTACAGGGAGGGACTCGACCTGCTCGCGCAGTTCGTCATCGATCGCGGCTATGCCATGCGCTTCGCGATAGAGCCGAAACCGAACGAGCCGCGCGGTGACATCTTGTTGCCCACGGTGGGAAGCGCTCTCGCGTTCATCTCCACGCTCGAGCATCAAGAGATGGTCGGGGTGAACCCGGAGGTCGGACACGAGCAGATGGCCGGCATGAACTTCGTTCACAGCATCTCGCAGGCGCTGTGGCACAAGAAGCTCTTCCACGTCGATCTCAACGGACAACGCGGGCCGAAGTTCGACCAGGATCTGGTGTTTGGTCACGGCGACTTGCTAAACGCCTTCTTCTTAGTGGACCTGCTGGAGAACGGTGGCCCTGGTGGCGGGCCTTCCTACGACGGTCCACGGCACTTCGACTACAAACCGCTAAGAACAGAGGACGCCGCCGGCGTGTGGGCTTCGGCGGCCGCCAACATGCAGACGTACCTGCTCTTGAAAGAGCGCGCCGCAGGATTCCGTGCCGACCCAGAGGTGCGGGAGGCTTTGCGCGCGAGCCAGGTAGGAGAGCTCGCGACCCCGACTCTCGCAGAGACCGAGACCTACAGCGACCTGCTTGCCGACCGGTCCAGTTTCGAGGAGTTCGACGTCAAAACTGCAGCCGTTCACGGCTACGGCTTTGCCCATCTGGAGCAACTCGCGATTGAACACCTGCTGGGCGCCCGCTGACAAGCACTGTGCGCCGCTTTGACCAAACGGACCTAGCCGGGAGAGGACTCACGCCATGACCCTTGTCGCCGGAGTGGACTCGTCCACTCAATCCTGCAAGGTCGTCATCCGTGATGCTCTCACCGGTGAGCTCGTGCGCAAGGGCTGGGCGTCCCATCCCACCTCGACCGAGGTAGATCCACAGGGTTGGTGGGAGGCGCTGCAGAAAGCCCTCGCATACGCGGGGGGCACCGACGACGTCGCCGCCATATCGATTGCCGCACAACAGCACGGCATGATCTGCCTCGACGAAGATGCGAAGGTCATCCGTCCGGCGCTTTTGTGGAACGACACGCGATCGGCTCAGGCGGCCGAGGAACTCGTAACCGAGCTCGGCGCCGATGAGTGGGCGCGGTCGATCGGAAGCGTGCCGCTGGCAGCCTTCACTGTCGCGAAACTCCGATGGCTCGCCGAACACGAGCCTGACAACGCCCGTCGTGCCGCAGCCGTCTGTCTTCCCCACGACTGGCTCACCTGGAAGCTTCTCGAATCTGACCAGGGCAGCCTGACGATCGAAGCACTCACCACAGACCGAAGCGACGCAAGCGGGACAGGCTACTGGTCGCCCATCTCGGGCGGGTACCGGTTCGACCTGCTGCAGCGGGCGCTCGGGCGGACCGTGAAGGTACCGCGCGTCCTATCGCCAGCCGAGAGCCCCGGACGGGCAGGATCAATTATCGTCGGACCTGGCGCAGGTGACAACGCCTCAGCCGCGCTCATAGCCGGCCCGTCGATCGGCGACGTGATCGCGTCGGTGGGGACCTCCGGAACAGTGTTTGCAAGCTCAGACAGCTTGATCCCCGACAGCTCGGGTATCGTCGCGGGCTTCGCCGACGCCACCGGCCGATACTTGCCACTCGTGTGCACGCTCAACGCCGCCAAAGTCCTCGAAGCCGTTGCGCTGCTCCTCGGCGTCAACCAGCAGGGCTTGTCCGACTTGGCGATGTCCGCTCCGGCGGGGGCAGACGGACTGGTGCTGCTCCCCTACTTTGAAGGCGAGAGGACGCCTAATCTTCCGAACTCAACGGGCGAGCTGCACGGTCTCTGTCAGAAGACGTCCAGTCCCGCCCACCTTGCACGAGCTGCAGTCGAGGGGCTGTTGTGCGGTCTGGCGGACGCCCTTGACGCCGTCGAGTCCCACGGTGTCAAGGTCGAGCGCGTGAACCTGATCGGCGGCGGAAGCCGGTCCGAGGCCCTGCGGCGGCTCGCGCCGACCATCTTCGGACGCCCAGTGCTCGTACCGCCACCTAGCGAGTACGTCGCGGACGGCGCAGCTTTCCAGGCGATGTGGGCGCTCGATCCGGACCACAAGCCCGAGCCGTGGCCTGTGACCGGATCGCTGCAGTTCGAGGCCGAACCTTTGCCCACGGTGCGGGATCGATACGCCGAGGTTCGCGACAAGTGCATCAGAAGTGCCCGACATGAGGACGGGTTAGCCTGAGGACATGGCTCGGGGCACCTTCGAGTTCGCCCAAACACCGAACCAAAAAGCGGGGTTACTACCTAGTTTGCCCGCACGTCAGCAGCTGCTGAAGCGGCACAATCTGACGCTCGTCCTACGGCAGATCGCGACAGGTGAGGGGCTCTCCCGGGCACAGGTGGCTGCCCGTACGGGCCTTACGAAAGCGACGGTCTCGACGCTCGTCAACGCGTTGATGGACTCCGGGCTCGTCGTGGAGAAGAACCCTGAGCGCGGCCTAATCGGTCGCCCCGGCAGCCCACTCGGCCTGAACGAGCACGGTCCGGTCGGACTTGGCATTGAGATCAATGTCGACTACGTCTCGTCCTGTGTGGTCGATCTGACGGGCGAAGTGCGATACCACCAGACGACCGTGGGCGACAACCGCCTACTTGCGCCCGAGGCTGTGCTCGAAAGAGCCGTTGGGCTCGCAGAAAGCATCTGGGTCGAAGCCGAAGCCGCGGGACTCGCCGTAAGTGGGCTAGGTGTCGGCGTACCTGGGTTGGTGGACTTCGACGGCGTCCTTCACCGGGCCCCCAACTTGCTGCAATGGCAGGGCATCCCGGTTGCAGAGGTCATCGCGAAAATGCTCGGACGACCGCTGCAATCGGTTCACTGCGATAACGAGGCAAATCTCGCGGCCCTTGGTGAGCACTGGTTCGGTCACAGGGATGAGCTGCAGAACTTCGTTCTCGTGTCGGGCGAGATCGGCGTCGGGGCCGGCATCGTCATGGGTGGTGAGCTGTTCCGCGGTGTCAGGGGCCTCGGAGGCGAGCTCGGGCACGTGACGGTCGACCCGATGGGTCTGGTTTGCTCGTGTGGTGGCCGCGGCTGCCTCGAGACCGTCGCCGGCCAGGAAGCCCTGCTCAGGTCCGTAGGGCAGCCGGCAAAGGCGGGGACCGCCGTTGAAAACCCTGCGGGATCGGTTGCGGAGCTCGAGCGGCGGGCGCTCGCCGGCGAGAGTGCGACCGTCCTTTCATTGGAAAAGGCCGGGACCGCACTCGGCATAGCGCTCTCTGCGTTTCTCAACGTTTTGGACCTACCTACTGTCGTCCTCGGCGGTCTCTACGCGAAGCTGGCTCCATGGTTGATCGGGCCGGTGACTACCGAGCTGCGTGATCGCGTCGTGAACCATTCCTGGTCTCCCATAGAGGTCGTCGCGTCGTCGCTCGGCGCGGATGCCGCCGTGAGGGGCGCAGCGGGCTTCACCACCCAAGCGATCATCGACGACGCCGCCGCATGGTTCCCCGAGACCCTGACGAAGAGCTGAGCAACGCCACCGGAGCGTCTCGAGCCGGCCGACGTCGCTTGACCAGCCTCGGTCGGCTCAGATCAAAGTCACCGGTATGAGCCGTACTTCCTGGCCGAGTCGACAAGTGCGTGAATGTTCTCTGCCGGAGTGGTCGGTGCCATCGCACAACCCGGTCCGAGGATGAATCCCCCGCCCGGCTTGCAGATGTCGATCGCCTCGTGACAGGCAGCGTCGACCTCGGCGGCCGACCCGAGCGCAAGCACGTTGGTGTCGATATTTCCAAGCAGGCACGTGGCATCGCCGGCCGCCGCTTTGAGACGTGCGGCATCGGTCTTGTGGTCGATTTCGAGCACCTGAGCCCCCGTGGCAACGAAATCGCTGGTGATCGACTCGGTGTTCCCGCAGATATGCAGGTGCAAGATGATGCCGTGCTCGTTTAGCTCGGCAACCATGCGGCGCTCGTGATCCCACGGATAACGCCGATAATGGCGCGGCGAGATCATGGCGGGGCCCGCCAGCGGCTCACCGATGGACGTCGAGCGCCCGCCGCACTCGATCAGGGCGTAGGCATAACGCGTCGCTACACGCCTCGAATAGTCCAAGAGGGCGTGGATCAGGTCCTCCTCTTCGCCAGTGGCAAGGTCCATCATGAATTCGCTCATGCCCCGAAGCTCCGCCGAAAGGTCCATGGGTCCCTGGTCGGCGCGCGCACAGATCCACGCCTTGTCGCCGATCTCACGGGCAAGAATCCCGGTCGCCTTGAGGATCTCGCACATCGGGAAGGTGACGTAGGGATCGGGCACCTCCAAATCGGCCACTTTGGCAAGCGAGTCGAGGATCGCCCGACCTGCAACAGGCGCGCTGTCCTCGCGGTAGTGGACCTTTACCCCGCACGCCTCAGCACTGCACGCGGTGCCATTCTCCAACAGGATCATGTCGTGTCCGAACTCCCGCCAGTCCGTAAGCATTGCCTCGGCCAACAGCTCACCATTGCTGAACACCTCCGACATCGGCAATCCCGAAACGCGGGCGGCTACTTGGAAGTCGTGCAGGTCCACCGGCACGCGATCGGGCTCGCCCAGTTCTATAGCGACCCCGACCCTTTCAATCGAGTTCATGACACGACTCCAGTTTCTCGTCCAAACCGCCGCCCAAACCAACGGTTTGAAGCGGCGCGGCCTCTTGGCCGGCCCTGCTGACCCAGCTGTTCACCGGACCACCGTCAGGTCGTACTGATCGAGGCAGACCTTGCTCGCGTCGATCTTCGTCAGCGAGTTCTCGACAAAGGCGACCTCGTCTTCTGGCAGCTCCTCGGACTGTTCCGAAAGCCTGGCAAGCCAGCGCTGCTCCGACTTCGACAGAACGAAGGCGCCTGCGTCGGCAGCATCGCGCAAAGTCTGTAGCGTGGCCAAAGCCCCGCGCCGCGTTCGCAGGTACGGCGTTGGCTCGGCCACTATCTGACCCGCCAGGTCCAAGACGACATCGGGCCTGAGAACGTATGCCTGAGGGTCGAGGCCCGCGTCGGACTCGACGAGCCAGTCGCGCAGTTGCACGGCCTTTCCGTGTTCTGAAGCGACGTTCATGAGCCTTGTGGCATAGGCGAGCTGCTCCATCGATACCGTGGGTGCCATTGCTCCCAGGAGCTTCACGTTCTGCACCGACTCGTTGCTCCACAGGTCTGCGGTCGCCTTGGCGATGTTGCCAAGTGGCGACAGATGCGCACAGGCGGCTTCGGCGCCTTCCATGGCTATCGGGTAGCCAGTGATCGCCTTGAGGAACGGACCCTCGTACGCGCAGTCTTTGCTTGGACCCACCGCTCCGCGTTCGTAAGCGACGAGGCTGCGCGCCACGGTCATGACCCGAATCACCGCAGCCCAGACCCGGGGTATGTACCCGCCTTCAGCGAGGACCATCGCAGTGTTGCCGAAACCGCACGCGCTGTCACCGGCGGGGATCACCTGGCGGCGCGCGGCAACCTCCACGATCATGTCCCAGACAAAGGCCATGTCACGACTCGCCAGCACACCGAGGGCGAACAACGCGCCGGGCAGGTCCCCGTTGAGCAACGCGTCGTCGTGGACTTCCTTGCCACCCGTGGACTCGATCGAAAGCATGTCCGCGCCGGCCTCGGCGCAAAGATCGAAACTGCGCACCATGTGCTCCCACTCGAGTCCCGTCCGCATGAGCGGCGGCCGGACGAAGTCCCTCATGTCGTTGGGTGTGACGCGCAGTGCGCTTGGCAGCCCGCGACTCGATCGGTAGGTATCGAGGCACTTGCGCAGGATCGAGGTGATGTCCGCGCCCCACTCGGGCTCGCGGGTCAACTCCGGCAACAGTTCCAGCTCGAGCACAAGGCCGGGAACCTTGAGAGCGACCGCTCGCGCGCACGCTTGGTCCGCCATCTGCTGGTATTCGTCGCGGACCTGAGACATGGTCGCCCCGTTGATCGCCATCGGCGGCAAGGTGAAATTCAGCTCGGGATAGACCGTCCCACCGCCGACAACTAGACCGCCAAGGTTGAGTGGACGCGTACAGCGACCGAAAACGAGATCGGCGGAATCCGAGATGCTCAATGACTCATACCGCTCCATCTGCGGTGCCTCCACCGGCGACTGCACCAATCAGCACCTCGCGTACCTTGCGAACTGCCTTCGAAGCGTCGGGTGCATATCCGTCCGCCCCGATCTCATTCGCGTATGACGCAGTGAGCGGCGCGCCTCCAACGACGATGCGGACTTTGTCGCGGAGACCGGCGTCCGAGATTGCCTCCACAACCTGCTTCATGCCCGTCATTGTGGTGGTGAGCAGCGCTGACATGGCCACGACGTCGGCTCCGGCCCGGACGGCTTGCACGAAGCGCTCAGGTTCGACGTCGGTGCCGAGATCCACAACCTCGAAACCAGAGCCCTGAAGCATCATGGCGACAAGGTTCTTGCCGATGTCATGAAGATCACCTTGCACCGTCCCTATGGCCACGGTGCCGCTCGCGCGAACCTCGTCTTCGAGCAGCTTGGGCCTCAGCACCGCGATGGCCGCGTTCATGGCGCGCGCGGCAATCAACATCTCGGGCACGAAGATCTCGTTCTCTTCGAAGAGCCGGCCCACCTCCTTCATCGCCGCAATGAGTCCGTCCTGCAACAAGGTCTCGGCGGTCTGGCCGTCCTCAAGTCCCTGGGTGACCTTTGCGACGGCGAGCTTCGCCTGGCCGTCTATCACCGCCTGACGGAGCTCCTCGAGCACTGTCATGCCTGACCTCCTTTTCATTGGCGACTGGGCTCCGGCCTGCCCGAGTGGGTAGGCCGGACTTGGTTCACCGCGTGATACGAATGATTTGCACCGCGCCGGACCCAAGTCGGCGCCTTGGTCGAAGACACGTATCCCGGCACGGACCATCTTGCGCACGTTTAGCGACGCGCCGAAAGCCAGCGCCTCCGAATCGATCCCCCGGGAAACGACTCGATGCCCGATGCCCCTGGGCACCAGATCACCTCGTTCTCTGATCGGCCGGCTCCGATAAGGACGCGGTGGCGAGCTCAGCTCTGTCACCAAGACGTCGGCAAAGTCAGGTGAGTGGTCAACTCGACGTAGGTGAAGTTCCGCTCGATGTCCTCCGCCCTCTTTGCGTTCGCATCTTCGACCCGACGGCCGATCGGCTGAACCTCGACCACCGAGGGCTGTCGCCGCGCTGGTCAACCCGCCGGGGCGCGACCGGTCACGACCTCTACGATCGTCCAGAAGTTCTCCAATGGCGTGTCGAGCTGCAGGTGATGAGTTGGTGCCAGGATCAGTCCACCGCCGGCACCGAGCGTGGCAATCCGGTCAAGCACCTCGCGGCGGACATCGTCGGTGGTGCCGAACGGGAGTGTGTACTGCTCGTCCATCGAGCCCCAAAAGCAGAGGTCCTTGCCGAACTCGCGCTTCAGCTTGGCGGCATCCATCGCAGCGGGCTGAACCGGGTTCAGCACATCCAGACCGATCTCGATGAGCTCGGGGATGATGGCGTAGACACAGCCATCGGTGTGGTAGGCGACCTTGACGGAGGGATCAATTGTCTTCAGACGCTCGATGATGTGCGCCATCCGCGGCTTGAGAAAGCGCCGCCAGTGGCGCGGCGAGATGAGCATGCCTTGCTGATGTCCCACGTCGTCGCCGAGCCAGATCATGTCCACGCCCAAGCGCACCAGGGTCTCGGCTGCGGCAAGATGGTATTGGTAGGGGATGTCGAGGACGGCTTCTGCAAGCTCTGGGTCTTCTATGAAGTCGGTCAGTAGTTGCTCGAGCCCTCGCAAGGCCCACGCCGTCTCGAAGATCGTCGTGACAGTGGACCCGACAATCCAGTAGTCGGAGCCATGCTCGGCGATGAGAGTTTCTGCGTCGACATAAAGCTCAGGCCGGCTGGGGTCGGGAGGTCGGAAGCGCGCGACCGCCCGGGCATCGGCGTCTGCGAGGGGGTGCCCGCGCGGCTCGGTGTAGTGACCCACTCCGTACGGTGTCTTGTACGGCACCGACCGCCAACCCACTCCCCACTCGTCGAGATACTCGTCGCCCTCTCCGTAATAGGAGTTCGCCCAGCCAACCGATGTGATGAGCAGATCCTGATCGAGGGCGATCTCGAGGTCGCACGGGTTGCCGCCGCCATGCGGGTTGTGCGCACCGGCGGCCGCGTCAAGATGGAGCTCGGCTCGAAGACGTTCCGCGAACTCGGGGGTGAAGGTTGCCTGCCAAGGGCAGCGGTCCGGCGTCATGTGACTCAGCGCTGCGGCCACACGTTCGCGGTGCATGTCTTGGCGCCTCCCGATCCGCATTAACGCCGCCGGCAACACCGAACGAACCGAGGGGCCGATACGACGAGGTGGCGATCTCGTGGGGAGTCTAGCTAGGTGGTTGTCCGTCCTTCGATGTGGACCGCGCCCACCGACGGTAAAGCGGGCTTGTTTGAGAAACCGTCATCCGCGATGTCAAGGTGTCGCCGCTTTCACCTTCGGGGCAGGAGAGCGGGGTGCCCGACGCAGGCACTAACAAGAAACGTCACCACGGCTCTTGAGCACAGTCCACGGAGCAGATCATGTATCTACAGCCAATGCGGAGCGTCGGACCTGCTTCAGGCGGTGGAGCCACTCGACATGGTCTCGGCCAAGCTCGTCGTGCAACGCGCAGAAGACCGAATAGACCTCGTCGTAGGTTGCACCGTGTCGGGGTGACGGCTCGTAGCGGCGTGACATCGAAGGCCTCAGCTCGGCGACTGCCTTCTCGAAGTCGTCGAAGCCACCCTGGGAGGATCCCGCGGCCAATGCAGCTGTAAGCGCCGCCCCCCGGGCGGGGATCTGGCTCGAGTCAGGGATCGCGACCGGCAAGCCGGTCACATCCGCGAGCAGCTGCATCATGAGCTCGCTGCGCTCGGCGATCCCTCCGCATGCGACTATCTCGCCTATCGCGACCCCATGATCTACGAAGTTCTCGATGATCCGTCGCGTACCGAAGGCGACCGACTCGAGCAGTGCGCGGTAGATCTCAGCTCGCGTCGTCGCGAGCGTGAGGCCGGCTATGACTCCCGAAAGGTCGGCGTCACCGAGAATCGTCCGATTGCCGTTCCACCAGTCAAGAGCGACGAGCCCACTGGATCCGGGCTCGATCTTCGCGGCTGCGGCTTCGAGCTCCTCGTACCAGCTCCCGGCTCCAGTCGGGTCGTCCCGAAGCCCGAGCAGGCGACCGCCGAACCAGGCGAACATGTCGCCCACGGCCGCTTGACCTGCCTCGTAGCCGAAGAACCCGGGAAGGATCCCATTCTCCACAACGCCGGTTATTCCAGACATGCGGACCTCGTGCCGATCGATGACGAGGTCGCAGATGGAGGTGCCGATCACCATCAAGAACACACCCGGGCGTTGGATTCCAGCTCCGGGAACCGACACGAACGAGTCGACGTTGCCCACCGCTACCGCGACCGAGGTGCTCAGACCGAGTCGGGCCGCCACTTCCTCCCGTAAGCACCCCGCGCTCTGGCCCGGGAGGGCAAAATTCGTTCCCAATTTCTCGCTCGGGTCCGGGAACCCGGGGTAGGCGGCTTCGAAGAACGCCCGCGGAGCCAGACCCTCGGTGGCCGACCAGCACGCCTTGTAGCCCGCCGAGCAACTGGCTCGTACAAGGGTCCCTGTGAGGTGCCAGATGACCCAGTCCGTGGCCTCGAGGTACGCGCTCGTCGCGTCGTAGACGGCTCGATCATTTTGCCACGTCTCGATGAGCTTTGGGAAGTACCACTCGGAGGACAGGCGGCCTCCGTAGCGGCTGAGGAAGCTTTCACCTCGCTCGACCGCTACCTGGTTCAGACGGTCAGCGACGGGCTGCGCCGAATGGTGCTTCCAGAGCTTGACCCAGGCGTAGGGATGATCGCTCCACTCCTCAAGCTGGCAGAGCGGCGTACCGTCGTGGTTGACCGGCAAGACGGTACAACAGGTGAAGTCGATGCCGATTCCGATGACCTCGTCGGCTGTGACGCCACCGGCCGCGAGCGCCTCGGGAATTCCCCGATACAGGACCTCGAGATAGTCGCCAGGGTCCTGAAGGGCCGTGTCCGGCGGCAGCTCCTTGCCGGACGAGGGAAGCACGTCATCGATGACTCCATGGGGGTAACGGACCTCCGTGACTGCAAGCTCGTGTCCGGTGCCTAGGTCGAGAAGGAGCACACGGCCGGATTCAGTCCCGAAGTCGACGCCAATCGTCACACGTCGATCGTTTCGCGCGCTCACGCTGTGGCCGCCATGGTGTCGTGCCCACAAAACCGGCGGCAACTCTTACAGCTCCCGCCGGCCGGGTCGGAAAAGCACGTGGGTGAGTGAGGGGTCATCACGCCATTATGCCGTCCAGGTCTGGACATGGACGGCGTCATGAATCTCGGGGGACGGCAGCATCTATCGCTTGATCGAGTTTCTCCTGACCTTCCAGGAAGTCGAGCACGGTGTAGCGGGACCGGATCCGGTTCGCCCACCTGAACGTCGCTCTCAATGTCGCTGCGTCGAAGCCCAAGAACCCCTGTCCAGCTGGAATTCCTGCCAGCGACAGCGCGCCTGCAACGAGCGGGAACACGCTCATCGTCTCTGTGAGCTTGCTGCGCACCGCTTCCCACTGCGAGGAGGTCGCGGGCCACGACGAAGCATTCGCGATCACGAACCGCCGCTTTTCGTCCATCAGCGCGTCCACTTGCGCGCCGTGGCCGGCGTACAACGAGCGGGCGTCCTCGCCGTCAGGTCCGATCGGGCGTGGGGAGACGAGTTCGCTGACAGACCCGCCGAAGGCGTATTGCTGGAGTGCCATCGCGAAGTGCGTCGCGTAGCCGACCTGAAGGCCGTGCGGGCAATGGGTCCGCCGGCCGTTTGCCGCCAAGAGGTCCCACAGGTGTGACGCGTGGTGCTCGCACCCGCTCGCCGGTCGGGAGCTTCCCATCATAGCTATGGCGATCCCGGACTCGACGAGACCGCGCAAGAGCCCCGAAACCCCCTCCGGAGAACCCTGGAGGATCTCCTCGACGTGCGTCGCTGCATCGATCAACGGAGCGGTCACACGTTGCTCGACTGCAGCGCAGAAGTGCTCGCCGTACAAGCAATTAGACGCCACCCAGTCGACGCGTGCAGATGCCTTCCCGAACAGGTCACCCAGGCCCGATCTCGTCATGTCCAACGGAGCCGCCGCGACCGTGTGCGGCTCGGCGAATACCGCCACGGGCGGCACCGACGGGTAGCTCGTCTTCATCCCGCCGAACTCCATCACGGCGACGCTCGACGCGTAACCGTCCATCGAAGCTGCAGTCGGCACGCTCACGAATTCCCGGCCCTCTCGGGTCGCGACATACCTAGTGATATCGGTGATCACACCCGAACCGACCGCGACAATCGAGTCCGCTCCGGTGTCGTTCAAGGCTTCTCGCAAACGCGACGCGCTGGCCTCGTTGGCAAGCAGACCTTTGCGCTCGGGAAAGCACAGCGTTACGACAGATATGTTCGCTCTCGAAAGCTCGTCAAAGACGCGACCTCCTGCCACTTCCTCGGTGTTTGCGTCCATGACGACAAGTGGACTCGACCACTGACGCCTCTTCACATAGACGACGAGCTGATCGAGCGCGTCCTCTCCGATGACAACGACGTCAAGCGGCACGCGATGGACCGCGCCGCAGACGCAATGGTCAGCCGACGAGGATCCGCCATCGACGACGATTCGAGCCTCCATGGACCTCACTACCCCGAGAGATAACTGTCACGCTGGCCAAGATATCAACGGCCAGGCGTCGGCCGTAGTATGCCGTGTGGCCGAGTCACGACGCCATCGAAGACTCGGGGGACAGGCCACCGCTTCGACCACGCCTTCGTCGAAGGTCTTGGCGAGCACGCCGGCCAGCTGCACCGCGTGTGCGCCCGACACGTACGCGAAAGAACCCGTCATCGAGTTCCGACGGAACGACCGGCAACAAGAGCCGCCTAAACGCCCGTGGTCGCGTTCCTAAGCGGCAGGCGCAGCCGTCCAATATCATGATTGGCTCATCCAACAGGGGGGAACAGGTGCCGAAGTATCTGCTTGAAGTCAGCTACACCCTCGAGGGCATACGGGGGCTCAGGACCGAAGGCGGTTCGGCTCGCGTCGCGGCTGTTTCCGCCGCGACCGAGGCAGCCGGTGGCAAGGTCGAATCGTTCTATTTCGCCTTCGGCGACAATGACGCCTACTTGATCGTCGATTACCCGGACGCCACAACGGCCGCGGGCGCGGTGCTCGCTGTGACCGCCTCCGGCGCGGCGAAGGTCCGAACCGTGTCCCTCTTGACGCCGGCCGAGGTCGACGCCGGCGTCAAGATGCAGTCATCGTACCGACCGCCTGGGGGTTGACGCGCTCGTGGGACACGACGCCCCGCTTATCCCATGTCACGCTTGCTAATCCCAAAGGACCAGGCCGTTGCCATAAGCACGTGATGCAAATGTTGCGCCCTCAACGCGGGGTCCAGCTCTCGAGCACGGGCCGTCCGCCGTGGCACCGACGATGAAGGGTATCGAGGTGCTCTGGGCGCGGGAGGTCGCATAGTGGCTGCAGGCAAGGACGGGATTGGGCCAGCGACCGCCCGGCAACACGTCCGAACGAGTCCGTCTCGACGAGCTCGTCGAAGAGCTAGGGCGAGAGTTGCCCCGCTGGTTCGAACGGTTATCAAGCCCGGCGGCCGACGAGGTGAAAGGCGCGGCTTAATTGACGATAGGGGTCACGGCGGCTCGCTTCCAACTCGACTGCGGCGATGGCCCGGACCTCGTCGGGATCAGCAGTGGCAAGGTCCATCCAGTCCGTGAACAGCCAGACGCCGTACCACGCCAGTGACTCGACTGAGTTTGCCCGGAGCATTTCCGTTAGCTCCGCAACGGTGTCTGCCCGGGTATCGACCCCGAGGACGCCGTGCTCGCCTCGGGCGTCGAAAGCGGCCAGCGCGTCATCCCACCGTCGCTCCAGCGCCGGGCGCACCGCCAACGTCGCCGCATTGAGCGCCATGAGCGACACCACGCCGCCGGGAGCGGCGCAGACGCACAGCGAGTTGATGAGCGGGCCAGGCTCCTCGACGTACATCAGGACGCCGTGACAGAGCACCACGTCGAAATGTCGCCCTTGCGTCGCCGCGACGGCGTTCTCCCCACTGGCCGCTACGAGTCGGACTCGGCCGCGGACCTCTGCTCGTTCTCTGGTGAGCCGCTCCTCGGCCTTCGCCAGCATCGCCGAAGAAGGGTCGAGGAGGGTCACCTCGTAGCCCGCTCGGGCCAATGGGAAGGACTGATGGCCTGCTCCGCCCCCGACGTCCAGTACCGATACGGGCGGGTCGGGGATGTGGCGGGTCAGCTGATGATGAAGCACGTAGGTGCGCACCTGGCCCTTGACTGAGTCGTAGGCGCGATCCACGAACTCGTCGGCAAGAGAAGCCCAAGCATCCTCGCTCATGGAGACCTATCCTGGCACCCGCTTGCGGGCACGTGGGCCGAGCAGCGGCAGACATTCGCTCGTACGCTGCCCGCACGCCAGCGCGCTTGCCTGGCGGTCATCTGGCCCGGCAGGCCGAGCCACGCGGCCACCGGTCCGGCAGGGCGAAGGAACAGAACGGCTGATGAGTGCAACGCTTCCGGGATTGTAGGGTAGCGGGCCCAGACGATGAGGGAGGTCCTGATAATGCAACACACCGTGGAGATCGAGACCGGGGACGGGACCTGCCCAGCGGCGCTGAGCATTCCCGAGGATGAGGGACTTTGGCCAGCGGTAATCATGTTCCCGGACGCCGGCGGGATGCGCCACACCATGCGCCAGATGGGTGAGCGGCTCTCCGGGCTTGGTTACATCGTCCTGGTTCCAGACTTCTATTACCGCAACGGCCCATATGAACCGTTCGACATGCGCACCGCATTCCAGAGCACGGAGTCGAGGGATCGGATCATGGCAATGGCACGGAGCTACACCGCCGAAATGGCTGTCCGCGATGCCCTTGCCTTCGTCGACTACCTGGACGCGTTGCCCGAGAAGAATCCGGGCGGCATCGGAACGACCGGGTACTGCATGGGCGGTCGACTGTCGCTCATCGCGGCCGGAGCCCTGGGCGGACGCGTCGCGGCTGCCGCCTCCTTCCACGGCGGGAATCTCGCCAAAGAAGACGACCCCGACAGCCCCCACCACAAAGCGGGCGTCATCGAGGCCATGGTCTACGTGGCCGGAGCTGTGGAGGACCAGTCGTTCACCGACGAACAGAAGGCCCGTCTCGAGAGGGCCCTGGTCGAAGCCGGTGTCGCCCATACGATCGAGACATATCCCGCTCACCACGGCTTCGCCGTCTCGGACAACGCAACTTACGACGAAGCTGCCTCCGAGCGCCACTGGCACGCCATGGAGAACCTTTTCGGTTCAGTGCTCCGATCCTGAGCTAGTGGTCCCTGGTTCCAACAGTACGAACCGCTCCCAAATCATCGTCGGCCCAGTCATCAACCTTGGGTGACGGGGTGTAGGCGAAAGTGCGGAACAGTCCGGCGGCAGTCCCGACCTGGTTGGCTGAGGCTTGGCCGTAGACGGCGGTCTGGTTGTCGGCGCTGCCGGTGCCGGAGGTGATGCCGAAGACCAACCTCACGGCCACGATCAGGACAACCGGGCTGTGGGTGGTGAGCAACAGCACTCCGATGGCGGCGACCAGCAGCGAAACCCCCGCCACCATCAAAGGGCCGCGCACTAGGTTGGCTAATTGCTAGCGGAACCTTCCTGGCTAGCGAGGGAACGAGCAGCATATGCCCAGGTCACGATGCGTGTTTCGTCCTGGTCGGTGTAGTACCTAACTCAGCGTGTCGGGGCGTATGCGTCGAGGCCGAA
>Ga0182027_10007935_pt1 | contig 15562 bp, 6 predicted proteins | sample 712E1DmetaG_FD_121300 | JGI IMG/M metagenome (GOLD analysis project Ga0182027, IMG submission 121300) | Permafrost microbial communities from Stordalen Mire, Sweden - 712E1D metaG (Illumina Assembly) | ecosystem: Environmental > Terrestrial > Soil > Wetlands > Permafrost | place: Sweden...
CGACTCCGGAGTAGCCCCAGCCGTAGTTTACTCCACCGTAAAATCCGACGTGCCGGCCCCAGTACCCCGAATGCCAGATATACGCGCCATCGGTCCAGCCCCAATAGCCTGGCGTCCACAGCAGACCGGCGCTCGGCGCCATTTCCCACATGCCCGGCACCCAATAGTAATCGTCCGAGCCGTACGCCCAATATCCGGGTATCCACAGATAACCGGGGCCCGGGCAAAACGGCTGCTCGTAATAGGGAATCGGCGGCGGCGGCGTGTGGATCGTGAGGGTTTCGGCGCATCCGGCCAGGACCAGGGCAAGGGCGGCGATGATCGCACAGGGGCGCAGGGCGGCACAGAATGATTTTTCGGATTTCATGGTTTTTACCTCGGATAAGGGATGTGCAGGAACACGTCTCCAAGAATATACTCTTTCTTTCTCGAAAAGTCTTTGGCCGAGGGCGTTACCTTCTGTGTCTGTGATAAGCGTCCCTTCCCCGAACCATAAACGAGAACGTGAGGCCGACCTCCGCGCCGTTCCCGAGGTATGAGGCGTCGAAACCCTCGTTGGGCGTTCGGACTGCCCGCGTGGCAATGTCGAACACGTAGCGCAGGGCCAGGTCCACGCCGAGCGAAACCCTCCGGGGCATATTGAAATTAACGCCGCTCACCACGCCGAGCGAACCATCAAAGGAGAATATTCCGCTGCCGGAGGCGTCGGATTCGTCAAGGACAAAGAACCCCTGCTGCGGCCCAAGCCACCAGCGCAGGCCCGGCGTCTGAATCAATGCAAAACCGAAATCGTTGAGCCAGTTGAAGCGGACCCCGGAAAAATAGTACAACGGCCCCGATGCGTCTACCACGTTGTCGGCAACGCCCTCTGCGCCGACATTGATCCTGTAATTGAACAGCGACTTGCCGGCCACGGCGTTATCAAAAACAAACCCGCCGCCCAACCGTGTTCTTGCATACGTAAGGTCGGGAAGATCGGTTCGTGATGCGTCGTTTCCCGAATATCCGCCTTCGCCGTACCCTGTGGAAGCGTAGAAACCCACGCCCGCAGCCATGGCGCCTGGCGGCAACAGCAGAAGCGCGCAAATCAGGATAATGTTAATTTTCGCCGATTGAATATGATTGGCCATTGGTACAGCCCCGGTGACATGTTGAGGGTGAGTTTTTTCCAGCGCCGCCTCTTGCGGGCGATGCGACAGATGAAGAAGCCAAATATCTAATATAAACGGCGACGGGCCGGGTGCAAAGGACATCGCGGTCTTGTGTTGCCGCCTGCCCTACGGCCTGCGGCCCGGATCAGCCAACCAGATCGATTTGATTGGCATTATCAATCCGGCAATTAAATACCAGTAAGAACAAATATTCGTTCGTGGTGAGCCGAGTTTACCCTGAGCCTGCCGAAGGGAACCATGAACGCCCATCGTTGGCGAGTACGCCGCTGCTCCTGGCATTCGTATGCGGTTGTAGTCGCGGTCGACAAGCTCAGGACGAGCGGATTTGCGCATATTTAATTGCCGGAGTAATAGTATAGAGGTCCAAGCCCTGTTTGAACCAAACGCAATGTTTCAGCGACAATTGCTTTAGAGTATCAACCGGCCGCGTTTTCATCATCGCCCAGTCAATAATCCAAAGTCGAATGCCGCCGTCTTTTAACAAAAGGTGGTTCCCATGAACAAGCTGTGCAGTCTTGTATCCGCAGTTCTTCTCCTGGTTGCCGCGTCTCATGCCATCGGTTTACAGCACGGAGTTTTCAGAAGCCAATCCACGCAAGGGGCCCAGTGGCAGGGAACAGCCGCAATCACCAGTGAGAAATTCGATATCACCGTGTATCCCGATTATCTCGATGTTGATCTGGAGTGGGTCTTTAAGGTAAGCGGCACCCCGCCTGATTCTTTCAAAAATGCCCTGGAAATTGTAGGCAATCTCAACCTAGATGCGCATTCCACCGTGGTCGGCTTGATCACCTGGTACAAGGGAAAAATTCTGAAAGGCAAACTCAAAACGGATTCAGTTGCAAAGCAGCAATATGAGAATGTGGTCGATCGCAGCGCCGCCTGCCCGCCGCCTCCTTGCGATCCGGTCCTTTTTGAATATGGATGGGGTGACGATAACTACTACATCTCCATCTTCCCGGCAACATTCGACTCAACCCGGACTGTCCGCATACGATACCTGATTCCCGCTTTTAACGTTAACGGAGTCAACAAAATTGCCTATCCTTACTCATTTACGTCCAATCCGATAGTTTCCATTAAGAAAGGCCAGGGGGTAGCGAGTTACGTGATTGAAGCGGATCAGTCGAAAAGACAATTTGTCAATCTTACCCCCGTTGTGCTGGACGCCAGCGTGTATTCTTTTGAGGCGTACGGCGGATCATCCGGTCAGTCGATTTCTTACATTGTTCCTACTCTCTCGACCGTATCAAATGGATCAACAATATACAGCGGTTCCTTTTCCACCCCATCCTTCAAGGGAGAAATGTGTCATATCACCACAATGACTGCCCAGGAAGCCCTGGCTCAATCATCGGTCAAAGAGGATTATGTGATTCTGTGGCGTTGGAACCACCCGAAAATTCTCGCACGATATGCCCGCCAAATCGTTGAACAATCGACCGTGCTCAAGAAATTCCTCACCACCCTGAGTGCCGCGAACAAACGGGCTGCGTTGATAATTTCAAAAGAGGGAGAAAGTCCGATCACCTTCCACCTTGACAAACAAGGCGGCACGGAATTTAATCGCATGGTTGCCTGCCTTGATTCGTTGGGCGGCCAAACGGTTGTCGACCCGCCGATGAGCACTACCTACAAGCAGTTGAATGTCTCTTTTGACGCCGCCCAGGAGCTGCAGGAATTCAATGCGGCGGTTCAGGAAGCATTGACTCTTTTTGAAAAGGATGTCGTTTCGCTCAAGCATCTGCTGATCCTTACGGCCGGCCCGATGGTGATATCGAACTATACTTCAGCCCAGAACATACCCTGGGATTCAACGATCGATGTCGCTATGCTCGGCACCTACCTTAACGAAAAAGAAGTCGATGCATCGGTTACCATGTCCCTTGAGCAGGTATACTGGCCGGGAGCCGACATCGGGGGGTTCATACAAAACAACTACTCGCGAATAAGTGTTCTTGCCACCGTGGGTAACGGCGTCGACACCGGCAACATTCAGGTCCTGTCGTCCGGTGCGTCGGGGTCACCATACTTTTCGAGAGTGCAGACCACAGAAATGCATCTGTACAGCGACCAACCGCTTATCAAGAAGATAAACTGGACTATTTTGCAAGGGGCAAATTTGGTTGCGGAGTTTTCAGAATCGCCCCGGGTCGCGAAGATTGCCGATGGAATGCAATACGCGCGGTTGATCGGCTCGTCATCTTACCTGGTTCCCCTTGCCGCGCAAATGCCGACCTCGATAGCGTCAAAGGCAGGCTTTATAGACAAGAAATATTCCATTGTAGCCCTGGAGGAAGATTCGCTGCCGGCATCCATCGCACGCTTCTATGAAAATCACGGCGTACCAGAACTAGCACAAGGGGATATTTTCGCTTCCAGCGATGAACACCTGGAGCCGGTTGCGCAATGGCTCACCGATCATCCGCCGCAGCAGATGAACCACGACATAGGCGGAATTGTGGTTTGGAACATTCTTGTGCCGGTTGTGGCACGCGCTGTTTTTTTTGACGATTTCGTTGCTGGAGCAGCAGTTCCTAATCCCGACCCTGTGCCCGCGAATCAAGCGGTCCGCATGGCGCTGCCGCTGCAAGCAATCTATACCACAAGCTCCACTGAGTATCCGGATTACAGTGATGCCCTGAGCGTCGTGAAAACCGGATTGACCCATGCGTCATCGAGCAGCGTGGACGTAGTGACCGTCAAGAACGGCTTCCTTGTTATCAATTCGGAAAGACTCAAAACGGACAACGGCAAGCCTGTGGAAGTCTCACTCTTCGATTGCTTCGGCCGAACCGTCGGGCATTGGAGTGTTAGCGCTGTGCAAAGCCGTATGATCCCCCTGCCCGCGAGGCTTGCGCACGGAGTCTACATGGCTCGGATCACCTGCGGGACGACGATGATTGTGAGGCCGGTGGCGATCAGATAATGTAGTTGTACTGAATTGATCTGGTATTCACCTGACAATCGGCAAACTAACTGAAACGCCCTTGGGTGCTTCGCGCGGCGCGGGCCAAGAAAAAGGAGCGAGAATCGAGGAGTAAGAATGCATATCAAAACGCTTGCCGCCTTCTGCCCGCTTCACGCTGCTCGCTACGGTTACTACCTCGCATAGGTAAAAGAACCGGCTTATGAGTCGTAGCCAGCCGTCCTTCCGCATCACCTTGGCTGCGCTTTCCTTGATTTTGACCCGTTTGAAAATCTGTTGTGACTTTTCGCGTTACCCCCGGGTTGACGGCTCGCCGGCACCGGCCGGTGCCAGTACATGCCGAAATGAATGGAAAAAGACCGTATTCAATGATATGCTTTCTTGTCTCAAAAGCTTTCGGACAAGAGAGCGGAAAGCAGCGGGGGCGCGGCATGATTGAATTCCTTAGCCTGTGGGCTTTTCTGTCGGCGCTGCTCAATATTTATTTGGGCGTGAACATGTTCCGGGCCGACCGGAATGCCCTGGCGAACAGACTGTTCTTTATCACCTGTCTGGGGTGCTCGCTCTGGGCGCTCACGTTTATGGTGGGGAACTACTCGCCGGACAAGAGCGTCAACTGGATAGCGTACAAGATTTCGGCGCTCGTCTGGTGCGGCATTCCCGGGCTGTTCCTGCAGTTTATTCTCGTTCTCACTCGTCAAAGAATACCGTTTCCAAGATGGGCGGTGCCGGCCGCGGCCGGCGCAATTTCGTCGGTGTTCCTGTACAAAGCGTGGTTTTCGGTCCTGCTGTACAGCGATTTCGTGAGAGTACCCTTCGGATGGATAGGAGTTGCTCCCCTCCGCAGCCCCTGGCCGCTCCTCTACTCGGCATACCTGTTCGTGAGTTTCACGATTGGCGTCATCATGGTGATCCGGTGGGGGAAGAACGCGCCCGACCGGCGAACCGGGCGCCAGAGCGGGATCATCGCCGCGAGCATTGCAACGGGAGTCTCGCTTTCGGGAATGACGGACGTGGTTCTGCCTCTTGCGGGATTCCGAGGGCTGCCGTCGATCGGATCACTCCTGTTCGTAATCTGGACAACCGGAATTTGGTATGCAAGTTTCAAATACCGTTTTCTCATTACCTCGCCTTCGGTCGTCTTTGATGAAGTGCTATCGGCCATACGCGATCTGCTGGTCTTCCTGGGTCCGGACGGCGCCATTGTGCGTGTAAACGCGGAAATGGCCGAAATCCTCGGGCAGCCCGCGGAGGCTATTGTCGGCCACCGCATCGAGTCATTCCTCACTCCCGTTGAAAGATTTGCCGACGAAAAGGACCCGAAACGGCCCGCGAATGCCGATCTTCTCGACACCTCGGAGCGTCAAATGAGCATGCATGCCCATCGAAGATATCTCTGCAAAACCTCCCAGGGCGCCGAGATACCGGTCACCGGCTATATTGCGTCCGTCAATGACCGTTCGGGCGACCCCCTGGGAACAATTCTGGTGGCGCGAGACTTCCGCCCGTCGCTGCACCTGATGCGCGAGATTCACGAACGCGAAAGAGCCGAGGCCGGCCTGGCCGCGGCGCGCGATAACCTCGAGATCACGGTGCGCGAGCGCACCAGCCAGCTTTCGGAAGCCAACCGGGACCTGCGCGAGGAAATCGAGGAGCGAAAGCGGGTGGAGGAGTTGCTGAGACAAGCCCAAAAGATGGAGGTCGTCGGGCAGCTTGCCGGGGGAATCGCTCACGATCTGAACAACCTGCTCACTCCCGTGCGGGGCTATTCCGATCTTATCGAAAATGCGTGCCGGAAAGCGGCGCCGGATTCGACAGGCAAATTGGACCCCGGCCAAATGCTCCGTTGGGCCACCGGCATCTGCAATTCGGCACGCCGTGCGGTTGACCTTGTCCAAAATCTCCTGATCATTTCGAGGAAGGGGACCCGGCAGGAAACGACGGTCGACTTTCACCAGTTGATCGACGATATTATAGGACTGCTTTCTCAAGTGATTGACCGCAGCATAAAGGTTACCCGACGGACAACAACCGCCCGAAGCACGATAATCGCCGACCATTCGCAAATGCACAGCGCGCTCCTCAACCTCGCCATCAACGCGCGCGACGCCATGCCCTGCGGAGGCTCGCTGTCGTTCGAAACCGACGCCATATTTCCGTCACAGCTTCCGCCCGACGTTTTTGTCAAGCCGGCCCTGGCCGGCGAATACCTGCGGGTGCAGATCCGCGACACCGGAATCGGAATGTCCGACGAGATCAAGAGGAAGCTGTTCGAGCCGTTCTTTACAACAAAGGAACCTGGCCATGGAACAGGGCTCGGCCTGGCTGGCGTGTACCGCACCGTGGTGAACAGCGGGGGCGGGATACGGGTGGAAAGCGCCCTGGGCGCCGGAACATGTTTTACGCTCTATTTCCCTCTGGCCATCGACAGCGTCTGCGCGGCGGTAAAGTCCGAGCAACCCGGAGGCCGGTCGTCGAAGAAGAACATCCTGGTTGTTGACGACGAGGAACTGATACGCGAGATGCTCACGGATATGCTGTCGGAAGAGGGGTATTCCGTGGTCGCAAAGAACGACGGCCGCGAAGCGCTCGACTATTTCTCCAACGGGTTTCCGGCAATAGATCTGGTTATCTGCGATCTAAATATGCCCCGCATGGGCGGCGGCGAAATGATAGACCAGTTGAGGCTGCTGCGGCCCGACCTGAAGTTCATCGTGCTCACCGGTTGCGGCGTCGAAGAAGAAATTTCCAAGGTGTCGGCACTTGAAGGCCTCCGCCGCCTCAACAAGCCGTTCGGGGTGGAGGCCCTGCTGTCTTCTGTCGCTCAGGAGCTGTCGTAGAAGGGCAAGGTTGCGCACGTAAAGAATCCCCCACATAGCGGGGGGGTCTTTACTTTGTCTGCGTCTCTTTCTTGCCTGAATGTTGCCTAATGATTCCTTCAAGATTTCTCAAATCAGCAATGTCCTTTTCTCTCCCTGAAGCTGCCTATATGACACATACTCATTGACCGAGGATAAACGTCACCACCGAGTCCATGCGCCTGCTCAGCTTCTGCGCGCCGACAGGACAGAGATGTTCGCAGTCGGAGGCTTCGCTGTCGGCATAGTCATGGTTTCCGTCAAGATTTGCATCATAGAAATGGAAATAGCCGGGAAACGTGTCCTGCAATGCCTTTATCCGCGCTACGACAGCCTCTTCCGTTGGCCAACTTGGCCCGTATCTCGCATAGGAATCGGTGTTTTTGTAATACGGACTTTCCGGGGTAATGTACAAGAGAAAATGCACTTTGTTTGCGTAAAGCAGCCTGGCTACATCCTTGAGTATGGCAAAATTCGTCTGGTATTGCGGATCGTCGGTCGACCAGCCGGTTCCGCCTCCGGAAAGATCGGGACTGGAACCGCCCCATCCACTGCACTGTGCGCCATGGTCGGATCCAAGCGTATCCACCGACGGAAGACTCGGGCAGGGCGCCAGAGCAACCAACTCCTTAAAATTGGCAGGGAGACCTGTTCTCCAATAGCCATGATTTTCATCGTAATTGAAACCTACATTGCTGCCGATGAGTTGCCATGGCGTGAAATAGTCAGGCCAATTCATGGTTGCCGGTATCAAATCACAGCCCACGAGTTTCAGAGACGGGCTATGGTTAAGCAAATAGTGCGTGATGAGCAGTTCCGCCATGGAAAACGGACCGCCGAAAATCGACATATTGGCAACCTGGTTGGCGGTAAAGTAATTCGGATCAATGCCGTACGAAGTGTGTGAACTTCCAAGGAACACCACCTTCATGCTGTCGCAGTGTTTCCAAAAGCCCTGCATCCGCTTTGTCAAGACACTGACGTTGTACGATACCGCCGGGTCATCATACTGTCCCAAACTGTCGAGATTCAGCGAGTCGTTTGCGCCCGTGTCGGCAAGAGAGCCCGGCGCTATCCACAACACCGGCTCCGCAAGCATCGTTCCCGACACGATTTTCTGATAGGCCGCGGACTTCAAGCCGATGATATAAATGGCATCCGGCACATCAGAACCGTTGCACCCCGTCGCAATTGCAAAGTCTGAGTTATTCGACCATTCGGGGTTGTCCCACGAGCTTTCCCCGTCCGGATACTTGTACCAGCCCACGATCGAGTCGTTGCAATCCGCCACGAATATATACTGATGGACTCCGTATTTCGTACCCGTCAAAGTGCTCGTGACGGGACTGCCGAAATCCAAGAACAGGCACCGGCCATTGTACGCGCTATCCGTGCACATCGATACATTGCATGCCTGCGTGGAGCCGTCGGCAGGTTTGCCGTTGTGCGGCGAAACAAACAGCTGCTGATCCGTATTGTTGACAAGATCGCGCATGATAAGATTCCGGTATCCCGTGACGATATAGCGGCCGTTTGCCGATCGTCCGTCGTGAAAGCCGCCGCCGGTAGTCAAGGTCTGCCAGGCGCCGACGGCTTTGCCCCCGGATATGCGCCATAGCCGCGTCTGGCTGAGCATCCACGTTGGAGATGTGTTGTCAATTGCGGATGTTGTGAATATCAGAAACGTATCCAGCGTCGCGGGGTCGACCCACCAGCGCGGCTCGAATGCGCTGTCGCAAGGCAGTTTCACGGGGACACTCGCGAGTGTGTCCAGACTCCGGAGGTAAACATTCGCCGGGCCGCTTGCGCCGTCGTCGGCCGTGCAATAGGCCGCGTATCTGCCGTCCGGCGAAATCGACGGTACATTGACATTTTGCACATCCTTGAATTCGTAGAGGTAGGGAATGGGGTCGCCGTAGTTAATGTAACATAGTGTCCGAACATTGTACGTCACGTTAACAAACGCAACCTTTGCGCGAGTGGTGCCGATTATCTGCTGGGTCGACGACACAAGCAGATTCATCACGTTCGTCACGGTTTTCGAGGTGTCGGAGGTTATATGCGACGGATTCGGAATGGCGCCGAGCGCGCAACGGAACCCGATGTACTCCGCGTATTGTGACAGCGACGTCGGATAGGTGGTCTGGCGCCGTGACGGCCGCAGGTCTATGAACCCGAGTTCAAATGAGCCGCCCTTGAGAACTTTTTCGCTGTTCTCATTCGGCAATGGCGCTCCAAGTGAATTTGTAATGCTTTTGACCGTGTAATAACACTTCCAGTCCTGGGTCCACTCAAACACGTTGCCCGCCATGTCGTACAGGCCGAATGCGTTGGGCAGTCGCGTTGCCGCAGGGTGCGTTGTTCCCTTTGCGTTTGAGGAATACCACGCATGCGCCTGCGCCGCGGCGCTGTCCGACAAACACGGGAATGGAATCGCGGAGGTGCCTTCGCGTGCCGCATATTCCCACTCGGATTCGGTGGGCAGGCGGTAGCCGTTGCTGCCGGTATTGATACGCAATCCGTCAATCTCGTAGGCGCTTCCCGATTGGATCTTGGGAGGTCCGAAATACGTATACACGGTGTCGAGGCCATCGCGCTTGCTCTTCTTGTTGCAAAACAGGATCGCGTCGTACCAGCTCACATTGTACACGGGATATCGGTCTCCCCTGCCGTAAGCGCTTGCCGAGGGCACGGGCTGCGCTCCGGTCACGTTTTCGTATTCCTGCTGGGTCACTTCGGTGGTGTCGAGCCAATAGTCATAAGTAAACGCGCTTGTCATGCCCGGTCGTTCGTCCGGGGTGCTTTGCGAGTCGTTTGCGCCCTGAACAAACGATTTGCCGGTTGCTTCGATCTTTCGCATGCCGGCATGGCTTACCACGGGAACAGCGGTGGTGGGCTTGTTCGGAGAACAAAGGAGCAGACACAGAGGAGGCAGAATCAGGAGCCGCTTGAGCATTCGGAAATCCTCAAAGAAGTAGTGGAGGTATCCCCATATTCACACAGGTAACCCCCCTTTGAAAAGCCTCTGCCAGGGAAGGGGTATGCGCCTTATCAAATTAATATATGCAAAACAAACCGGAAGGGAAGGCCGCTATGACAGAAAGTGTTTTCCTGAAGAAACCGGGCTGGTCGCACAAACCTGAATTCGTGGTGCAATCCTGGTCAAAGTTGGTTTTTGATTTCTGAGCTTGTACGGCCTGGAAAAAGAAGCGAGAATACCAAATCAACACGCCTCCTTGTTTTCTACTCGCCACCTGCTTCTCTCGTGTGCGCGCACGCAACTATATTATGAAAGAATTGATAAAGTGATGTCGCATTTGATAGAGTCCGTTCCGCATCCTCTCGTTTCGACAAATTTTAATTCCTGTCAACCGACATCATGGATTGTTTTTGAAAGGGATCTACCGTTGAAAAGAAAATGTCTCAATAAGGCTCTTGTCATCAGTCTATTCATGTGCTGCAGCTGCTCGAAAGACAATCTAGTTATTAATACCCCCGTCGACGGCCTGGTGTCTGTAAACGGCAAAGCGGTTTGGGTCGATGTCAGCGATTCCAATATTATGGCAGTTGATTTGGGCACGGGTAGAAAACCCTACATTGCTTATCACGGTAACATTAACGAGATGTCCTGGCCCCTCGTTACCACAAACGGTACCTGGATTCTGTTCAGTACAAACGGCGTTATCAAGGCTGTACAATGTGACGATCAAAACCAAATAAGCATCCGGTCGGTAAAAACGGGCTATTGCCCGGTTGCCGTATGGCGCGACCCGCAAACATCCGTTGAATGGGCATATTACCTGAAGTATGCAACCGGATCAAATAGCGTTTTGGTCCTGTACCGATTTATGCTGGCAGACCCCACCGTCGACGAACTCGTGTGGGACAAGACCCCTGCCGATTACCCTTTCAGCCTTTCTGAGGATGGCATGTATGGCGCCGGCCAATTCCCGTGGCCGAATTGCGGGTTGATAAAAATGGAATATACCGATTCCGCAAACGATTCGCGAAAAGTGGTATCCAATGGATCGTTTTTCAAGGCGGAATATAGTGGATGCAATTCCAATGTTCTTCCCGACATGTCGGATTGGATGTTCCACGTCAATGCAGTAACCGTGCACTGGAAAGGAATTGACTACCCTGACCATTTTGGAATTTGCATGTTCAAGAATATGGCCAATGCCGACTCTACGGCTTCTTCTTATATTCCAATATCAATCGATGGAAGAGGCGTCCACCGCGTGCGTGCCACAAATGATCCAAAGTTTGTCGTTTTCTGCGGCCCCATGGTTTTCCCCGGCACCAACACCCGACGGGATATTTTTGTCGGCCAGTTCAATTCTGATTGTTCCGCGATGTTGCATTCGGCTAATATCAGCAATACGCCCAATGTCGACGATGCTTCCCCCTATGCCTGGCTGGCCTCGGGCATAAACCAAGGCGGACCCGATTCCGTTGCTTCAATAGCAATCGACACTGGACTTCCACAGCAGGGTTATGATTCATTATCGCTCTCTTCCCCAATTGGAGGTGCTTCTTATCGTGTCGGCGACACGGTAGAAATAGAATGGAGCGACCCGAAACATGTTATGGTGGGCGCGGTTATATCTTTGTCAATCGACAACGGGAAAAGCTGGGCTCCGCTTACCGATCAGGCGGCAATTCTTCCTGGAAGCAAAGAATGGGGAGACTATTATTGGGTCATTCCCATGACAGTATCGGATGGTACACAATCCGGAGTAGTTTCGCCGGTTTCAAATGAATGCATGGTACAAGTGAGCGATTACAACAACTTGAATATTTACGCAAGAAGTGGTGCATTTTCAATTGGGCCTGCCCAATGACCTCTTTCGCAAATTACCCCAATTTAAGATGAGCACAGGGCTTTTCTTGAGCTCTTTTGGGCCCAATGAATCCCATAGCGAACGCATTCCTCGAAGCTCTGCTTCGGGGTTAGCGAGCGACTATAGGCATGTTTTCATTCCATAGGGATGGAAAGATTCCTCGCAGCTTGCTGCGAGGCCTTTCAATCATTCGGCGGCACAAAAACAAAAAAGCCCCAAACCTGCTTGATTTTGCAGAATCCAGGGCTTTTTATGGTGCGGCCAGACAGAGTCGAACTGCCAACCGTCTGATTCGTAGTCAGGTGCTCTATCCAATTGAGCTATGGCCGCACAGAAATCAGCGGGAAAATATACATCGTTGCGGTGTGGAGCCCCAAATCTTAATCATCAGGAGGCTGGTCCGCATTCGTTGCGGAGGATATCCATGAAATTCAAATGCCGGTAGGGGCGCCGCCCCTAAAACCCCGTAGGGAAAATGCTTCTAATATCAACCCCCGGCAGCCAAAGGCTGCCACCCCCTTTGAAAGGGGGCGTTTCTGATAGAAGCCCGATTTGGGAGCGTCTGTGTTGACATTGGTGAACCGCTAAGTGGTTGCCAGCAGGCCCCGACAACGGCTTTCTCTGGGTGCCCCCGAGCGGAAGTTTCTATCTTGCAACTCAACGCACTTGGGGGCCACCTGCCGAGGGGGTGTGCCACAAGACCCCGCAGGCGCGCGGAGCGCGGCGAGGAGGCTTGCGGCCAGGGGGAAACTTCCCCCACCAAAAACCAATGAATTTACTCTCTGTCAAACTAGAAGATAAACTCCTTCACCTCTCCGATCCTTCCGCACTGAATAATCTCGATTCCCTTGTTGTTCATCGTCCAGTCGGCCTTCTTGGGCGGCCGCGGCGCAAGGCACTGCGTGAAGCCCATGTGCGCGAGTTCCTTGATGCGCAGGGGCATGTTGTTGACAGGCCGGATTTCGCCGCCAAGGCCGAGTTCGCCGATAAATCCCAGGTCCCTGCGCAGCGGCCGGTTGCTGAACGAGGAAATAATGGAGGCGGCGACGCCGAGGTCCACGGCGGGCTCGGCCACGGTAAGGCCGCCGGCGATGTTGAAAAAGATGTCGTATTCGCCGAGGGAGAACCCGCCGAAGCGTTCGAGCACTGCCAGCAGGAGAGAAAGCTTCTTTGGGTTTATTCCCGAGGCCACGCGCTGGGGCAGGCCGAAATGGGACTTGTTGACAAGTGACTGAACTTCCACCACCAGCACCCTGCTTCCTTCGAGCACGGGCACCACGGCCGTGCCCACCTGGGGGTTGGCCCGGTTGAGAAGGAAGAACTCCGACGGGTTGGAGATTTCGGCAAGCCCGCGGTCGGTCATGGACATCACCGCGATTTCGCCGCTGGGACCGTAGCGGTTCTTAACGGCTCGCACGATACGGTACTGGTAATGGCCGTCGCCCTCGAAGTACAGGACCGTGTCGACCATGTGTTCCAGCACGCGCGGGCCGGCAATGGAGCCGTCTTTGGTGACATGGCCGATAAGGATCACCGCCGCCTTATGCTGCTTTGCAAATCGGAGAAGCAGGGAGGCGCTTTCCCGCACCTGCGACACGCTGCCGGGCGCGCTTTCCATGGCGTCGGAGAACATGGTCTGGATGGAGTCGATCACCACGACGTCGGGCGCGGCCTCGTCCAGTTTGTTAAGGATGGTCTCCACCGACGTCTCGGTGAGCATCAGCACGGGCGAGTCGGCAACGCCAAGCCGGCTGCCCCGGGCGTAGATCTGCTCGGCCGATTCTTCGCCGGAAATGTACAGGACCTTGCTGCCGGTTTTGGCCCAGGCGCTGGCCAGTTGCAGCAGCAGCGTTGACTTGCCGATACCGGGGTCGCCGCCCAGCAGGATAAACGCGCCCGGGATGAGTCCGCCTCCCAGCACGCGGTCTATTTCGGGGTAGGGGCTTGCGATCCGGTTCGTTTCGTTGACGGTGCAGCTGGAAAACGGAACGATCTGCGCCGGACCTGCGGCAGCGGCTTTTGACGCGGGCGTCGCCTTGACGCCCCGCATTTCCACGATTGTGTCCCACGCGTCGCAATTGGTGCACCTGCCCAGCCATTTGGAAAAATCCTGGCCGCAGTTGTTGCAGACGAAAACGGTGGAGGTTTTTTTGTTCATGGGGAATTACCGTGAAGATTCACCGCAAAGGCGCAAAGAACGCAAAGTAAAGAGAGTTACTATAAGGTTTATTAGTATGATCTCACAGCTTCGATGTCATCCTGAGTTTGTCGAAGGGTTCATCGAGTATGAAACGGTCCGACAGGCTCACCGTGACAAATTTAGTGTGGTATTGCTTATGAGCTGCTTCGAAAAGTACCCAGAGAGATTTCATTTGTGTGCATTAGTGAAAGGGTGCAATGTCCGCATGCTTCCAACTTTCAATATTCTTCTTTGCGACCTTTGCGTCTTTGCGGTGAGGCATTTATTGTTGCGACTTGGGCACTTCCGCCACTTCAACGCGGTTGCCGCCGCGCTGGTGCGCGCGGCCGAGCGCCTGGCCCGCGGCCTTGCCCAGCACCTCAACCGAGGCATTGGTCTCCCCGCACATGGTTGCGCCCGCGGACAGCAGGGGATGCACTTCCTCGCCGGAAGGCGCCTTGATGATGATTTCCATGAGGCGCTTCCTAATGCGGTCTACTGTTTTGTCAAGCAACGAGGGGTCGGTCTTTACGAGGATCAGGCCGAATTCGTCCGACGAGAACCGTCCGGCGCTGTCGGAGCCGCGGATGCTGAGGCCCAGCTTCCTGCCGATTTCGCGCACCACGGTCTCGCAGAACTGCTGGCCGAACCGGTCGCCGAGTTCCTTGAGCATGTCGATGCCGAACAGGGCCAGCGCCATCGGTTCCTGTTCCGAAATTGACCGCTCGATTTCGTCCTTCATCACCGCGGCAAACTGCTGGTATCCCATGAGGCCGGTGAGCGCGTCGCGCGCTGCCGCGTCGAAACTTTTGTCCCGTCGGAGCTTGCGGTCGAGGGTCACGCGCTGCTTGATCTGGCCCACGTCCACGGTGCGCAAGAGCGCCGATTCCTCTTCCGATTCGGACCCCACGGCATAGTGGAGCTTGCGCTGGCCGCGGATAAATTGCTGGATGTAAGGGTTGCGCGACGCCCGGATTTCGGCGGGTGTGCCCGAAAAGATGATTTTCCCTTCGTAAATCATAGCGATCTTGTCGGCGATTTTGTAGGCCGACGCGATGTCGTGGGTTACCACCACCGACGTCATCTTGAGCTTGTCGCGAAGGGAGAGGATCAGATCGTTGATTTTATCGGTCATGATGGGATCGAGCGCGCTCGTGGGCTCGTCGTAGAGCATGATCTCGGGCTTCATCACCAGAGCGCGTGCCAGGCCCACGCGGCTGCGCATGCCGCCCGACAATTCGGACGGCATCTTGATACGGAAGCTGGGCTGCAGGCCGACCATTTCGAGCGCTTCGGCCACGATCTCGTTTATCTTGTCGTCCGAATAGGCGGTGTGCTCGCGCAGGGGAAAGGCGATGTTTTCGCCGACGTTCTTGGAGTCGAACAGGGCGGCGCCCTGGAAGAGCATGCCGAGGCGCCCGCGCACCTTTTCGAAATCAGAAGACTTCTTCGTAGGGGAGGAAATTTCCTCGCCGTCAATAAGAATGCGCCCGCCGTCGGGGATCATGAGGCCGATAATGTGCTTGAGGATAACGCTCTTGCCGCCGCCGCTCTGACCGATGATGCAGATAACCTCGCCC
>Ga0182027_10007936_pt1 | contig 15560 bp, 11 predicted proteins | sample 712E1DmetaG_FD_121300 | JGI IMG/M metagenome (GOLD analysis project Ga0182027, IMG submission 121300) | Permafrost microbial communities from Stordalen Mire, Sweden - 712E1D metaG (Illumina Assembly) | ecosystem: Environmental > Terrestrial > Soil > Wetlands > Permafrost | place: Sweden...
AATGAAGGTCCCTATGAGTTTTTTGGTTTGGATCAATCATCACTTCGTTTAGGTCTTGAATATGGAATTACAGATTGGCTGACTGCAGGTATTGGAAGAAGCACGGTACAAAAAACTGTCGACGGCTTCACTAAAGTGAAACTCCTGCGACAGAGTAAAGGAAAAAGAAATATGCCGGTTACGGTAACGTATTTAGGAAGTATCGCTGTGAATACTATGAAATGGGATGATCCGGCAAGAAAAAATTATTTTACTTCAAAACTTGCATTTACTAATCAACTTTTGATTGGAAGGAAATTCAACGACCGATTAAGTTTTCAGATTGCTCCTACATTAGTTCATAAAAATCTTGTAGCTACCAATAGCGATCACAACGATATTTTTTCTGTTGGCTTTGCAGGAAGGTACAAATTTTCAAGCAAAATGGCCTTTGTAGCAGAATATTACTGTTTGCTGCCGAATCAGATCTCATCCATAAAAGCACTGAATTCCTTTTCCATTGGCATTGATATTTATACTGGTAAGCATGTTTTTCAGATTCATATTACAAATGCGACGACCATGATTGAAAAACAATTTATCACAGAAACAACTGACAGCTGGCTTGATGGTAATATACATCTGGGATTTAATATCATCAGAATTTTCAATATTGTAAATAAATAAATTCAGAAACCAATAAACAAAAATCATATGATAAAGAAAATTTTAATTCTGACAGGCATCATCACAGTGAGCATTATCGCAATGAATTCATTGAGAGTGATGTCAAATACTGATGGAGCTCCTTCGGGGCAAACAGGGTCCCCTACTGATAACAGCAGTTGTGCATCTTCCTGTCATAAAGGTCCGGCAAAAGCTAATCCAGGAATGATCAAATCAAACATTCCTGCTAGCGGTTATGTTGGCGGACAGACTTATTCAATTACAGCTACTGTGACAGGAGCCGCGGCTTCAAAGAAATTCGGCTTTGAAGTTTCTCCTCAAAATACTGCCGGTAAACTCATGGGAAAGCTGACTGTAAAAAATGCTACTGAAACCAAACTTGTCGGTAACGGAAAATACATCACACATAAAACTGCCGGAGTCAACGGAACCGGTAATAAATCCTGGACATTTGACTGGCAGGCACCTGCCAAAGGTTCAGGTGCACTTACTTTTTACGGAGCATTCTTAGTGGGCGGAAAACCTGAAACAGTTTATACTTCATCACTCGCAGTTAAGGAATCAAAGTAAATCATTAAAAAGAAATACAGTAAATCTGTATTTCTTTTTATTTTATTTAAGGTATTTGGATATTTAAATATATATTAATTCATTAAACTCTTTGCTTATGATAAAAAAAATTACGCTTGCAATAGCAATTACAGCAATTGCTATTATGGCCTTTCACGGCATCAGTAGGTATGTGTTTTCTTATGATGGCGGTGCACCTTCAGGCTATGCAAATGATCCAGCTAATGGAAGTAAAAACTGTACAAATTGTCATGGCGGATCACCAACTACAGTTAGTGGGTGGATTGCATCCAATGTGCCGGGGACAGGTTATATTCCGGGCAATACATATCAATTTACCGCTACTTCAACAGGAACGGGCGGGAATAAAGGATTCTCAATTTCTCCTCAAAACTCATCCGGTGCATTTAAAGGCACATTGATCGCTGCAACAGGCACGAAACTAACAAGCAGCAGCCATTATGTAACCAACAGTGGTTCGGGTATTACTACAAATCCGTACACATGGAACTTCAGTTGGACCGCACCGGTTGCAGGCACAGGTAGTATCACTTTTTATGGCTCCTTTGCGATAGGAACCGGTAATACTTTTATTACCACTTATACTATTTCGGAAAATCCAGTTGGTATCAATGAGGCTTCAGCAGAAAATAAATTTTCTTTATTTCCGAATCCTGCTTTTGGTCAGTTCACTATTGAATATTATCATCCTGAAAACGGAAATGTTGTACTGAACTTATTCTCATTTCAGGGAAAAAAAATTGCTGAATTATTAAATAAAACAAGCGGTGCAGGTAATCATAGCGAAATGATTAATACTAATGAAATAGCTCAGGGAATTTATATGCTTCAATTAAAAGTAAATGGCAAAACTTCTTATCGAAAACTAATGATTAATTAATTCTTTCTGTTCAGTATTAGGTCTGTAAATAGAAATGTTTACAGGCTTTTTTATTTTATGACAAATTAGTAATTAATTAAATTGAAGAAGAATATTCAGATAAGGTTTGCTTTTTTAATTTAAATTTGTTGCAAACAAAAAAATGTACATTTTAAAAATAAAAGGGAGTGCTAAAATTCCTGATTATATTCAGATCAGGGACGATGATTTTACACTGGTGGCCTATTTCAGGCACGACAGGCCCGAACACGGATTAAAAAAATTCGCGCTTGAAAAAAAGATGGAAGATATTATCACTATCATCAGGGAATTGCCTTATGGTAAAATTCAAAAAATTTCATTTCAACTCTGATGTGTCAACAATTCGTATATTTGACTTTTAAAGCGATTTAAATGGAAGCGGAAAAAATAATTGCCTTAAACAATATAAATGTTTTTCATCGCAACATCCTTGTGTTATCTGATGTTTCCATTACGGTGAACAAAGGTGAATTTGTGTATCTGATCGGGAAAACCGGCAGTGGGAAAAGCAGTCTGATGAAAGTGCTTTATGCCGATCTTCCTGCTTTTGACGGAGAAGCAATGGTAGCAGGGTTTGACCTGTGTACCATCAGAAATAAAGATATTCCTTTTTTGCGCAGGAAGATCGGAATTGTGTTTCAGGATTTTCAATTGCTGATCGACAGAAGCATTGATGATAACATGAAGTTTGTGATGAAATCCACCGGCTGGAAAGATAAAGTAGCTATGGATGAGCGCATACAGCAAGTGTTTGAGAAAGTAGGATTGCAGACAAAAGGTTTTAAATTTCCTCATCAGTTATCTGCAGGCGAACAACAAAGAGTAGTTGTTGCACGCGCATTGCTTAACGATCCTGCCATTATACTTGCTGATGAACCCACCGGAAATCTCGATCCTGAAACTTCCACGGATATTTTACAATTACTTCACGATATCAGCAAAAGCGGAACTTCGGTGCTGATGGCAACTCATGATTATACAATGATACATCAATTTCCCGGAAGAACCATCAAGTGCGAAAATGGAAAAGTCTTTGATTCGTCAAATTAGAATGCGATGCTTTCTGTTTTAATTCCTGTATTCAATTTCGATGTAAGAAATCTCGTCAGGGAAATTCATGAGCAAGCTATAGTAATGCAGATCCCTTTTGAAATATTATGTTTCGATGATGCTTCAGATCAGAAATATATGGAAATAAATAATGAATTATCTACTCTTTCATTTGTAAAGATTGTTAATCTTTCGGAAAATCTCGGCCGCTCTGCCATACGCAACAGGCTTGCCGAAGAAGCAAAGTACGATCAACTGCTTTTTATGGATTGTGATTCGAAAATAATGTCAAAAGATTACATTAAAAACTACATCGGTCAATTACATCCTGACAAACTGATCTACGGCGGAAGAGTTTATGATCCGCAAGCTCCGTCGGATTCAAAGCTTCTGCTGCACTGGGTTTACGGATCGAACAGAGAGGTGATTCCTGTGGAAAAAAGAAAACTGCAACCCTACAAAAGTTTTCAGACAAATAATTTTGTGATGCCGAAAAAGATTTTTCTTTCTATCAGATTGAATGAAGCGCTAAAGGGATACGGACATGAAGATACTCTTCTGGGAAATGAACTTGAATCGAGTAAGATTGAGATACTTCATATTGAAAACCCCTTGTGCCACATAGGACTCGAGAGTGCGGAAGAATTTCTGAAAAAGACCGATCAGGGACTTGATAACCTCTGCTACCTGATGCAAAACAACATGAAGACCGATAATGTAAAACTCGTGCGGGTGTTTAAAAGAATTCGCTGCTGGGGGATGACGGGATTATATTATTCGCGTTACGGCAAAAGGAAACAGGATATCAAAAATAATTTACTTTCAGAAAGGCCCGATCTGCGGCTATTCGATCATTACAAATTAATAAGCCTGATTGAAAAGGTAAAGAGCTACAAAAAAGGTTTGTAAATACTGATCAGTTTTTCTTCTTCGTTTTCCCAGCAGAATTCAACAGCGGCCTTCTTCGCATTTTCTTTTAAAGACTTCAGCAATGGCTCGTCGTGGATGAGAGTGTTTATTTTTTCAGCAATATGTTCGGGTGAATGATTTTCGATAAAAACTCCCGCATTATATTTTTCAAGCACCGCTTTGATCTCCACCAGGGGGGAAGCCAGGACAGGAACCCCTGCCTGAAGGTAATCGAAAAGTTTATTGGGCAGGCTGAAGTGGTAATTAATATTAGTGTCTTTATCCAAAGTCAAACCCAGATCGGCATGAACAGTGTACTGGAACAGTGTTTCGAAAGGCTGCTTAGGAACAAAGATCACATGGTCGGACAGCTTATTTTTGTTTACTGTTTCTTTTAATATTTCAATCACATCTCCCCCACCCACGATGACCAACACTGCGTCTTGCACGAACTTCATGGCGACCACGGCTTCCTCTGCACCGCGGTCCACGTTTATCCATGCGCCCTGCAGCAGAATAATTTTATTATCCTCCGGAAGGTTTAATTCCTTTTTGGTTTTTGTGAAAACGATTTCCTTACGGGCGGGCATATTGCGGACAACTTTCACATCATTCCCATAAAGATCATGATACAAATTGGCGATGGACTGATTGACTGTGTATACTGATCTCAACTTCGGGAAGATCCACCGCTCGATGCAGAGCCAGGTGTTGCGCGCAAACTTATTATGCTCAAGTTCTGGCACACCGGTGAAAAACTCATGGCTGTCGTAAACCAGTTGTTTACCTTTTATCTTTTTTGCCAGGTAATTTCCCAGCAACGTATCGAGATCGTTTGCTACCAGCAGATGGAATTTATGAAACAGCAGAAAGCGGAATAAACGATAGTTGAATGCAGCATAAAACAGCGGGCCCTTTTTGAAACACAAATGAAAGCGTTTTGTTTTATAAGCACGTGGGGGCAGCGGCAGGCTGGAAGGAAGTATGCGCCCAATTAATAGCACATCAAAGCCCATTTTAACCAAAGTCATGCAGGTGCGGTGCACGCGCTGATCGGAGGAAAGATCGTTGGTGACGGAAACAATTACCTTTTTCAATGAATGAATTTATAATGCTTATGCGAAAGTAGGAAAATTATTAGAAGTCAGAAGTGAGATTAGGAAGTGAAATTCAGATTAATGTTTAATATTTTATGCTCACTATTCACCGCTGATGCAAGTGTCATGTTTAATCCGCAGGCACTGTTGATTTATTCCTGTTAAACTTCACCCCTTCTTTTTTGCAGATGACCTGGGTTACATGGTTTCCCATCATCACCACATTGTTCAGTCCACCGGCTACACCTGCCCATTGACCTGTCATGTAAAAATTTTTCAGTCCCTTGATCTGCCAGGCTGTTGATTTTCCAAAGGTCTTTCTGGTTCCTTTCCAGCTTATCTGCCCCCCTGTCCAGTTGTTGGTATAACGGATATAGGTTGCAGGGGTAACCACATCCACCATCTCAATATTCTCTTTAATATTGCAAAAGCGCATGTCCAAAGCATCAATGATTTCAAGGGCTATGCGCTCTTTTTCATGATCGTATTTCTGCCGGTCATTCTTTCTAAGATCATTCCAATATTGCCAGTCCTTCGCTTCGGGCATCAACGTGAGCAATGTTTTACCCTGAGGTGCCGCTGAGGGGTCTTCGCAGTAGTGAGTGTATTCAAGGAAATCCAAAGTGGTGAGTGGATCGATATAAATATTCTTATCCAGCGGGAAGAATAGTTTTGCCGGTTGTTCTGTAAAATCCTTGTTGATCCCCAGGGATACATAAAGGGTTTTATCAATGGTTTGGAAAATATTGCTCTCATATCGATCCGTCACATTTTTATCTTTGAAGTTGCCTTGCAGAATATCGTAGATGGTAGTACGTCCATCAGCAGCAGAAACAATGATATCTGCAGCGTGCTTTTCACCGTTCGCGAGTTCTATACCGGTCACTAAATTATTTTCAGAATTTATGCGGGTAACATTAGCATTAAAACGGAAGGTGCCACCCAGATCCTTATACTTTTTTTCCATCAACCCTGCAATATAACCTGCCCCGCCCTGCGGATAACCGGCCTGCTTCTTATGGCGCCATACCAGCGGCATGATGGAATAGAACAAGGGAGAGTAGCTTACAAAGGCCATTTCCCATGCTCGTCTGAGGTCTGCGTTTTTAAATCCTACCGCAAAATCCCTATTGGTGATCTTCATATATTTGAAAAGACTCCTCAAGTATGGCATCATCTGATAGGCCGCCCTGAGTTTATCACGGTATGTCATGTATTCTATGGGTTTAAGAACGGGGGCATTCATATTTTTGAACTTTCTGATGATCCAGATAAATTCATTAATGAGTAATTTATCTTCGGGAGCTTTTAGCAATAATTCTGATTCCAGCTGGTCCACATCGCTATAAAAATGAATTCTTTCCCGGCTTTTGTTTTCGACCACGACATGGGTATCGGAATAAATAAACCGGATGGATTGCATATCGATGAGCTCGTTCCAGAATTGATAGGTGCTTTCGCCGGGTGATGTTCCGACCATAAAGTGAATGCAGCCATCAATCATGTAGTCATGCCGTTTCCATGAAGTACACAATCCACCGTATGAAGAGTGCATTTCAAATATCTCCGTATCAAAGCCATTCATTTGCAAAAAGCAACCTGCCGACATCCCCGCCAAACCTGCACCAATGATGATGACCTTCTTTTTTTTCCTTGTGTTATTTTTCAAAATATATTTATTTCGGAGTTTCTAAAGAATCACTGCCTGCTTTATTTTTCCCTCGCTTGTGTTTTGCTGCCAAATAATTTGCAAGCTGCTTATCCAGATCTTTGGTAACAGAAACAATTACTTTTTTCAATGAAAGAATTAAAAATTACTTATGCGAAAGTAGGAAAAAAATGAAGAATGCAACCATTCAACTTCGCTTCTTTGATGACGGCTTACTACAAGTTCGATGCGAAGTTGCAAACTTCGCCTTTTTGGGGTTTATTGTTATATGTACTTTATACTTTCTTTCTTTTGTCTTGACACAAAAGAAAGAAATAAAGAAAAAGTCAAGACTGTCTGAATTTTTTTTTGTTTTCTACGGGTCGCATCTTATCACGCGATAAGAGCCGCGCAAACGCACTGGCAGCCTAAGCTCGCTTATCCGCTTACCAGGCCCAGCGCACAGATGCTACCTTAAAAAGCTACAAAAAATTCAGAAGGTCCATTTGGTTTCTGCTACGCAGAAATAATTTTTTTGTGACGCAATTTTTAATGAATGATCATCATTGCGAGGACGCTGGGCTGTCACACTGAGCCACTGCTTTTTCGCAGTGTGTCGAAGTGTGTGCGGAGGAGCGGACGAAGCAATCTCTTTATTGATTTTTATTCCCATTTCTTTTGCTCGCCCAAAAGAAACGGGAGAAAGAAAAGGGCGCCACGAACACCAACCGCAAAGATTTAACACTTTCAGGTATCCACTTTAGACAATTATCTTCCTTGCGGTTCGCACTGTTCGTGGACATCAGCCGCACCGGCAGGAAGGAATTGGTATTTGACGAATTGTAATCGTTATTCGATTTTATTAACGCAAATTTTAAAAGGTGGGGATTTTTGTTTTACGGAATTTACAAGAATGATTTTTAAATTGTAATCAGCACCTTTCAAATTACAGAATAATAAATATCCTTACTTTTACGCTTTCAATCATTCTGTATTAGCTGAAATATGATTAGTCAACTTGTTCACTGGGATCATTCGCTATTTCTTTTTCTCAATGGAATGCATAATGAATTCTGGGATGTGGTGATGTATTGGACCAGCGAAAAGCTTACCTGGATTCCTCTGTACGTGATATGGCTTATTTATATTATCAGAAAACAAAAATATTATTCTGTTATTTATTTATTATTTGTTGCGCTGCTCATAACATGCAGCGATCAGGCATCGGTGCATTTTTTCAAAAATATTTTTATGCGACTGCGGCCCTGCCACGAACCTTTGTTGCAGGGAATGGTGCACACCGTAAACGGAGAATGCGGTGGTGATTTCGGTTTTGTTTCGTCACATGCTGCAAACTTTTTTGCACTGGCTATGTTTTTTACAAGAACCATCGGAAGAGATTTTAAAAAATATGCATGGATTTCGTTTGTACTTGCAGCTTACATTTCTTATAGCAGGATATATCTGGGTGTGCATTTTCCGGGTGATGTTTTGTGTGGCTCTATATTAGGTCTTTTGATAGGTTTTCTTATTTCAATACTGTATCATTTTTTTATAAATAAATACTTCCCTCATACTCTGGTCGATCATTTTGGAAAAAAGAAATGTAACGTTGAATAATATTATTCCTGCTTTTCTTTGTAAGGCCTTATAATATTTCTAAGTGCCCGGTCGTAACTGATGTAATTCCAAACCCAGTCAACAAAAACTACAAGTCTGTTCCTGAATCCTACTATACTCATCAGATGCACAAATGTCCAAATGAGCCAGGCAAACATTCCATGGAACCGGAACCTGTGCAGATCAGCCACTGCCTTGTTGCGGCTTATGATAGCCATACTTCCTTTATCTTTATAAGAAAACGGAAGCATTTGTTTTTTATTCAGCGAGCGATATATATTTTCAGCAAGTTGTTTTCCTTCTTGTATTGCAACCTGCGCCACCATTGGCAATCCGTTAGGATTTTTTTCATCAGCCAGAGAAGCTACATCACCAATAGCAAAAACATTTTGTAGTCCTTCCATCTGATTAAATGAATTCACTTTGATTCTGTTTCCCCTGCTTATTGAATCCTTCAAAATCCCGGAAGGCACAGTTCCTTTCACACCGGCAGTCCATATCAATGTTTTTGCTATGATCGGAGAGACTTTATCCAGTGTCACTGTGTTGCCATCATAGTCTAGTAATTTCACATTCAGTAAAACTTTCACTCCGGACTTTTCCAAAAATTGCTGTGCTTTCCGTGAAGCATTATCTGACATGACAGACAGCAGGCGATCTGCCGCTTCAATGAGTGTGATTGTCATTTGGCCGAGGTCTAATTCCGGATAATCTTTAATGAAAATATGTTTCTTCATTTCATTCAGGGCACCTGCCATTTCAACGCCTGTGGGGCCGCCACCTGCAATCACAAAATTCAAGCAGGCAATGCGCTCTTCAGCAGTAACTGCAATAGCAGCCTTTTCCAGATTCTGAAGAATGACAGTCCGCAGATCTTCCGTCTGTGGAATAGATTTCATCACCATGGCATGCTTTGCTATTCCTGCATTTCCAAAAAAATTTGCCTCACTGCCTGTAGCTATAATAAGGTAATCATATTTGATTGCACCAATATTTGTCAATAATAAGTTATCATCTGTTTTTAGCTCCAGCACTTCAGCCATTCGGAACATTACGTTTTTAAACTTCCTCACAAAACGCCTTAACGGAAATGCTATTGACTCCACTTCAAGTCCGCCTGTTGCTACCTGATACAGCAAGGGTTGAAATATATGATAATTATTTTTATCAATCAGAATTACCTGGCAAGGAATTTTTTTAAGATGCTTCACTATGGACAATCCGGCAAAGCCGCCTCCCACAATAACCACACGGGGCAATGAAGATGAAGGAATGTTTAGACTCATAATAAAATTAATATCCCAATTCCTTACCGGAAATGGAATCAATAAGCACTTTGAAAACCGCCACGTTCCTTATTGCCGGCGTCGCATATGAAAAAATTTTTCCGGTATATTTCTGCATGATGATATTCATCGCTTCTATTTTCTTTTCATCTTCATCAATGAATGCAACATTTCCAAAAGCTACGACTGATCTGAATTTCATGCCGAAACTACAAGCCACATCTTCACTTTGAAATGATAATTGATGATCTGTACTGAAAGCAATACAAACCTTGCTATTGTGTTTGAGAATTTCCATTTTCTTTCCTTCCAGAGCAGAATGCAGATAGAACGTTTGATCTTTATAACCGAAATTAAAAGGAAGCACATATGGCTGATGATTCAAATCAACCATACCCACATAACACACTTTACATTTTTGAATAATACTATCGAGTTCGCTTTGTGATGTTACAAGCCTTTTCTTCATTAATGATCAATTTTAATTTATGCTAAATTACTATTTTTTAATAATAAATACAGCTTCGGAATAAAGCAAATCATCAAATAAAAAATTTATTATTAAAAATAACTGATGAGATTATTAAATTCATACATTTACATACTATTTTTTATAAACACGACCTGTAGCCATAATATTTCAGATGACAGAATTAAGAAAAAAAACAAAGGAAGAGCTTATTTCTGAGATTTTAGTTTTACAGAAGAAGGCTGCTAAACTAGCTAAAAGCACCGAAGAAAAGAAACAAATAGTTACTGATAGTTTTATTGATGATCAGATGTTCAACCTGCTGGCTGAGACATCCACTTCTTCTATTTTAGTTTATGATTTCGAGATGGTACGCTATGTGAATTCCGCAGCCGCACAAATGACTGGGTATTCGAAAGAAGAGATGTTGAAAATGAAGTTTTGGGATATTGTTCATCCTGATTATGTTGAAAAAATTAAAGAGAATGCATTAAAAAGATTGAAGGGTGAGCCGATCATTCAAAGATATGAATTTAAAATTCAAAGGAAAAACGGAGAAGAAGTATGGGTGGATTTTTCAGCAAATATGATTACTTTCAAGGACCAGCCTGCTGCTTTGGGAATTGCTTTTGATATTACTGAAAAAAAAGCAGTAGAAACAGAACTTTATAATTCAAACGAACAACTTGAAACTACCCTTTGCTCGATTGGAGATGCTGTGATTACCACTGATATCAATGGACTTATTATACTGCTGAATAAAACCGCTGAACAGCTTACGGGCTGGACGCAGGACGAAGCACATGGAAAACCACTGGAGGAAGTGTTTTATATCGTTAATGAACTATCGCACCAACGTTGCATAAACCCAATCGAAAAAGTGCTGAGCACAGGTGAAATTGAGGGTCTTGCTAATCATACTGTATTGATTTCAAAGCAAGGATTGGAATACATTATTACTGACAGCGCTGCTCCTATCAGAAGCAAAGATGGGGATATCATCGGCGTGATTTTGGTTTTCAGAGATTCCACCGAACAGGCGAATACAGAAAAAGAATTGGTGACAAACGATAGAAAGACAAAGGCCATTTTGAATGCTATCCCTGATTTGATGTTTGTGTTGGATAAAGAAGGTGTTTTCCTGGATTATAAACCAAGCAGCGATCTTGTTCTTCCGCCTGAAGCATTTCTTGGAAAAAAAATAGCAGAGGTTCTTCCCCTCCTTGCTGAAGTAACGCTTCAAAATGTAGCTGAAGCTCTTAGAAGTGGTGATGTTCAGTTTTTCGAATATGAATTGCCGGTTCATGATGAAATTCATTTCTTTGAAGCACGATTAAATGTCTCTGGAGAAGAACAGGTATTGATTATCATCCGTGATATTACGCTTCGGAAAAAGGCACAGAATGCACTAATCGGTGAGGAGGAAAAACACAAAAATCTGCTGTCAAAACTAACTGATATAGTACTTGTGCATGTGGACGGAAAAATAGTTTATGTAAATGAAAGTGTGTCACAGTTCGGTTTTAATAATAAAGAAATAATCGGACAATCTGTTTTTAATTTTATCCACCAAACTGACATTTCTCAAACTACAGAAAACCTAGACAAGAGAATGAAAGGTCTTGATGCACTTCAGGTGTATCCTATTCATATCATGACTAAAGACGGCATTCAAAAGATCATTGAGGTAAGAGCATCTTTAATTAATTATGATGATCAAACGGCTGTTCTCACAGTATTGAGTGATGTGACAGAAAAAGAAGAAATAGTTGAACAGTTAAGATTGCAGAAAGCATATTTTCAGCAATTGTTCGAGGGATCCCCGGAAGGTGTGGTTTTAGTGGACAACAACGACTGCATTCGTGAAGCCAATCAGAAATTTTTAGATCTTTTTAAATATGAGGCTGCTGAAATGATAGGTCATCCAATTAATGATCTAATCGTTCCCAAAGAATTTTTATCTGAAGCATCCATGCTTTCAGGCAAAGTATTGAATAATGAGCAGATACATGCTGAATCTGTACGCAGATGCAAAAACGGTGAACTGGTTTATGTTTCCATTCTCGGAGCCCCGATTATTATTGATAAAAAGCAGGTGGGTGTTTATGGAGTCTACCGGGATATCACAGAAAGAAAGCAGACACAACAAGCCTTGAATGATGCACTTCAAAGGTTTGAATCGGTCATTGAGAATACTCCTTTGGTAGCAATACAAGGATATAACAAGGAAGGAATCATTCAGCACTGGAATGCAGCATGCCAGACTATATACGGATACAACAAGGATGAAACCATTGGGAAAAACATACAAAGTCAGGTACTCACTCCTTCCGGTATAATAGAAAGCAGGGAAATTCTGAAAACAATATGGAAAACTAAAAAACCTGCTCAGCCTTCGGAATGGCTTGTAAAAAACAAGAATGGAGATTACCGGTGGGTCTATTCTTCAATGTTCCCGATTATCGAACAGGACGAAGTGATAGAAGTTTTCTGCATGGATGTTGATATTACTGAGCGCCGGCTTGCAGAAGATGCTATCAGAAAGAATGAATACCGTCTGGAAATTCAGCTGACATTAAATCAAATGTCTGAAGCAAGTCTTCGTGAGATTACAGATTTTGCCATGGAAGCATCAGTAAAAATCACAGAAAGTGAGATTGGATATTTGGCATTTACCAGTGATGACGAATCAAAACTGATCATGCACTCCTGGTCCGAAACTGCCATGAAGGAATGCAGCATCCCAAATTATAGTCATGAATTTATTGTGGCTGAAACCGGTTTATGGGGTGAAGCTATCAGGCAGAGAAAACCCATTATCACGAATGATTATTCAAGACCCAATGAATATATAAAAGGATATCCAGGTGGTCATACAAAGTTGATACGTCACATGAATGTCCCTATTTTTGACGGCGAAAAAATTGTAGCACTCATCGGAGTGGGTAATAAACCCGCACCCTACACAGAATCTGATGTCCAACAACTTACTTTGTTGATGAACAGTTTGTGGAGAATGATTCAAAGAAAAACCGCTGAAGAGGCCCTCATTACAAGTGAAATGCAATACAGAACCCTTTATGAATCTTCCAATGATTCAATCCTGATCATGAAGGGTGACAGGTTTATTGATGGGAATTCCAAAACTTTGAAATTATTTGGCTGCAAACGTGAAGATTTTATTGGTAGCCTTCCATGGGATTTTTCACCAGAGATACAGCCCGACGGTATGCTTTCTTCTGAAAAAGGAGCGCAAAAAGTGAAGTTGGCACTTGAAGGAAAACCGCAATCTTTTGAATGGAAACATTCTACTTTAGATGGAACCGTGTTTGATGCTGAAGTCAGTTTGAAACGACTTGAGATAAAAAATGAATTCTATATCCAAGCTATAGTCAGAGATATTTCCGACAGAAAAAAAGCTGAAGAAGCACTGACAGAAAGCGAATCAAAATTCAGAGCTTTAGTGGAATCTTCCACAGACCTGATCTGGGAAACTAATTTGGCCGGAGTTTACACTTATGTAAGTCCGCAAATTGAAAAATTGTTAGGACTTAAACCTGCCGAAGTGATTAACAAATCACCATTTGATTTCGTACATGAACAGGAAAGAACTGAAGCAAAAAACATTTCTGATGCTATTGTTAAAGCCCGCCAACCATTCAATTATCTTGTAAATAAATTTGTACATCATGATGATCGAATTGTTTATCTGGAAACAAGTGGTATAGCTATTTTTGATGAATCCGGCACCATTAAAGGTTATCGCGGTGTCAGCCGTGATATTACAGAACGTAAGCAAACGGAATTAGCACTGATTGAAAGCGAAGAAAGATACCGCCACCTGACCGAAAATTCAAATGATATCATTGCTAAAATTAATGCATCCGGAATCATACAGTACATTTCTCCCATCTGTTTGAATTTGCTGGGCTCCGGACAAAATGATTTAATAGGTATCTCTATTTTTGATCTGGTGCTTCCAGATGAAGTCGACCTTTTGAGAAAACATTATTTTAATCAGGTAAGTCATAATTCAAGTTCATTAATCAAACATCATTTAAAAAAATCCAACGGGTCCTATGCACTTTTCGAAACCAGCACCCAGATTATTTTCGTACCTGAAACAAAAGAGGTGCTCGAAGTTGTTTGTGTTTCGCGCGATCTAACTGAAATACAAAAACGGGAAGAACTTGTCAAAGCCAAGGAAGCTGCAGAAATGGCCAATAAAGCAAAGTCAGAATTTCTTGCCAACATGAGTCATGAAATACGTAATCCGATGAATGTAATTATCGGTTTAAGCAAGACCCTTTCTAAAACGCCTCTTGAAGAAGACCAAAAGAAATTTGTCGACTCGATCAAAATTTCATCACAGAATCTGATGAATATTTTAAATGATATTTTAGATTTTTCAAAAATTGAAGCTAAGAAAGTTGAAATAAGTAATCAGGAATTTGATCTGAATCTTATAATACAGGAAATTGTTCTTTTATTCGAAAACCAGGCAGAGCAAAAGGGTTTGAAATTTACATATCAGATGGATGAACTGCCGGGGCTTCTTTTTGGCGACTCTGCAAAACTACGGCAAATCCTTATTAATCTTTTGAGCAATGCCATTAAGTTTACAGAAGAAGGCTTTGTGGATATGACTATTCAAAAAGTCCATCAATCGAATCATGCAGTACGACTTAAATTTACTATCAGTGATTCTGGCGTAGGCATCAAGAAAGAAGATTATTCAAAAATTTTTCAATCGTTTCAACAACTTGACAGTTCAAGCACAAAGCAATTCACCGGCACAGGTCTTGGATTGGCCATTGTAAAAAGTTATACTGAACTACTTAGCGGGAACATTTCCTTCGAAAGTGAATTTAATAAGGGGAGCCAGTTTATTTTACAAATTCAGTTCAGTATTGCAGATCAACGAATCGAAAAAATTTCAGAAGAAACACTGAAGAAGGATAAAAATAAAATTTCACGTAAACTGTCAATTCTTTTAGCAGAGGACGATGCCATCAATCAGCTTTATCTCAAAGGTTTTCTTGAGGCTCAGGGATGGATTGTCGATAGTGCCTTTAATGGATTACAGGCCATCGAAAAATTCGAAAAGAATAAATATGAAATTATCTTAATGGACGGACAGATGCCAAAGATGGACGGGTTTGATGCGGCACGAAAAATAAGAGAACTCGAAAAGGGAAAGAATGAACGCATTCCTATCATTGCTATTACTGGTTATGCAGTAACCGGCGACAGAGAGCGATTCCTTGAAGCAGGTATGGATGATCATATTACCAAACCTGTCGATGAACAAAGATTATTGTAC
>Ga0182027_10007937_pt1 | contig 15559 bp, 11 predicted proteins | sample 712E1DmetaG_FD_121300 | JGI IMG/M metagenome (GOLD analysis project Ga0182027, IMG submission 121300) | Permafrost microbial communities from Stordalen Mire, Sweden - 712E1D metaG (Illumina Assembly) | ecosystem: Environmental > Terrestrial > Soil > Wetlands > Permafrost | place: Sweden...
CGGGCGCGCCGCCGCGTCCTGAACGAGCACTCGACGGCTTGCCGGGCGGAACAATTCGAGACCCTCATTCACGAAGGCATGGAGGATCGCGTGCTTTCACGTCACTATGGAACCTAGGCCAAGGCCCACTCCTTTCCAATTTATGGGCAGACTGATCCTCTACGGTCTGGGGACCCTTGCCTTCATGCTGATTTCGGTCGTTGATTTCCTCTGGACCACCCTGTATTTCCTGCTGCGCAAGGCCGTGCGGCGCGGCGGGTTGACGCCGGTTCTCTGGAAAACCGGCGCATACCTGGGCGGGAGGATTTATTGGGTCGCCGGGGTCGGCTTCGTCCTGCTGGCCACGCTCGTCTGGTTCATGGTTACGCCTTGAATCCCGTAAAGCGCAATCAGGAGGGTCAAATCGTCCTCAATCTTAATCTTGTGGCTGCGGGTGTATCCCTGAATTCTCCGGGCGGAGCTGTATTGATGAAGCCTCGCGGGCTATTATGATTGAACCGCGTAGCGGTTCGATCGTTCGACCCACCGTCTGAATGATCGAACCGATCAATCGGTTCTTGGTTTCATTCGCGTGCTGACCGTGGGTTGATTCGTCGAAACAGACGAATCAACCCACGGCTTTGAGATCGAACCGCTACGCGGTTCAGAGAATTCAGGGATGCTGCGCCCCCCCCGGGCTGAATTCTGGCTGGCATTGAAATTGCTCATTTTTTGGGGAAGCGGTGGGGGCGTTCGATCCGGGTCCGGATCGAGGCCAAGGAGGGTGCGATCCATGCTTGCAATGGCGTTGCTTATTATTGTGATTCTTTTGATTCTGGGCTTTTTGCCGTCATGGCCGTACAGTCGCGCCTGGGGATATTATCCCAGCGGGCTGCTGGGACTGATCCTGGTTATCATGCTGATCATGATGCTGTTATAAACCGAGGGGACCACGAGCGAGGTGCCCGAATCCCTTTTTGCGACCTTGAAAAGATAAAAGATGATGAAAGGGGGGCGTCATGAAGCAGCGCGGCCTGGACGTGACGATGGCCTACCGCGACGAGCGAATCTGGAAGAACTTCTTCACCCCCGAAATGTCGGCCTGGTTTGAACAATATTATGAGGCGCGCGGGGTCGTCCTGCGGCCGGGAAGCCGATTGGCCGCTCTGCGCGGCCAGGGCGCCAGCGGGCCGGTCGAGGCCGTCGTGCTGGCCGATGGCGCCGAGCTGGCGGCGGACCTGGTCATCGTCGGGATCGGCGTCGAACCGGTGGTCGACCTGTTTGAGGGGACCGGCCTCAAAATCCATAACGGGATCGAGGTCAATGAGTTCCTCGAGACCGGCGTGCCGGGGGTCTATGCCGCGGGCGACGTGGCCAACTATTACGATCCGCTCTTTGAAAAACGCCGGCGCGTCGAGCACTGGGACAACGCCGGCGCGCAGGGGGAGTATCTGGCCCGCAAGCTGGCCGGGACTCACGAGCAGTTCCTGCATGTCCCTTACTTTTTTTCCGATGTATTCGATCTTTCCTATGAGTTTTGGGGCGATCTCGCCGGCGCCGACCGGGTCGCGACGCGCGGCCAGATCCAGGGCGGCGCGTTCAGCACGTGGTGGCTGCGCGAGGGACGGCTGGTGGCGGCGTTCGTGCTCGACCGTCCCGACGAGGAGCGCGAACTGGCGCAACAGTGGATCCGTGAGCGGGCTCAGGTGCCCGCCGGCGTGCTGGATGACGAAGCCCATTCGCTGACCCCGCTGCTTTGAGCGAGACGAGAGGGCTTTGCACCCCTCGATGACGATAACGAGCACGAAGTATCAGGTAGAAATCTTCTGGGGGGAGCAGTTCTGAATTCTATCCAAACAGGAGAGAAGTGTGGCGGCGTCCGAGCCATTGACTCGCGATCCCCGAAGGGGATCCATTTGAATAGCCCCGGGTAAAGCGAAGCGCAACCCGGGGTTTTCCGGCGCACCCCATGTCCCGGCCCTGAAGGGGCCGCACCTCTGCGCGTGACCGTTTTTGTGCGGCCCCGTCAGGGCCGGAATGTTTGGGGTTCGCCGACCCCAGGTTTCGCGAATACGCTCCACCTGGGGCTATTCAGATTCGCCCCCTTCGGGGGCAACAAAATAATCATAGCCTTACGCAGGTTGTAGAATAATTATCTGCACCCATCTTCTGGAATCGCTCTCGAAAGCGATTGACATAAGTTGTCAGGCCGTGATTGCAGTCCCGGTAGGGACGACTCGCTTTCAGCCCAGGACTTTAGTCCTGGGAAATCAGCGGTTTGGATGCCGAGTCCCGTAGGGACGGCAGAAATCAATGCCGGAGAACTTCTGTCAGCGAGGTTAACCCGAAACGAATCACGCTGGGCCCTCGGGCGCCTTGTCCCATGCGCCAAGTTCCAGGGCGTTCTCGATCGCCAGAATTTCGTACGGCGTCTGGCCGCCGCCCGGGTGATCGATCGTCACGGCGTCGCCGACCTTGTGGCCCATGAACTGCTGGGCCAGCGGCGCCTGCATCGAGAGGATATGCCGCTCGGGATTGGCCTCCCAGCGCCCCAGGATCGTGTAGGTCTCTTCCTCGTGGCTCTTGAGATTGAGCACGCGGAACTGCGTGCCGAAGCAAATCGTCGCCGGGTCGATCTCCTGCGCGTGGACGACTTGGGCCCGCGAGAGCAGGTCGCTCAGGCTGGCCTGCTGCTGGACGAGCATTTTCTGCTCCTCCTTGGCGTACTGGTATCCGGCGTTCTCGCGCAGGTCGCCCTCCATGCGCGCCTCTTCGATCACCTTGGAGTTCTTGGGGATTTTGGTGCTGGTGATCGTACGCAGTTCGGCGAGTTTGTCGGAGTAGGCCCGCGCCGTGCAATAATGGGCTTCGTCCTCGGCGGATTTGGCCGGCGCTTCTTGCAGGTCGCGGCGGGTCAGGGTGATCATCCGGTCGGCCTGCGCGCGGAACGCGGCGGGCAGGGCCGGGTGAACCTGGATCGTGTGGCGCAGGCGATTGGCGGCGTCGCGGCTCATCGCCTGAACCGTGCGCGCGAGCGCCTCGAATTTGTTCGCCGCCAGGAGCGTGCGCATGCGCGAGAGGAGGCTCTTGGCCGCGCCGACCGCCTCGGCCGGGCCGCCGTCGCTGGCCAGCCGCTGCCAGTTTTCCATCGCCTCGAGCACGTCGGGCACCACGGCCGAGGGGGGATAGGTGTCGTGCAGGTGGCTCCACGAGCCGTCCAGCGTGGCGCGCACGGCCCAGGCGTACGTGTCGGGGTTGGCCAGCGGGCGGTCGAACAGGCGCTGCAGCGCGGCCACCGCCGCGTCGAGGTGGTTTTCCTCGTCCAAGGCGCCCCAAAGCGCCTGGGCCAGCTTGACCGGGGCCAGCGGCAGGAGCGCGGCCGCCTGTTGACAGCCGGCCTCGCCGTCGCGCTCGATCAGCCGGGCGAAGGCGCGAATGCCGTAATCGACGTTGTCCATTTCAAACAGAATGCGGTAGTCGCCGATGGCGGCGAGGATCGGCGCGCTGTCGGGCGGGCGAAGGCCGGCTTCGGGGATGGCCAAAGCCAAATCCTCGAGCATGTAAGCGACCTCCAGCCGGGCGGCCGGGCCGGCCTCGGCCAGGAGTTGCCGGTCCTCTTCCAGGCGTGCGCCCATCCGTTTGGCCAGCGCCAGCGGCAGGCCGGCTTCGTGGGCGCGGCGGGCGAGCTGACGGATCAGCTCGGCCTTGAGCGCCGTCCCGGCGTCTTCGGCGAAGAAACGCTCCTCGATTTCCTGCTCGAAACTGCGCGGCAGCTCGCGCAGATGGATCGGCGTGTGCGCGCCGCCCGAGGGGTCGAAATCAAGATAAGGATCGAGCTTGAGCGCCTCGCGCGTCCGGCTCCACCAGCCGTTCCACTGCTCGGCGGCGATGACCGATGGCGTGAGCAGCGCCTTGAGTTCCCCCTGCTTGACCTGGCGGCCCGTCTGCGAGGCGAGCACCCGCTTGACCAGGGCCGCCGGATCGCTTTCGGCCAGCTTGCGCAGCGATTCCGGATCCTTGGTCCGCTGGGCCAGGTAATGATGCGCCTCGATATGGGCGAGATGCTTGCGCACCCCTTCGACCGTCATGAGCTTGGCCGGGTCGGCCGGAAAAGCGAGCGTGACCTTGCTGGCGCTCAGGTCCAGCTCCTGGACAACCCCTTCGCCCCAATCGTAGTGCTGATAGACCTGGCCGGGGGTCAGTTTATACCACTCCTGAAAGGCTTGGAAGCCCTCGACGAGCGAACCGTCGCCCGTCAGGCCGATATGCCGGATCAGCGCCTCACGCATCTCCAGGTCGGCGTAGGCTCCGCGCAACGCCTCGAGCAGCGCCGGACGCAGCAGCGCGGATTTGGGGAAAATGGGGAGGATGGCCGCCAGGAGGCGCAAGGCGGTTCGATATTTATGGTTTTCCAGCCGGTTTTCCAGCAACAGGCCGAGCAGCTCTTCGGCCTGCGTGAAGGCGTCGGCCCGGCGCATCGCCTTGAGCCAATTCTTATAAAAGGCGCCCTGACTGGGCAGCGCGCCGATCTGCTCGATCCAGCATGCCTCGACCTGCTGGAGCTTGTTCTCTTTGGTCCATTCCAGCAGTTGGCCGGTTAATTCTTGTTGCGTCAGCGGTGTGGCCATGATGGGAACTCGTCACTTCGGAGCATTCGGTTCCTTTCCGCGCCTGCGCTTGCTCGTAATCGCAATAGAATCAATATTCGGTCGCGAGCCTGCCGGCGGGGAACCGGTCGCAAGGGTTGGGGTCCGCGGGGCGGACCGTCATCCTTACGATCTTAGCCCTCCCCGCCCCCCTTGGCAAGCCTTCCCCGCTTGGGCGGGCGCCAATGCTTGCGGCTGGCCGACAAAATCCGCACGGCCGGCCTGAATGGCGAATGGATCATTGTAATGACTAAAATTAAATGTTAACATGGCTGGCGCTGGTTGGGCAGGGGCAGATCCGACGGAGAAGTCGGGGGGTAAAAATCAGTTGCCAGTGGCCCGTGCAAATAGGTATGTTACGATTTTGACCGGTGGCCAAGCCTGGCTGAGACCCCTGGCCGCGGTCGCTTTTTATTCTTGTAAGGATGGATGGAAAGTCTTTCGCCTGATGGCCGGACCCAAGATCGGTTCGCCATTAAATTTATCCGAGATTGGAAAGACCGAAGATGGCCGTACCCTTTATTGATTTGTCCCGACAGCACCATTCGATCCAACGCGACCTGCTCAAGGCCGCCGAAGAACTGCTGAGCGTCAATGCGTATATTCTCGGTCCGGTTGTCGAGCGTTTCGAGAAGCATTTCGCCGAACACATGGGCGTCAAGCACGCCATCGGCGTCAATTCCGGCACCGACGCCCTGCTGATGACCCTGCACGCGCTGGGCCTCCAACCGGGCGATGAGGTCATCGTGCCGGTCTACACCTTTGTCGCCACGGCCGATGTCGTCCCGCGCGTCGGGGCCAACATCGTCTTCGTCGATGTCAATCAGGACTTCACCCTCGATATCGAGGCGGTGCGGGCGGCCATCACCGACAAGACCCGCGCCATCCTGGCCGTCCACCTTTACGGCCGGACCGCCGACGTCGAAGCGTTGGAGCAGATCTCCACCGAATTCGGCATCCACTTGATCGAGGACGTTTGCCAGGCCACCGGCGCCGAGATCAACGGCAAAGCGGCCGGGACCTTCGGCATCGCCGGGGCGTTCAGCTTCTATCCGACCAAGAACCTGGGCGGCTTCGGCGACGGCGGCATGGTCATCACCAATAACGACGAGCTGGCCTCGCGCCTGCGCATTTACCGCGATCACGGCCGCGAGCGCGACGGCAAATTCGTGGAGATCGGCTATAACAGCCGGCTCGATGCCCTCCAGGCCGCGCTGCTCGACGTCAAGCTCGACAACCTGAGCGAGGACAACGCCGACCGGATCGCCAACGCCGCGTTCTATCAGGAGACCCTGAACCAGGACAACTTCCTGCTTCCCACGTCGGGCGTCGAGGGAAGCCATGTCTTTAACCTTTATACGATCCGCCACGCCCAGCGCGACCAACTGCGCGCCTTCCTCAAAGACCGCCAGATCGACACGGCGGTCTACTATGCCCGGCCGCTGCACCTGGAGCCCTGTTTCGAGTACCTCGGTTACGTGGAAGGCCACTTCCCGGTCGCCGAGCAGATGGCCCGCGAGGTTCTGTCGCTGCCCGTGGCGCCGGGCTTGACCCGCCAGGAGCTCGAAGAAGTCGCCCACGCCATGGAGCTGTTCGCGCAGACTTATTCGACGACGACCCGTTAGGGCGCCGCGCGCGTTTGGATTGACGAATCGTATTTGACGGCGCAGCCGTCTTTGGAGTGCGGCGGCTTGCCGCCGCTTTTGTTTGCCAATCCGTCATTTCACCCTTGACGATGAATTCGCGCGCCGCGCGCGAAGATTTGGCGGAGGAGGGACGAATCCGCCAATGAGCGCCGCCGAATCTTACATCCTGGGCATTGAGAGTTCCTGCGACGAGACCGCCTGCGCGCTGGTCACGCGCGAGGGGCGCATCCGCGTCAGCGCCGTGGCCTCGCAGGTGGATCTGCACGCCCGATTCGGCGGGGTCGTCCCCGAGATCGCCGCGCGCATGCACATCCAGGCCTGCCTGCCGCTGGTCCAAGAGGTGCTCGACGAAACCGGCGCCACCTGGACCCAAATCGAATCGATCGCCGTCACCCAGGGGCCGGGCCTGATCGGCTGCCTGCTGGTCGGGCTGGAGACGGCCAAGACGCTGGCCTGGCTCCGCCGCAAACCGCTCATCGCCGTCAATCACCTGGCGGGGCATCTATACGGCGTGAACCTCGTCCCCGAGCGCGGCGCGCACACTCTGATCGAGCACGGCGAAACCTTCCATGTCCTCCCGCTCGCTCCCGAGTCCGGCGCCGACCCGCAGGCCACTCCCGAGCCGCTGCGCGTCGACCGGCCCCCCTACCCGCACGTCGGCCTGATCGTCTCGGGCGGCCATACCTCGCTGGTCTGGGCCGAGTCGCCCGACCGTTTCGAGACCATCGCCCAGACCCGCGACGACGCCGCCGGCGAGGCCTACGACAAGGTCGCCCGCGTGATGGGCCTGGGATACCCCGGCGGGCCGATCGTGGACCGGCTGGCCGCCGAGGGCAACCCGGACGGATTCGCCGTCACCACGCCGATGATGCGGCGCGACAAGCCCGATTTTTCCTTCAGCGGTTTAAAAACAGCGGTCGGCCGCGAAGCCGAGCGGCTCAAGGCCCAGCACGGCGGGACGATCCCCGAGCCGAGGCTCAAGGACCTTTGCGCCGCGTTCCAACGCGCGGCCGTCGAGGCGTTGATGGGCAAGTCGCTCGACGCGGCCCATGCGCGCGGCGCCCGCGACCTGGTCATCACCGGCGGGGTCGCCTGTAACTGCGGTCTGCGCGCTCGCGCGGCCGAGCTGACCGTCCGCCGCCACGGCGTGCGCGTCTGGTTTCCCCATCCCTCGCTCTGCACCGACAACGCCGCGATGATCGCCGGGCTGGCCTGGAACCTCAAGCCGCTCGACGCCCAGGAGGCGCTTTGCCTTAACGCCCAGGCGACGATGTCGTTGTCCTAGGCTCATTTTAGAAAGTCGCCGTCTCCCTGGGGGGGACGGCGACTTTCTTACTTCAAGCGTGTCGGGTTTACTTATTGGGCCGAGTCCGTCGGCGTGAAGTCGATTTGAGTGCCTGTCCCCTTGATCGACAGCGTGCCGGAAAGGCACACAAGGATATTGCTAAACGTCACGTCGCCCTTGAACGTCAGCTTGATGGAGGGACTGAAGGTTGTCACACCCTTCTTTGTCTTGACATCGTTATCTTCAGTGACCTTGGTGAAGGTGAGGCCAGTGGTCTGGCCCAGGGCAAGCTTGGCTTGGGGGTTCATGCCATTGACCATGCCACCGACCGCAAACGTCATGTCGGTGTTGTCAAGAGTGAGCCAAACGTCGCCGTTCTTCTGGATGCTGTAAGTGCCGAAAAATGTGAAATTATCGTTCTCATCGTCAAAGATCATGAATTCATTGTCGTCCAAGGAGCCCTCACCATCATCGGTCGGGCCAAAAACGATCGTAAAATCGGTACAGATCGTGGCCTTAAGACTGGCCTTGAATTTAATGTTCGTGCCTTTGCCGGCAACCTTGGCATCCAAGGCGATCTTGACTGGGACGTCAAACGCTAGGCCGGCAACCAGATCCACGGGAGCGGAGGAATGAGAGGCGGCATGAGACGTGACGGCCGTGGAGAACATGCACAACGCGGCCACGCAGCCCACCATTACTGAGACAAACCTTAAAGTACGCATAACTGAACCTCTTTGTAAGTTTAATTTAATACAAGCATTGTTGAATCCGACATCGCCCGACTCGGCCCTAACCCATCACCCCCTTTTTTTGACAGTCATACTTGCCTCCCTTCTTGCCATACAAGTCGAATACGAAGGGAAGATTAGCAACAGGACACAAAATGCACAAGAAAAAAGTTACAAAAGTAAACGCGGTTCAGCCCTCCCGTTCAGCCAGCCCCCTTCAAAACGAGGGTTGCATTTCCCGGCCCAACCTTGTAATAGTCAAGGTTTCCACGGGCCGGCGGCGGCTTTGCCATGGCCTTCGCGCCGCCCGGAGGATCGCCCGACTGCCACTCCATGAAGGACCCCAACGCCCATGAAAATCGTGCTGGCTTACTCCGGCGGACTCGACACCTCGGTCATCCTGAAATGGCTCGCCGAGCGTTATCAGGCCGAAATCATCGCCTTTTGCGCCGATATCGGCCAGGAGGAGGAACTCGACGGCATCCCCGAAAAAGCTCGCAAAACCGGCGCCGGCAAGTGCTACATCGTGGACTTGGTCGAGGAATTCGCCAGCGATTTCATCTACCCGATGATCCAGGCCGGCGCGATCTACGAGGGGGAATATTTTCTGGGCACCTCGATCGCCCGCCCGCTGATCGCCAAGGCCCAGATCGAGATCGCCCGCAAGGAAGGGGCCGAGGCCGTCGCCCACGGCGCCACCGGCAAGGGCAACGACCAGTGCCGCTTCGAGCTGACCTACGCCGCGCTGGCCCCCGAGCTCCAGGTCATCGCCCCCTGGCGCGTCTGGGATTTCAAGGGCCGCACCGAGATGATCGAATACGCCGCCCAGCACGGCATCCCGGTACCGGTCACCGCCGCCAAGCCCTACTCCTCGGACCGCAACCTGCTGCACATCAGCTTCGAGTCGGGCATCCTCGAGGACCCCTGGGCCGAACCGCCCGCCGACATGTTCGTGCTCAGCGTCGCGCCCGAAGCGGCCCCCGACAAGCCCGAAACCATCGAGATCGATTTTGAAGAGGGGCGCGCCGTGGCGCTCAAAACCGAGGCCGACGCGGAGGCGCGTCCCCTGACCCCCGGCCAGATGATGAAGGCGCTCAACAAGCTCGGCGGCCGCCACGGCGTCGGCCGCGTCGACATGGTCGAGAACCGCTTCGTCGGCATGAAGTCGCGCGGCGTTTACGAGACCCCCGGCGGCTCGATCCTCCACTTCGCTCACCGCCAGATGGAAAGCCTGACCATGGACCGCGAGACGATGCACCTACGCGACAGCCTCATCCCGCGCTACGCCGAAATGGTCTACTACGGCTTCTGGTTCGCGCCCGAACGCGAGGCGCTCCAGGCGCTGGTCAGCGAAAGCCAGCGCTTCGTCACGGGCACGGTGCGGCTCAGGCTTTACAAGGGCAACATCATCGCCGCCGGGCGCAAGTCGCGCGTCTCGCTCTACCAGGAGGCCGTGGCGACGATGGAAGCCGACGCCGGTGCCTACAACCAGGCCGACGCGGGCGGGTTCATCCGGCTGAACGGCCTGCGGCTCAAGGCCCGCGCCGCCGCCCAAACCCGCCCGGCCGTCGCGCGCGAAAGCTCGATGAAACAGGGATGAGCGGATGCCGCCCGAGGGACTCGTGAACGTTAAGGTATCAGGCATCCTCTTCGATGTGGGCGGTGTGCTGGTCGAACTGGACGGAATGCCCGCCCTGGCCGGGCTTATGGAAAGCGTGGATGCCCCCGGTGCGCTTCATGAACGATGGATGGCGTCCGCGTCTGTCGCCTCCCTCGAAACGGGCAAGATCTCCGCGTCGCAGTTTGCCGCCGGCGTCGTGGTTGATCTCAATCTGCCGGTTTCGCCCGACGCCTTCCTGGAGAACTTTTCCAACTGGCCCAAGGCGGTGCATCCGGGCGTGTTCGAACTCCTTGAGGCGATTCCCTCAACGTATCGCGTCGCGGCCCTGAGCAACACCAGTGCGGTGCATTGGGAAAAGGTCACGGCCATGGGTCTGGCCGCACGTTTTGAAATGACCTTTTTGTCGCATGAGATCGGCTATTTGAAACCCGCTCCCGAGGCTTACGGGATCGCCTTGGCGGGCATGGGCTTGCCTCCCGGTGAGGTCTTGTTCCTGGACGACGGTCAGCCGAATGTCGATGCGGCAAAATCGTTGGGCCTGCACGCTCATCTCGTGAGAAGTCCGGAGGATGCAAGGGCGGTTCTCGAGCGCTACGGCGTGTTGCCGGACTGCGCGGGGAGCCGGATATTGAGGCGAATCCGTTAGCGCCTTATCGTCGCCGGCACTGCGGGTTCTGGAACCGCAGCGCGGTTCGATTCCATAGCCTCGGGTTGCCGCAGGCTACCCGGGGTTGGTGGCCAAGAAAAAGTCCGAACCCCAGCGGGGTTCAATAAAAGGCCCGCTGAGATTGGCCCATTTGCTTGCCACCTTCTATTCAACCCCGCTGGGGTTGGAAGATTTTTCGCATTCTCCCTCGGGTAGCCTGCGGCAACCCGAGGCTTGGTAATTCAACCGCGCTGCGGTTGAAGCAATTCGGGAAAACGTTTTTGAATTCCGGCTTCTGACTTCTGAAGTCTGACTTCCCTTTTACCCTTCTCTCTTCATCCTTCACCCTTCACTTCGCCGCGTCCACCGCGCACCTGAACCCGACCGTCGCGCAGCGGTCCAGCGCCGGGCGCAGTAGGATAAACTTGGTGTGGCTGTCGCAGCGCTGCGGCCCGCCGGGCACATACCAGACCGAGCCCTCCGCCTTGTAATAGCTCCCGCCGCGCATGAGCATAAAGCGGGTGTGGCCGTCGTCGCGCACGCTTTCGGTCATCTCCCAGACGTTGCCGGCCATCTGGTAACAGCCGTACGGACTGCGCCCCCCCTCCAGCGCGCGCACCGGCAGCGTGTGCCCGGTGTTGTTGACTTTCGTGGCGTCAAAGACGTTCCCCCAGGGCCAGAGCCGCCCGTCGGTGCCTTGGGCGGCCAGTTGCCATTCGTATTCGGTTGGCAGGCGCTTGCCGACCCATTTCGCGTAGGCGCGCGCATCCTCGATATCGACGTAAACCACCGGATGATCGGCCAGGGCGGCGGGCATCTTGCCCTCGGGCCAGTGCTTGAGGAAATTCTCGGGATGAAGCGGCCGGTATCCGGTCGCCTCAAGGAACCGCTTGAATTCGGCGTTGGTCACCTCGGCCTGGTCGATGTGATAGGGCGCAATGGCGAGCGGCCCGATTTCGTGGATCAGCGTGGCGCTGAACTCGAAGCCCCAGAGAAACTCCTCCCACAGATCGGCCGGCGTGCCCGGATCGGGATAGCAGCCGAATTCCCCGCGCCGGTGCTCGATGTGGAAATGCCGCGTGCCGCCAGGGACGTAAACCATGCCCCGCGGGCTTTGGCTCGCGGGCGCGGGCCGCGTGGGGCTGACCGGTTCGGGATCGATGACCGAGCGGACGGCGTTGCGCGGATCATCGGACGGGACTCCCCGGAGCGCTTCCTGACGCTGGCGTTCAAGGAAGTCACGAAACTCGCCGTCGGCTTTGGCCCGCTCGATCGCCAACACACAGCCCAGCCTCGAAGTGCGGTCGATCATGCCGCTCAGGCGCACTTTGTCGCCGATTCTTTCGGCCTCCATCGGCCGGCCGTTCCAGAGGTCGTAATAATCCACCCCCGCCTGATAAGGAACTTCGAGCAGGGGCGTGCGCATGGCGTCGACTCGAAATCCCTGCCATATCGACGTGTCATCCTTGACCAAGGTATAAACAGTGGCCCGCGCGCCCGGCCAGCGGTTGGCGTGGAGCGTGGGGCTGAGCGTCGGGTAAAACGGATCCCAGGCCTCGCTGGCGAACAGCGGGGCGAAGGCGTGCAGGATGTTCGCCGCGCGGCGCCACATCCGCCGGTCGCGCGCCGACCAAGGATTGTAAGTGCCGAAAATATTTTCCCAGATCAGCATCCCGCTGCCGTTGAAGAACGCCTTGCGCACCTCCCCGCTCCGGTCCTGGTTCCAGCGGTTGATCTGCCACTGCATGTGGCGCGGTTCGATCCACTTAAGGAGGAGCAGGCCGGGCGGGATGGGGTCGATGAGCCACTGCGCCTGGGAGGCATTGCATTGGGCCAGTTGCAGGATGCTGGGGCTGGACTCGGGGGCGATGGCGATGGCGGGGTTGACCTCTTCCAGCTTCCGGCGCAGACTCTCCGGCGCGCCCGACATCGTGTCCAGAAAGAGGCCGTCCACCCCCGTTTCTTTCACCAGGTCCGCCAGCAGGTCCTCGTCATCTTTGCCCGTGCGCCGCGTGCCAGTGTCCCAGGGGTTGTAGTTTGTGAAAACCTTGACCCCGGCCGCGTGGGCCTGGCGCACCAGATCGGCCACGCCCGCGAGCCCGCCGGGCAGATCCTGGTAAACGTCAAACTGGCTGCGATCGTCGAAGCCCAGGCGCGGGTAAGCCTGCCAGAGGATGAGGGCGTCGTATCCGCCGAACTCGCGCCGGCCGTCGGCGAGGAATTCCTTAAGCCGGTACTGGCCCGTCTGCGGATCGATCAGCGAGTGGTCGTAAAGAAACGAGAAATGGCAGGTGAAGACCCCCGTCATCGGCCAGGCGCGATCGTAAAGCGAGCGGTCGAGCGCGGTGGAGAGCTTGGGGACCGCCTGGGCCAGCGCCTTCATCCGCCGCGCATCCTTGAGCCGCAGGTCGATCGCGCGCACCTCCATGTGCCCTTGGGGATCCTTGACCTTCGGGTCGAGCCCCAGGATGGGGAGGAGCTTGAATTTCTTGACGTCAAACGCGGGCACCGTTACGTCGGCCTCGATCCGGTGCCACTGGCCGTCGCGCGGCCAGTCGATCGCGGCGTTGACGCCGGTCCAGTCGATGAACGTGGCGTCGTTGACGCGGTCCTGCAAGTCGAAAGTGAAGGCGAAACGGCCGTTCCCCTCCAGGTGGCGCGCGTCGACCGTGTAGTGAACGACATCGCCGGGGCGCAGATCCAGGGCGCGCATCAGCGGCAGCGACAGCCTGATCCAGCCGACCGTGCCGTTGAGTTCGATGAAGCCGTGGGTCTCGCCCGCGCGGACTTGACGGCGATATTCGCGCAGCGCGCCAAGCCAAGCGTCACGGTCCTGCCCCTCGGCGGGGCCGGCGATGTAATGGCTATTGAGCCGCAGCGACCGGGCCGCCTCGATGCGCCAGAAGCTGCCGACCGAAGAGTCGGTCTCCAGCGCCGCCGGCGAGAAGGGAATCGACGCATGGTTGGGGACGGGATTCGATTCACGGCTGGGCGCGGGAGATCCGCTTTCCGGCGCGGCGCCGGCCGGCAGCCACAGCGCGGCGCCGATCAGCGCGATCAGCCCCAGCATTTGCCATCCCCGGACGAAAAGTCCGATGTCGTTCATGTTAATACCCTCAGTATCGCTACAAGATTAATGGCCCGACTTCGTGCTCGTGCTCGTGCTCGTCATCTTCATCTTCATCTTCATCGAAAAAACGACCTCTCATCGATCACGATTACGAGCACGAGCACGAAGATTTTGGAAAAGACTTCTCAAACGCATTTTATACCCGCCGCCCGCTCCAGCCGTTTCAGCCGTCGCATTACCTTGAGCGGATCTTCGGCCTGGCCGACGTGGGTGATCAGCGCGTAACAGGTGAACCCCTGCTCGAAAATTTGCGCCAGATTCCCCCCGCCAAGGCCGCCGATGGCCACGGCCGGCACTCCGGCTTGCCGCCGCATCGCGCCCGCCCGCTTGAGGCCCAGCACCGGGTCCGGGATCGCCTTCGAAGCCGTCCCGAAGACCGGCCCGATCCCCACGTAATCGGGCTGCTCGGCGCGGGCCGCCCGCAGTTGCGCCGGGTTGTGCGTCGATTTGCCGACCAGCATCCGTTCGCCGGCGATGCGCCGCGCGTCAGCCACGGCCAGGTCGCCCTGGCCCAGGTGCACGCCATCGGCCTCGCACAGCCGCGCGATATCGGGCCGGTCGTTGATGAACAGCATCGTCGCCGTCCCGCGCGTCATCGCCCGCAGCCGCCGCGCCAACTCCAGAATCCGCCCCCCCTCCCAGTTCTTCTCGCGCAACTGGATCGCCGCCACTCCGGCCGCGATCGCCATTTCGGTCAGCCGTTCATGCCCCACGCGCGGAGCGCTCATGACCAGGTACAATCCGCGCAGCCGTGCCGCCCGCTGGCGCCGGTCCACGAGCGGCAGCAATTGTTTTTCCAGCTCGTACGACTGGTATCGCAGCGCCTTGGCCCGCGCCGCCGCGCCCCCCTCGGTCAGCTTCGCCAGCTCCTCCAGCACGCGCAGCGACTCGGCCACCCGGCCGAACGACGCGCCCAGCACCGCCGCCAGGTCCGCGCGGCGCTCGGGTTCCTTGATCCGAAGGCGCCCCACGTCGCCGAGACTGTCGCGCGCCGTCAGAAGTCCGCCGGCCAGCGTCTGGCGCAGCCGCCCCGCCTCCAGGCGCATCGCCTTGACCGGCCCAGCCAGCGCGGCGTCGTCGAGTCCGAACCGGGCGATGTCCTCGATCACCCTCAGCCCCTCGCACAGCCGGTTTAAATTGGCGTCCATGATTCGTTCGCGCATGCGTGCCATCCTCGTCCGGGTGCATCATGAATGATTCCTTGCTTTATTTCACGCAATTTTGCCAAATATTCGCGCAGGCCTCAATCCTTCATCGAGTGTATGGGATTCAGAAGATATTCACCACGGAGACACGGAGACAAAGAGAAATACGGATGAGGTTGGGCGTCACCCGCCACGGCCATGATCGGTGATCCCTGATTTTGATGAAGACATTCAAATTGAATGCTCCGCGTCTCCGTGTCTCCGTGGTGAATATGAATCATGAGCGATCAAGGGCGCAGGTGATCCCCCAGGCATGATCGACGATCTCAAATCCCTCAAGACCCTCAAAGCCGCCCTGCGCCGTGAAGCGCTCGAGCGCCGCGCGGCGCTCGACCCGGCTTGGCGCGCCCGGGCCGCGGCGGCCATTCGCCGGCGCCTCCTTGACCTGCCCGAACTCGCCGCCGCCCGCAACGTCGCCCTCTTCGCCAGCGTCGGCGACGAAATCAACACCCACCCGCTGATCGCCCACCTGATCCGGGCCAAGGGGAGCATCCTGCTGCCGCGCACGCTGAGCGCCGAGCGCCGCCTCGAATTCCGCCGCGTGAGCGATTTCCGCCACGGCTTCCTCAGCGCCTGGCGAGGGATCCGCGAGCCCGACCCCGCCGTTCACACCGAAACGGTCGCGCCCGAACAAATGGATCTGATCATCGTCCCCGGCCTGAGCTTCGAC
>Ga0182027_10007938_pt1 | contig 15552 bp, 11 predicted proteins | sample 712E1DmetaG_FD_121300 | JGI IMG/M metagenome (GOLD analysis project Ga0182027, IMG submission 121300) | Permafrost microbial communities from Stordalen Mire, Sweden - 712E1D metaG (Illumina Assembly) | ecosystem: Environmental > Terrestrial > Soil > Wetlands > Permafrost | place: Sweden...
CCGGCCTGGCAGCCGTTGGCTACGGCCGCTTCGCCCAGGGCGCGGATGTGAGGCTCGATGGGCTCAGGATTGATACCTGGAAAGAGCGGGTCGGGGTTGGAGCGAATCTGCACGTGGGCAACGCCAATGCGCGTAAAGATGTCGGCAATAATGGTGCCGCCGGCGCCGTACATGGAGTCGATGGCGTACTTCATACCCGCCTTCGCGATGAGGTCGAGGTCGGCGAAGTTCTCAATCGCCTTGAGGTAGGTTGGCAGAAAATCAACTTCCTCGATCGTCGCCGGCTTGGCAGCGCGGGCAACAGGCTTGCCAAGGTAGGACTCGATCTCCGCAATGATCGAAGGCTTGCCGGAACCGCCGTACCAGGCCTTGTACTTCACGCCGTTCCATTGCGCGGGATTGTGCGAAGAAGTGATCATGATGCCGCCGGCCGCGCCGCGCTCGCGTACGCCAAAGCTGAGCGCGGGGGTGGGCGTAATGGCATTGGCCAGCATCACCGGAATGCCCGTGGCGGCGGCGACCTCAGCACAGGCGCGTGCGAAGTCCTTGGAGCCAAAGCGCGTGTCGTAGCCGATGCAAAGACCCTTGGCGGGATCTTCTTTGGCGTGAATATAGGCGGCGATGGCCTCGGCGGCGGTGCGCACGTTGGCAAAGGTGAAGTCGTCTGCGATAAGGCCGCGCCAGCCGTCGGTTCCAAACTTGATTTGTGGATGAGGCATGATTGGGTTCCCGTTCTCCCTGCTCATTGAGTGTAAATAATCGTGGCGGGAATGGGCGGGAGACGCACCGGCGCTACGAATCTTGCCGATCGGGAAACGTCATGCAGTTCGCAAACTCATCCTGAAAGCCGGGGTCGGCGGCGAGGCTTATGTGCTCAATGGTGGGAAGGGCGGGTTCTTGCGCCGCAAGAAGCATCATCTTTGCGCCGCGCAGTGCCGTGTTGCCGGCGGCGTGAATCAACTCGTGTGGAGCCCCAGGACCAATGTCGATCAGGCCGATACGGGTGGCGCTCTCAATCTGCACATAATTGCCGAACGCGCCAGCCAGGTGAATGCTCTTGAGATCGTGGACGTTGGCTCCGAGGCGATTGAGCAGCAGCTTGAACCCTGAGGCGATGGCGGCTTTGGCCAACTGCAGCTCGCGAATGTCGGCCTGGTAGAGAACTACTGGGTCGGCTACCGGAAAGATTTTGGTGCCGTTGGCAATGCGACCAGAGGCGAGAATGGCTCCGCTGTTGAGGCCGGCCGCAACAGCATCCACAAGGCCGCTGCCGCAGATGCCGCGAGGTTCGACGTCTCCGATCACCGTGGCCTTCATTTCGCCGCTGGCAAGCGACACGTACGAGATGGCGCCAGTTGCGGCGCGCATTCCCATGCGAACGGAGCCGGCTTCAAAGGCCGGCCCAGCCGCCGTGGACGCACAGACGACTCCGTGACGATTGCCGATGGCGATTTCGCCGTTGGTGCCGAGGTCGACCAGAGCCACCAGGCCGTCACTGTGCGCGATACCGGTGGCGATGATGCCGGCCAGAATGTCTGAGCCCACAAAGCCGCCGAGACAATGTGCGAAGCGAATAGAGCAGGCCCCGGGGAGAGACCAGCCTAGATCCTCCGGACGAAATGTCTGTACTCCAAGATGAGGCGAAACAAAAGGCGCATGGGAGAGCGGCTCAACTTCGCGCCCGGAAAACAAATGGTGCATGACCGTGTTGCCAACCAGGAGGACTTCGACAATCTCCTTTTCGCGCCCGCGAGCGAGACGCGCAACGATTCGCCCGAGTGCGGCACGCACCACGGTGGTGAGATCGTCGCCATTGAGAGAAGCACGAATCCGATTCATCACGTCGGAGCCGAACGATGCCTGCGGGTTGAGTTCGGTCTCGACTCCAAGAACGGTGCCAAAGGCCAGGTCAACGATCTGCGCGGCGATCGTGGTGGTGCCAAGATCGATGGCGATGCCAAGTCCGTGTTTGCCTGATCCGGCCAGGCGTGCATTGTCGGTAAGAACATCCATTTGCCACTGGCCGCACTCGAGTACCAGTGGCATTTGGGCGTGCGCCTGGCATGCAAGGCGCCAGCCGCCTTCGAGTTGTTGCGCCGGAAAGGCAGCGCGGTCCGCTTCTGTAACCGGGAGCGACCCGGCCAGCACGCGGACTCCGCAACCGCCACAAAGGCCGGTTCCTCCGCATGGAAACTCAATGCCGTGATTGGAGAGGCTGGAAATCAGCGGTGCGCCGCGGGGAACATCTACCTCAACAGAGAGAGGCTCGAGACGAATCCGCACTACTTCGGCGCTCATTCAGTGGCTTCCACGATGCCGTCTGCCATCGTCGCGCGAATGGTTGCGCCAGGGGGAACTACGAGAAAGCTCGCCGCATCCCACTCGCCGTTGACGAGGCGCTCGAGCATGGTGAGGGAACCTTTGACTTCCTCAAACGCCCAGCCTTCTTTCTCCGCTTCTGCGCGCGCCTTGGTGCGACTGGCATCATCGGATGCTACTCCGACGGAGATATAGGTCAGGCCGGAGTAATGCTTTCGAAACGCGTTGAATTGTTCAAAAAGGAATTTGCCGTTCTCCTCGCCGTATTTTTCGACGAGTTCTTCAAGCGTACGCCGCTCTCCGAGTGTACTTTTCTGCGCGGCAAATGCCGGCTCGAGCCTCATCCCTTCAGTCTGATACTCAATCCAGCCGGGCGAACGATAGTAGACGCCGGGATGGTTTTCGAAATAAGCCTGGTAGGCCTGGTGGCTGCCCATGAGCAATCCAATGCAATCGTGCACGCGCGGAAGAACAAGCCGCGTCTTTCCCGCGCGCAGGCCTTCGGTGCCGCGGCCGCAAAGCGCATATCCCAGCAGAATTGCGTCGTAGCCGCCACTGTCTGCCGCGTCGATCCGTTCCTGCAGATGAGGCCGCATCTCGACGCCCAAGTCGTGCAGGCCCATGGGCACATTGTCCACCTCGATCGAGTGGGGCGACCGGGAGAGAACGTTCTCCATCTCGCGCGTGAAGACTTGGCAGATGATCGCTTTGAATCGCATGGTCGATTTGGAAGAGCTCGTTGTTCCAGTACTCGCAACATTATCAGCCGGCGGTCGCACAGGTCATCCTTGCTTCAACTCTTTTCCCGATCGTCTCCTGAGCTTCAGGCACAAACTGAACGTCGCATCCAGGGCCGAGAATATGAGGATGGGCGCAGGCCCATCAGCGGGAGAGCAAGTGGAGTTCCCGAGCGCCGTCGTTGCGAACCCTTTCCGGCTCGCTCGCTTCGTGCATCACCAGGTCAGTGCCGATGGGCTTCCGCAGCCACGGCCTGCAGGCTCTAAATAGAATTCGCGATTCGTCAGGCTGCTCCCGCCGCAAGAAGGTCCTTTACCAGGCTGACGGCGCCGCTGGCGTTCTCGCTGTACCCGTCGGCGCCAATCTCTTTGGCGTACTGGCTCGTCACCGGCGCGCCGCCAATGAGCACTTTCACTTGCGTGCGCACGCCCGCTGTGCTTAGCGCGTCAATGGTTGTCTTCATCGCCGGCATGGTCACGGTAAGCAATGCCGACATGCAGACAACATGCGGCTGGCGTTCCCTGACCGCGGCGACAAAACTCTCCGGCGAAACGTCCGCGCCGAGATCGAACACTTCGAAGCCGCTGCCTTCAAGCATGGACGCAACGATATTCTTGCCGATATCGTGCAGGTCGCCCTTTACGGTTCCGATGAGCACCCGCACGGCCATCCTCTGTCCTGAAGCGACAAGCAGAGGCTTGATCAACTCCATCGCGCTTTTCATGGCGCGTCCGGCCAGCAGAAGCTCGGGGACGAAGTACTCCTCGGCCTCAAACAGCTTCCCGACTTCATCCATTGCCGGAACCATTGACTCGGCAATCAGTTGCATCGGTTCGGCGCCCGCATCCAGCGCCGCCTGAGTTGCGGCATGCGCCTTCTTTGCATCGCCGCTGAGAATTGCGTCGTAAAGCTCTTTCGATTGCGCCATAAATCTACCTCATGAAAGAATGCGCTGAAATCAGGAACACGCCCCGAAGAAAAGAAGACAGGAGAAGACCGGTATGAAATGGTAAGGATGGTTCGCCGCAAGGCGCAGAAGTGCAACGGCCAAAATCAGAAGGTAAGGCAACAGGATCGAATTTCCAATTGTGAGCCGCTTCATGAACATACTCCCGGCATGATTTGCTAAAGTCGCTGACTTGCGCGGGGCCTACCCATCTTCGCTCATTGAACGTCAATCGCTTCGCCAACTCAAGAACTGCCGAACTGCGGGCCGCCTGCGTGGAATTGCCCGTCTGGAATGATGAATCACAATAAATCAAAGGCTCACAAAGGCGCAAGTGTACCGCTCACACTGCAAGAGGCAGAGAAAGCGGGCGTTCTCAGCCTTTCACGATCTCAGCGGCCCTGTTGCTGGCTAAGTTTGGCTTTCTTTTTCGCCTCGTCGGCGGCGCGAGCCTGGGCATCCAGCCCGTTGGTCGGGTCCTTGTGGAAGATCTTCCGGGAGATATCCGGCCAGAACTCCTGGAGAGTCGCGCCAAACGTTCCTTCGAATGTCACGGTCATCCCTGCTTCGAAGGTCTGCGCGACACCGGATTTGCTGTCGGGGTAATAGAGATTGGAGATCGCACCGGAGATGATATTTCCCCCTACATTGGAGTAATTGGGCTCCCACTTGCCTGTATTGTCGTGTTTGCAGATGAAGCTGGTAGCCACCGCATAGAAAAAACGGTGGCTGGCACTGCCGTGGCCAAGCCGGAAGTAGCGCGGGTCCTGGTGAAGCATGATGGGAAGAAACGCGTTCCCGATCATGGTGCCGTCAAATGCATCCAGATAGGCCGCTCCAGAGCGTTTTGCATATCCCTCGGGCCCCCAGCCGAATCCGGGATTGTCTCCTTTGGCCTCGCCCAGGCCGGCGACGATGAATGCAAGACCGAAGGCATACGGGTCGATGGTCGAGTGAAAAGCGAGGCGGACCTTCTCCGCCGGGGTCAGGGAGACGGCGTCGCCGCGATAGGAGATGTTGAATGCGGGAATGATGCCCATTACCCGCTGATGCTCCTGCTGCTTGATCTGCTCTTCGGCTTTCTGGTGCTTGCTTTCCTGGTCGCCGGGCTGCGTTGAGGTGGTTGGTGACGAGCTGGAGCTGCCCAGAGCAGCGGGGTCTTGAACCGGAGCCGGACTGGGAGCCGGCTGTTGCGTGCTTTGGTCTTGTTCTGCAGGGATTAGCTGGCCCAGAGGCAGGCCTGTAGCAACCTCAAATTGTGGCTTGGGAGCATCGGGGAGTTCCTGAGCGGCCGGTGCTATATAAACCTGGGCCGGTTCCTGTGAGTAAAGACAAGAAGACCACCCCAAAAGGGCTGCGCAGGAAACCGTTGTGGCAGCGATCAATCGAGAACCTGGGAGCATCCATTCACCTGTTGTGGATTCGGTGCCCGTCTGCCCGATGCACCCCGAAAGGCAAGCCGAGCCGGAGACTTCCGTTAAGACAATTCACTATTAGAGCAGCCTTGGTTGCAATGCACGCCCCAGGGGAGTATTTCATTGCGCCTGGAAAACCCTATTAGTTAGACGAAATACCAGGCCCGGAAGATGAAAAGATTCTGCCTCCGTATTGCTTTCGCTCCGCCTCCAAGCCCAGTGCACTCTATTTTCGTCGTAATTTCTGGATTCTCCGGCAGCAAAAGCGTACGGTGCCCTCGGATTCTGTGAGAAAGGCGCCTGACCCGCTGCCCAATCCTGGGTTTCATTTCGAGATTATCGGCAGGGATCACCAACTCCATCACGGCTCCTAAAGGGACGTCTTCGGCAGGAAAATCTCGCCGGTGATGGAGTGGTATTCACTGCTCGACCCAATATCTAAGCCCGCCTCCGGCATTGACGGAGGCATCGGCTCCGGCTTCCTGGACCCCGAGGGACATTTGATCGGCCTGGTGCATCCGTCGCCGGTAATGTGAGCCGGTAGCTCAGACCGCAAAATCGATAAATCCCTTCTCCGGATTGGTGGAGATCAGTTTTACCGTCACCTTGTCGCCCACATCCAGGCCTTTGCCGCCGCTGACTACCATTCCGTCCACATGCGGATTCAGAGTGCGGACGAACGTGCCGTAGTTGTTGACGCCGGTGACAATGGCCGGAAAACTCTGGCCGATGCGTGGGTGCAGCACGACTGCGGCGATGCGCTTCTGCATATCGCGCTCCACTTTGCGGGCGTTGTCTTCCATCAGCGTACAGCGCGCTGCCATTGCGCTGAGATCGTCTGCTGAGTACGGCTGCGGCCCGCGAGCGATAAAGGCCTTGAGGAGCCGCTGCGTGATCACGTCGGGAAAGCGGCGGTTGGGAGCCGTAGAGTGCGTGTAGTCCTGGACGGCCAGGCCGAAGTGGCCCGGCGAAACCTCGTTCGGCTTGACCAGCACATACTCGCCCGGACCCATCAGCTTGACCATAGTCAGCGAGAGATCGGGGAAGTGGTCGGGATCCTTCTGTTTCTGCGCCAGCAGGAAGTCGTTGAGCGCCTTTGAATCTGCCTCGGCGGGCAGAGTGGTGCCCAGGCCCGCGGCCACCTCGACGATGCGATCCCAGCGCTTGGGAGTGCGCACGATGCGCCGGATACTGGCCACGCCGGCCTGCTCAAAGGTCCGCGCGATCACGCCGTTGGCCGCCACCATGAACTCTTCGATCAGCGATGTGGCGCGATTCTTTTCGAGGCGCGTAATCTCCACAGCCTCCCCCTGCAGCATCACGGGGCGGGTTTCGATGGTCTCCAGATCGAGCGCTCCGTGCTGGAAGCGCCCGCCTACCATGCGCTGTGCCGCTGCGTCCTGAAGCTTGAGCTGCGCGGCAAGATCGGCGCTGGCCGCGACCTTGGCTGGCGCAGGGCCCGTCCCCTCAAGCCATGCGCCCACGCTCGGGTAAGCCAATTGCGCCCGGTTGCGCACCAGCGCCCGGTAGGCTTTGCCGTCCGCCACGGTGCCTGCCGCGTCCACGGAATACTCGATCACGATCGCGGCGCGGTCCTGATTCTCATTCAACGAGGTAATGCCCTCGGAGAGCTCGGCAGGCAGCATCGGAAAGACCTTGACGCCCGTGTACACCGATGTCGTTTCGCTCTGGGCGTGACTGTCGAGGATGGTTCCCTTGTTGACACGCGCATCCACGTCGGCCACGCCAACAAGCACGCGAATGCGGCCGTCGGACAACTGCTCTGCCCACTCGATCTGGTCGAGGTCCTTGGACGTGTCGTTATCGATGGACGACCAGAGCAGGCTGCGCAGGTCCTGGGCTCCGGGCACAACTGGCGGGGCGGGTTGGGCCTGAATCGCTGCCAACTCGGCATCCGATCCGGCGGGAAAATCGGGTTGAAAACCATGCTCGATCATCGTGGCGTGCGCTGCCGCGACAAGATTGAAGTGATACGGACGGCTGGTGGACATGCGGGAAAGGCTCCTGAACTACGACATGCCAGCCTAACACTTCAGGGCCCGAGGGCTCACCTGACCGTTTTCAGGGAGCTGTCGCGCCCTGAGCCAGTACGTTGACGGTGAGATAAACGCTGTGGCTGACAACCGTATTGTCGACGTATGCTGACCCGGTAATTTTGAGTGTGGAAACGCCCAGCGGCGTACCCGTGGAAGCGATTGCGGCGTTGTTGGAGCAGCCAATGCCGGTGCCCGCAAGGCCGGCGAGCAACAGGAACAGAATCATCAACCGCGGCGCGAAATGGCCAGCATGCTTAAGCAGAAGCTTGCGCGCACGGCGTCCAAACGGAAGCAGGAAGAATCCAAGCAAAGCCAGCGCCGCGCCACCCGCCGCGCGAGGAAACAAGGGCTTAGGCTCGCCCCGGCCGGCAATCGAGCCTGTAAGATACGTCTGCACTACAAAAGTGACCGTCGCGGTGGGCGTCACCTGTTGCGGGCTGGGAGTGCAGGTGAGGTAGTCCTGGGCCGGAACCGTGCACACAATCTGAACCTGGTTGTTGAATCCGCCGGCTCCTGCGATAACGAACGATGCCGATCCCGCTCCGCCCTTGTTGATGTTCAGGTTAGTGGGGGGATTGGAGGCTGCGGGGGTAATGGTGAAGTCCTCAACCGTTAGCGTGAGAGGGTTCGATGTTGCCGAAGCGTAATATGCATCGCCCTGATAGACGACAGTGATGGTGTCCTGTCCCGCGGGCAAAGTCTGGGTGGTGAGGGTCGCGGTTGAGGTGTCGCTCCCTGCTACTGCCGTCAATGAGGAAGTGCCGATTGCGACAGTTCCGTCGTAGAAGATCACCGAGCCTGTCGGGTTTGCTTCCACGCTGCCGGTGGGCGCGGCAGTCGGAATCACTGTGGCCGTGAGGATCAGCGCCGTTCCAAACTGTACCGCCGAGTGGTTCGCCGTGAGCGCCACGGAATCAGACAGTGAGGTTGCGGCCAGGGGAAGAGCGCTCGACGTGCTCCCAAACCAACTGTTGTCTCCCGTATAGTCCGCCGTGATGGAGTGGGAGACGTTATTCTTCAGCGCCACTCCGCTCAGAATGGCTGCATTGTTGGTGACCGTCATTTGCCCCAGCAGAGTTGTGCCGCCATCATAGAAGCTTACCGAACCGGTAAGGACATAACTAACGCCTGCTACCAGGTTGGAAGGTGCGATGGATGCCGTGAAGGTCTCCGGGGCTCCGGGCACAAGCGAGGATGGAGATGCGATCAGCGAGGTAACGCTGGTGCCCTTGGTGGCAACAATCGGCACGCTCGCCGACGTCGAGGTGATGTAGTTGTTGTCGCCGCTATAGATGGCCTGCAGATTATGCGACCCCGCGGAGACCATGGGAACGGAGAATGTTGCCGTCGCGGGCGACCCTGGAACTACGTTTCCGGTTCCCGCCGCCGTTCCGTCGAGGGTGAAGCTGACAATTCCCGTAGGAAGGACGGATCCATAGGCCGAAGCAGAGATGGTTGCCGTCACCTGCAACGGACTGCCTGCAGTCGGCGAAGTAGTGGACGGGACGGCCACCACAGTAGTCGTAGATTTGGACACATTCACCGTGACCGCCGGCGAGTTGGCAGCGGCATAGGCCGCATCACCGCTGTATTGGGCCACAATGGAATGCGAACCTACAGCTAGCGCCCCCGTGATGGTGGCTGACGCGGTGGACACTCCACCGCTGCCGGGAATCAGGGTCACGTTCGCCAGAAGCGTATTTGTCGGCTGGTCAACAAAGTTTACTGTGCCGGTGGGCGGGTTGCTGCCTGTTCCCGAGTCAACCTTGACTGAAAGTACGACTGAATCCGACGGAAAGATCGTCTGGCCTGGCGCAATCGTGTTGTTCACCGTTGCCGTAGCTGTGCCAGTCGCCTGGGGGCTCGCCCATTCGGTCACCAGCGCGTGCGCATCGGGAACACCCAGCCCGGTGGCCAGATCGTAACCTGTGCCGGCTGCAAAGCCGATTTGTTCTGTAGCGCCGCAGCCGGGGCTACCCGCCACGCACTTCAGTTGCGCGCTGCCCTGCTGTACATCGGTAAAGACCCCTCGGGTTCCGCTGAGCGTATAAAGGCCGGGCGCCAAGTTGCCTTGCGCGCCGTTCTCTTGAGCCACAAGCGCTGCGATGCCCGCAAAAAGCGCTGCCGCCGCAGAACTGCCACCACCCCGCACCAGCGTGCAACCACTTGAAGGAATTGAACCGCTCAGGCAGAAGGCCAGTCCTGGGCTACTGGTTGCGTCGACGGCTGTGGGCAGGACTACGTCGGGGATGAGGCGGTTGTGGGTTCCCTGCCCGCTGGCCAGCTCTTCAATCTGCGCCGCAAGTTGCGTTGGAATCGGCTGCCAGCTTGGGGCCGGGTAGAGGATGCTGCGGCCGCCTCCACTTGCATATGCCGGATCGCCTGCGTTAACCGGCGCCCAGGCTACCAGCGCTGCATTCCCCGCCGCAGGGCCGCTCGGGCCAAAGGCTGCGACCCCGACAGAGGTGTTCCAGGGCGTTGAGGCCAATGCATTCACGCCGTATCCGCTGCTCACTGGGGCGTCGCTGCCCGCAAGGTGACAGGCTGAAGCGCCGCTGTCGCCGCTGGCGGCAATCACCGCGATGCCCTCCGCGGCGGCTTGACGATAGAGTGCGGCGTAGAAGGCCTGGTGCGCGGCGCTCAGCCCGGCCTCACACGCAGAGTAACCAACCGCGAACGTGTGCGCCAGCGCTTGGTCCACGATGCTGGCCAACGACAAGTCCAATCCATCGGTGGCGTCGGTGGTGGCTGCCGGAACCAGCACAATCTGCGCGCCCGGTGCAGCCGTTCCAGCCCACGAAGCTGCCAGCGTCGCCTCGGCCCGATCGCTCGCAAGGCCGGGATCAGCCCCGCTCGGAATCACTCTCAACTTCATCGCGGGCAGTGCGAAAGCCGCGCGAAAGGCGTCAATGTCCGCTGTGGTCACATTGCTGCGCGACGCAATGGCAATTGTCTCGCCCGCGCCTTTGATGCCTGCGGCATGCAATGCGTCCAGATGTAGAAGCTGTGCGGCAAGCCGCGGCGTCAGAGCCTCCGCGATCTGCGGCGACGTTTGCGCGGCAAGCTCGGCGGCGGTGGCTGAGACTAGCTGCGGCGAAGTGATCGCAGGCGTTGCGAGGGAGCCGTCGAGCGAGACCAGTCCCTGTACCAGAGGGCTGAGCGCTCCGGGAACCGAGATGCTGCCGACGATCACCGGGCGCGGACCCCCAGCGGCCGCTACTGTATGGATTTGGGTTTGAAAAGCATGGTCGACCTGGGCTACCGTTCCTGAAAACTCGATCCAGCCGCGTCCATTGGGCAAGGGCGCGACCGTGAATCCCTCACCCTGCAACCACGATGAAACAGCGGCGGCGTCACTGGCGGAGTTTGCAAATTCGGCAGCAAAAGCTGCCGGCGTGAGCCATTGGTGATAGGAGGGCGAAACGTGATTCTGGAGGTTTGCAAGCTCGGCAGTCAGCGCCTCTTGCTGGCCATGCGAGGACGCCAGCAACAAGAGCATCCGCTGCAGTTGCTCGCCTGCGGGTGCAGAACCCTGATCCGTTTCAGCGGGATAAATGGACTGTCTGCTGCCCGGAATGGCCACTGCGGCGGTGCTTCGCCAGTCACCCGCCAATCGGGTATTCGATGTCTGTGCCAGCGCCGATCCGAGGCCGGCCAGGGCAAGAACTAAAAGCGGCAGAACGAAGATTCGTTTCTGTGCCATGTTCCTCTTCTTCTGTTTGAACCCAGGAAGTCCCGCTCCCGCACCAAAAGAGGCAGACAGAGCAATCCTCAATCTTCCCGCACAGAATTTTCTCTACGCCCTGCACCGTTTACGCACCGGCTCCGCTCTTTGGTTGTGCTTCGCCATGATTGTATAGCGATTCGGCTTGGCTAGCCGGGAGATTCTTTACCTGGCAGGATTGAGAGAGTCCGCTCAAAAACAATTCAGCGGCCAGACGGTCCAGCGCGATTGTGCCGCCGGAACATCGGACCGCCGTTTTAACCTCTACTGCAGTCCGAGGTCGGAAAGCACCTTGGGTTTGGCTTCTTCCACAGCCAGCAGGTTGTGGCAATTCGCGCAGTCCTGCGTAATTGTCTTTCCGTCTTTGGACACGTGGTCGCCATCGTGGCAGCGGAAGCAGCCCGGATAGCTCATATGCCCGATGTTATTCGGGTGCGTTCCCCAGGTCACCTTCATATCGGGAAACACGTTCTGGCTATAAAGTGTCGCCAGCTCCTCGCCGGCAGCTTTCACAAGCGCGGCCTTGGCGGTAAGCACCTCGGGCTTCGAGGACTTATAGAAAGCCCCGAGCTGCGCGGGAATCTTGGCGCGTGCTTCGTCCTGGCTCGCGTAGGTGGCCTTTAGCAGTTCCAGGCCCTCCTTGTGCACGAAGGGCAGCTCCGAGCTGATAGCGCCGTCGGCCATGGCCCGGTTGATTGCCTCTTCCGGCGTATAGAAGGTGTGCGACGCGCGGTTGTGGCAATCGATGCAATCCATGGTCCGGTGTTCGCCCTGAGGCACGGCGCCATTCAGCGCGGACGAGGCAAACACGGTCTCGGAGCCGTCGGAGTTCTCCCGCTGCACCCAGGGGATGGTGCTGCGCGTCTTATCTGTGGCGATATATTCCATGCGATTCAGATGAACGCCGTGAATGCCGGACAGGTGAGACAACGAATCCTCTCCGCCAAGGTGCAGAACTAGAACGGTTTGGGATTCGGTATTCTGCTCGTCGTCGGCGAAGTTTGACTTGACCAGCAGTTTCTCGCCCACGAATTTGGCCGGGGTGTGACAGGCCTCGCAGATCACGCGGGCCGGGCGCAAACTCGTCACCGGCGACGGAATCGGCGTGGGATAGCGATCGAATGTGACCTCAAGAAGCTGCTTGGTGCCGTTTACCTTGGCGCTGAAGTAGGCCTGGGCGCCGGAACCGATGTGGCACTCGGTGCAAGCGACATGAGAGTGAGCTGAGATCTTGTAAGCCGTGTACTCCGGATGCATCACATGGCAGGATTGCCCGCAGAACTGCGGCGAATCCATATAGGCCGCGCCGCGATAGCTGGCCATGGCAACCACCAGCAAATTCACGATCGTCGCGACCATCACGATGTCCAGGCCATGCCGAAACATCCGGTCGTTTAGATCGATTTTAGGAAATTCGACTGGAATCTGCCCGGCCTTTTGGAGCTTCCTGCGGCGTATAACAATGCCTATTGGAATCAGCGCCAGTCCGGCGAGAAACAATCCCGGCAGAAGCAGGAAGAAGATGATGCCGAGGTAAGGGTTGTCGCTGAAGCGGCCGAACAACTCCACCAGCCAGTAGCCGATCATAGTTACGCCGGAGGCGCTGGTGATGGCGCCGCCCGCGAGGCTTATGGGATTGTTGCCGAAGAAGAGTGCCGGACGCACCCAGCTTTCACGGAATTTTTGAAACAGAGCCACCTTTTTCCTCCGCGCTTAATTGGATGTCCCGCCGACAGCGGCGGGACTCTTAGCACTTCCCGGATTGATTGTACTTGTACCCTGGCGTACCAGTGGCGCCGTGGCAGTTCCTGCGCTCGATCTTCGGGTACCGCTCTTCGTCCGGGCTACGCGGGTGCCTATTCGACATCGCTCACTTTCCCCTTGATGAAGGTCACCTTCATATCCTTGTAATAGAGGATTTCCTTCACTCCCAGCTTGGCGACTCTCATCGGTGGTCCGAAGGAAGCGATCACTTGATCCTCGGTCTGTCCGATTGCGACGGTCGGCGGCGGGGCATCTGCCGGTGGGGGAGGTGGCGGAATATCTCCAAACTTGACAGGAGCAGCCTCGGAATCTGGCGTTGAAGGAGGCTCGGGCGCTTGGGAGGAATCTGGCGTTGGGGCAGGTTGAGGCGCAGGAGCGTCTGCCTCGGCTGGCTGATCTTGTGTGTGCCCCGCCGCCATCAGCCCGCGATAGTAGTCCACCGAATCCTTGATCTGCGCGTCAGCGAGCTTGCCTTTGAACGGCGCCATCTTGCCTTTCCCGTTCTTGGCGGAGCTAAACATCTGGCTGGCGGTGAGCCCCATAATCTCCGGATCCGAGACCGCCTTGACGCCCATCATCCTGGCAATCCCGGGGTTGGGCATGCCGTTGGCGCCATGGCACGTCTGGCATTTGGATTTGTAGGTCGTCTCGCCTGAGGATTGTGCAAAGCACACGGTCCCGGACAAAGAAACCACCGCCGCCAACACCACCCACGATCGAATCGCATTTGCCATCGTAAAACTCCTGGAAAATCTGGAAAGCGATTATACGTCCCGCCATGCAAATTGAGCGAGGCGTCCACCATACCTCCGCCTCAGCGATAGACTTTCGTCGCTGGGGCGGAAGCAAAAGCAACCTCCGATGGCGTTGGCGAGGGCCCCTGAATTTAATAACCGCTTGGGTCGAATTTCCCAGCTCGGTTGTATTGCCTACTTCAGCGTGCGGAAGTACGTGACCACGTCCTTGATCTGTGCGTCGGAAAGCTTGCCGCCGTACGCCTTCATGTTTTTGCCCTTTCCGTTCTTGACGGCGGCGGTCATGTCGGCCACACTCAACGCCTTCATGGAAGGATCGGAAGCTGGCTTCACGCTCATCATCTTGGCAATCCCCTGGCTCGGAGTGCCCGTGGAGCCGTGACAAGCCACGCAGTTGGCTTTGTAAATCGCTTCGCCGGATTCGGCAAACGCAACAGCGCCGGCCAGGGAAACTCCCACCGCCAGCACCAGAAGGGTACGAATCATTTTTGTCATTGTGAAGCTCCTTGGGTTTTTTGCGGCCTGTACAAACCGAGCAGTACCTGCCGGAATGGGTCTTTCTCGAGTCAGTCCCACCGCCCAATGTTCCCGGCCGGTGGATCTTCAATCAAGATTGTAACGAAGAAGCCATCTTACGCGAATCGGCGCAATCCGCTTGTGTTCCTGGATTGCGCCTGATCTTGCTTACTTGGCAAACGTCCGGAAGAAATCCACGGAATCCTTGATTTGCGCATCGCTGAGCTTGCCCTTGAACGCCGGCATATGGGGCGCCACGCCACTGGTCGTGGCGGCAACCATCTGTCCCTCGGTCTTGCCCTTCACCGAAGGATCGCTGGCTGCCTTCACGCCCATGGCCTTTGCCATTGCGGGACTTGGTGTTCCGGCGACGCCATGACAACCCTGGCACTTGGCCTTGTAGGTCGCTTCGCCGGACTGGGCAAAGCTCACAGCGCCAGCGAGAAGAATAACCGCTGCTAGCGTTACCTGAATTCGAATCGTCTTTCTCATGGTAAATCTCCTGAATAATTTCCCTAGTCAGTTTACGTGGAGGTGTTGCCCATCGTGTACATCTTCTTCAAGAAATGCGTTCTACAACTTGGTTTCAAAACCACCCGGAACCGGGTTCCGCAATTTCGCTTCTCCTGAAGGAAAATGGGCGGGCCGCTTAAACCCCGTAGGACGGCCCACCCCGATAGTCTTCAAGCGGATGGTGGTCTCATTTAGAACTCGTAATGCACTCCAAGAGTGACCATGTTCGCATGGTAGTTCCGCGGAGCGGTTTCGCCGGCAGGCGAGATGTTCATGCCGGTCTGGTAAGGCGAAGAAGCACATGGCACCGGGGTTGCGGGAGTCGAAGGCGTCGGATTCGTGGTGCTGCACAATTGCGCGCCGGATGGCCCCCCCTCGCCGTACCCGTAAAAGTTGTACTCAGCCTTCCAGGTCAATCCGGGGCGCGAGGTCCATGCGAAGTTCACAAAAGGTGATTGATACGTGGACACCAGCGAACCCGCGACATCCCGCGCATCGTTGTAGAAGCGCGTGCCGTTCACGGAGTTGATGTTGTAGCCAATGTTGGATTTGACCGTCTTGATCGGCGAAAAGTTCAAGGCCACCGTTCCGGATTGCGTGGGAGCATGCATGAAATCCAGGGCGGGGCCGAAGTCGTAGCCTGACCTGCCCGCGGACGTCGCTGGGCACGTCGTGCCACTGGGAGTCGAGACGGCGACCACACCAGCCGCGGCGGCTCCTAGATAGCAGATGTTGTCCGCCATGTACACATCGCTGTAGACGTAGTTGAAGTCGATCCCATAGTGCTCATTCGGGAACAACTGCG